>Ga0326727_10014477_pt1 | contig 17176 bp, 12 predicted proteins | sample MB2enrmetagenome_FD_207643 | JGI IMG/M metagenome (GOLD analysis project Ga0326727, IMG submission 207643) | Lab enriched peat soil microbial communities from McLean, Ithaca, NY, United States - MB29MY | ecosystem: Environmental > Terrestrial > Soil > Wetlands > Peat | place: USA: New York...
AAGCGCTGGTCTCGAGCGTCTCGCTGGTGTGCGCCATTGAAGAAAGCGTCTCGCGCGTCTCCGATCTCGTGCTGGCGGTCAAGAAATTCGCCTACGACGAGCGCATGGTGGGCAAGGAGATCGACGTGCACGATAGCCTGCAGAGCACGCTCACCGTCCTCGGCCACAAGCTTCGCACCAGAAATGTATCTGCCGAAAAAATCTTTCAGGCCACGCCTTCCACCCTTCGCACGCGCGGTCCCGGCCTGAGCCAGGTGTGGACCAACCTCATCGACAACGCAGTTGACGCTTCGCCCGACGGCGGCAAAATCGTCATCTCAACCTGGACCGAGCCGGGCATTCTTGCCGTGAGCATTGCCGATAAGGGCAAGGGAATTCCGCCCGACGTGCTGCCGCACATCTTTGAGGCCTTCTTTACCACCAAGCCGCAGGGCTCGGGAACCGGTCTCGGTCTTGAAATCGTTCGCCGCATCGTGACCCAGAAACTCGGCGGCACTGTCGACGTGGAATCCGAGCCCGGCAATACGAAGTTCACCGTGCGGTTGCCTCTTACGTAGCCCCCACTCCTGAATCTCAAATCAAAACGCCTGAATCCCAAATCAAAACCGATGTCATCCTGAGCAACTGAGCTCAGCGCGTTCGCGCTGAGCGAGAGCGTCGAAGGACCTGCGGTTGCCTTTGTCGTTGGGTGCCCCATCCTAAACGCGTTCTTTGCGTTTAGGGTGGAAAACCGCCAACCCGCTAACGTGCGCGCCAGCGCTTGCTAACTCCGCTAGCGCCGCTAACACCGCTAACTACGCTGCCCTCCTACTGATTCACCCCGCTGGCCGGGTACCCCACCCTCGCCGCGTCTTTGTTCTTGCGGCTAGGGTGGGATCGCTCTACAGCAAAAGGAGAGATGCTCTATTTACGGATAAGTTCTCATTTCGCCCAACCTGTGCCCACCGATCGGCTAGTGAGGCACATCGTGTTCCCGCAGGTCTATCGCATCACTTTCCCTCAAGGAGGAACTGTTCATCCCGCTCTGGACATCGCCGCCCGTGGCGTCGCTGACGATGTTCCATTTGCCCCGGGCCATGTTCCCGGCAATTACCGCTTGGTTGACCTGCGGCCCGAGGTAAACCTGCTGGCCTGTCTGCCTGAAATCGCAGAAATTTACCGAAAGGTCGCCGGCCAGGGCGGCAATTGCGGGGGTAGCCTTGTCCCACTGGCAAAACGTGCAATCCCCAAATCCCAGAGTGGTATCCGATTCCAGCCGGGCAATCTGGCGGCAAGGCCCCCAGAACGAGCAATTGACAAAACGCACCGGCCCCCGGTTCCATACTCTTCCATTCATCTTCTCTTTCACCAGCACCTGTATAGGGCCGTCCTCTATCGAGCCGCCCGCCGCGCCAGTGGGCTTGGAAAGGCCCTCGGTCGCCCATTCCGAGGCATCTAGCGAGACAAACTCCCCATTGGTAATCAGTAGTCCCGGCTGCTGAACGCTTTCAATCACGAAGGCGTACTGGGAACCGTCCGCGCCAATCCCAAGGAAATTCCCGTTGCAGGAACCGGTCTTCCCCTCGATGAAGTGATAGGCGATGTGGTAGTCAATGGAAAAGGTATTCAGCACATATTCCCAGTCGGTGCGGCCGAAAATAAACGATTCGCCATATTGATGCATGAAATTATGCAGTACCGGGACGCCTCTCCACCAGGGGTAAAAATGCACATTTTCAATCCGCCCGATGTCGTAAATCTCATCCACAAAAATTCCGACCCGAAGCGGCTGCCCAGTCACATTGCGGATCAGATGGCGAGATGCCAGGACCGCCTTGATGCCGCGCCAGGAGTTCACCAGCTCCACATTGTCCACTGTGCAGTTATTGCCATGCATTCGGATGGTCCAGGGATACTCTACCGGTGTAGTTTCCCAATTCTGGTCGGGATAAAAGACAGTCAACCCGGCCACCGTGGTGTTGGCTTCCTGCGTGATCAGCGGTGTGCCATCTTCCTTCCCTCTGGCGCCGGTGGCCAGAAGCATGGTCCCGTCCGCGGTGGGAGGCGGGATAGCAACGCCGTCTCTAAAGTTGGCATGCGATGTGGGTCCGTGAAAAATCCCCTGCAGAACGGCCCCCTCGGGAACATTCAAAGAGCCAGCAATAAGGTAGCGTCCAGCGGGCACATGCACGACACCGCCGCCTGCGGTATGCGCGGCATCCAGCGCTTTTTGAAATGCCGCTGTATCGTCCGTTTTGCCATCACCCTTCGCTGCAAATTCCAGCACATTGCGAGCGAACGGCCGCGCAGGTTGCCCGCCGTTCCCGTCCGTTGGCACATCGATTCCAGCAGAGGAACCCATTGCGACGCGACCCGTCATCGCGACCCCCGTCACACCAGCCATGGCCATCCATTTGCGCCGTGAAATATCGTTCATAATAAAGCCTCGTCATGTTGAGTTTTCTCTGGGAACTCGACCACGTTAGCAATCACTGGCCCGCAAGAACCCATTGCGCGGATACCCCATCCTAAACGCGTTCTTTGCGTTTAGGGTGGGACACCACGAACCCCGCCGACCTGCCCGCCAGCGCTTGCTAACTCCGCTAACCCCGCTCGCTCCGCCGTCTTCCTACTGATTCACTCCGCTGGCCAGAAAGCCGCCGTCGACCACGAGCACCTGCCCGGTCACAAACGACGCGCTGTCCGACGCAAGATAAACCGTTGCGCCGATCAGTTCTTCCGTCTTGCCGAAGCGGCCCATCGGCGTGCGCATCAGCAGCTCCTGGCCGCGCGGCGAGCTGTCGAGCAGCTTGGCGTTGAGGTCGGTGCGGAAGACGCCCGGCGCGACAGCATTCACTGTCACGCCCTTCTTTGACCACTCCACGGCCAGCGACCGCGTGAGCGAGGCGACCCCGGCCTTGCTGGCCGCGTAGGCCGCAACCTCGCTCAGCGCCACAAAGCTGTTGAGCGAAGCGATGTTGACGATGCGCCCGTAGCCGCGGTCCAGCATTGGCCGCCCAAACACCTGGCACGCGCGCAGCGTTCCCGTCAGGTTGGTGTCGATGATATTGTGCCAGTCGTCTTCGCCGATATCGATGGTCGGCATGCGCTTGATGATGCCCGCGCAGTTCACCAGGATGTCGACCTTGCCGAATCTCGCGAGCGTTTCGGCGAGCAACAGATCGAGCGACCTGCGATCGCACACATCCGAAGTCATTCGGAACGTCCTTCGCCCGCGCGCTTCGATCTCTTCCGCCGTCTCGTTTACGTTTTGCTCGCGCCGCGCCGTGGCGATCACGTCGGCGCCGGCTTCCGCCAGTCCCAGGCTCAATGCGCGGCCAATGCCCGACGTGCCGCCGGTGACGATCGCGGTCTTTCCTTCAAGGCTGAAAATTTTAGAAGTCATGATCACTCCGAAAAATGATTCTTGCAATTCGTTGCTTGCCTGCGCGTTCAAAACTCAACGCCCCAGAAACACCGGCGCAATGTGCCGGTCAAACAGATTTTCCGTCACGTTCTTCGCGATAACCGCCTCATTGGCCTCAAGCAGGTTCAGGTAGCGCGGCCCCAGTTTCGCTGCAACCTTGAAACCCACGTGCAGCAACTGCCGAAGGCTCGGATTGTAGGCCGGGTCGCTCTCAACATGGCGAAGCGCAGATGTGTACTGCTCCGATGTCCACGCGTTAACTTCTTCAATGGTGGGCAGCCTGGCAACATCGATGTCGATCACCGTCGCATACGGCGCGCACAGCTCCTCGCGATGCTTGAGCGCCTCGTCGTAAACCTCTTTTGCCAGCGCGAGGCCTTCGCCGCCGGCCTCGGCCAGCCCGATCAACTCTTCGAGCCAGGTGGTCCCCGCGGTCTTCAGGTGAACTCCCGCGCCAGTGCGCATCATGGTGCGGTGAACGGCGGGATAAATTGAAAACTTGTCGCTGCCCGAGTGAATGCTGAGCTTCAAATCATCAGGCAGGCCATACTGCTTCACCGCGTAGGCAATGGCTGCAACGTCCAGCGCCATCTCGCGCTCGAATTGCGCAACATCGCCCACGTAATCCACGCCCTTGTTGAATCGCCCGCTGAACTTTGGCGCAATCGTCTGCACCGGAACGCCCTCATCGGCAATCGCCGCCAGAATGATGAGCAGCTCCACCGGGCTCTGTGCGCGATCGGTCTCGTCCATCGAAACCTCGGGAATAAAGTTGCCTGCGCCCTTGGCGTGCTCAATGATTCGATAGACTTCCCCGGCCTTCTTCACCGCGGCCAGAAACTTTTGCGCTGCGCCAATCAGCGTCTCGCGCGCGATCTCGACAGGCTCACCGGCGCCGGCCAACTCGATCGAACCGCGCAACTCAGGATGCCTGGCCACGAACGCCTCAATCTCAGCCATCTCGGCAGGCAGCCCGATGAAGTCCGCCACATCGAGCGTGAAGAAATCGCACGGCTCGAGAAATCTTCCGACCGTCTGCGTGGTGATGTGGTCGGCATCGAGATAGTAAGGCAGCTTCCAATCGAGCGCCTTCACGGCCGCATCCGCGGCCTCACGCGTTGAAGCCGGCTCCGATCCAATAATGGTGTGTTCGCGATTCGATTTGTTCCACACCGGAACAACCTCAACGCCGCTTTCAAGCGCCTTGATGCAGGCCTGCAACTGCGCTTTGCCTTGATGCGCAAACCGGTCGCCGATCCCAATCGAGTACCTGCCGAGTTTCAGTCTGCTGCTTGTCATTACCTCTTCCATTTCATAGCCGGCTCCGGTGCGCCCACAATCCCAGTCCGGGGTTGGCGACAAAGAAGATATCCTCGGCGCCGACTCTGTTCCATCCGTGCTGCAACTTCGCCAGATCGTATCGTTCAAGCATCGTCTTCAGATCGCCGTAGCCGTATCCCACGCCCTCGATCTCTTGGCGCGAAAGATCCCCCGGGCACCAGGTGATCTTGAATCTGCCCTCGGAACTCCCATGAATCAAGTGCGCGGCGGCGCCCAGGTCGGCGGCCAGATCGGCGTTCTCGTCCACCATCCTGAGTGTGTGCGGCGTGCCGCGATAGCCATATTTGCGAATCAGCGCATTGATGCCCTGATCTTCGCCGAACTCGCGCACTCCCGGCGCCAGGATGATGAGTTCCGCGCCGTCGGCCAGCGCCATGCGCGTACGGTACACAGCCTTGTTGCCGATCCACGTGCTGTGGAATTCATGGGGATCGAGATACACAACCGCCTTTTCAATCTGCCGGTCGAGGATCTCGAAGTTCACCTTCAGGCTGAGTTCGGCCGCGCGCAGAAAAACCTCGCGGTCGTCGCCGACATAGAGCCCGCGCACCGCCAGCCCGCCATCGTCTCCGCGCCCCACAACGGTGTGCACGTAAACAATCGGCAGATGCCCGAGGAAGTGCTCCGCGGCGTAGTCGAACACCTTGCGCACCGGATTCTCGGCCCGGCTCATGATGCGCTCCATGCCATACACCGCGCCAAGGTAATGGCTGCGATTGATGCCCTCGCGCCCGCCCGCGCCCACCACGATGTTCTTGGTGTAGCTGGCCATGCCGATCACTTCGTGCGGCACAACCTGGCCGATGGAAAGAATCAGATCGAAGCCGCCGCGCGAGATGAGCTTGTTTACCTGCGCCGGCCACGGATAATTCAGTTTGCCTTCTGACTGCTCGCGGATGAACTCGGCCGGCACCTCGCCCAGCGTCTCAACATCGGTGCGCCAGTTGTGCACTCGGAACAGATCCTGCGGCACGCCTGCATACATGCGCGCAATCTGATCGGCATGCATCGGCGTGTGCGTTCCGATCGCCGGCAGAACGGCTTTAAGCCGCTCGCCGTAATGCTCGAAAACGAAGCGCGTCAGCAGGCCGGCCTGCGAGTGTTCGCGGCTCTGGTCCGGCGGCACTGCCAGCACCGCATTGCGCGGCCCCAGCTTGGCGAGCGCTTCGTTGAGAAGCTCGCGCAGTTGCTCGGGCGAGAGCGACGTTTCAGGACTGCCAACCGAGCAATAGAGGCTCATGCCGCGATTTTCTCCTTTCTCTGCTAATCGATCCGCGCGGGCGCCAGCTTGGGAGTAATTCCGTGAATGACTACGAGCGCTAACGGGTAAGCGACGCATGCAACGACGAAGAGCGGCACGTAGCTGTTGGTAATTTTCACAATGTACCCCGTCGCCAGCTGTAACAAAACTCCGCCGATTGCCCCCGACATGCCGCCAATGCCAATGACACTGCCCACAGCTGCCTTGGGAAACATATCGGATGGGAGAGTGAACAAGTTGGCAGACCATCCCTGATGCGCGGCGGTCGCGAGGCCCACGAGCGCTACCACCAGCCAAAGGTGATGAATATATGGAGCAGCGATGACCGGTATGACGCACAGCGCGCAGATCAGCATGGCGGTCTTACGCGACACGTTAGGGCTCTTGCCCCTGTTGAGCAGACTGGAAGAAATCCATCCGCCTGCGATACTGCCCACGGTCGAAACGCCATACACGATGACCAGCGGAAGCCGGTTCGAAGACAAGCTGAGCCCGAAAGTCGACTGCAGATAACGGGGCAGCCAGAAAAGGTAGAACCACCAAATGGGGTCGGTGAGGAACTTGCCGATGGCGAAGGCCCAGGTTTCTTTACACGGAAAGACGCGACTCCACGGGACGGTTTCGAGCTTTTCTGCCGGGTCACTGAGAATCAAGTCCAATTCAGCTTTGGAAACCGAGCGATGTTTCTCCGGCTGGCGGTAGTAAATGAGCCAGCAGATCAGCCAAATAATTCCAAAGGAGCCGGTGACAACAAATGCGCCACGCCAGCCGACGAACACTACGAGAGCCGGGACCAGCAGCGGTACGGCAATGTTGCCAATGTTGGCGCCAGAGTTGAAAATGCCAGTGGCCAACGCGCGTTCACGCTTCGGAAACCACTCAGCAACGGTCTTGATGCAGGCAGGGAAGTTGGCCGCCTCGCCCAGACCGAGAATGAACATGGCGATGCCGAAAGTGGTGACCGAAAACGCCGCACCGGGCAGCATCGCCGCCACGCTCCAAAGGCCGATTGCGATAGCGAATGCCTTGCGCGTTCCCAGCTTGTCTGTCAGTCCGCCGGCCACCAACATGCCAATGGCGTAGGCCGCCTGAAACGCGGCCAGGATGTACCCGTACTTGACGCTGTTGAGTCCAGGGACGATGCCTTCGAGAAACTTCTCAAGGTACGCGATGACGCCGCGATCCACGTAAGCGATCGCGGTAGCCAAAAACAGAAACCCGCAGATCACCCAGCGCTGGTGCGACGTGCGGTCCCCTGAGCCGAAGGTCCGAAAAAATGAGCGTGATGTCGTGCCTGTTGTCGCCATGAAGCTCCGATGCTTACGAGGCAGCCCGGGAAATGCACGGCTGTGAGCAGCGGACGCTACAGCCGGTACGCTTTCTTCACCAGCCCGTAGGCCAATTCGTGCGCCACCTCAAAGGCTTCGTCTTCGTCGAGGCGGTGTTCGGCCACCAGCCGGCCCAGGAATGCGCAGTCAACCCGGCGCGCCACGTCGTGCCGCGCTGGAATCGACAGAAAGGCCCGCGTGTCGTCGTTGAATCCAACCGTGTTGTAGAAGCCCGCCGTCTCCGTCGCCTGCTGCCGGAATCGCATCATGCCCTCGGGGCTGTCGTGGAACCACCATGGCGGCCCGAGCCGCAGGCAGGGATAATGGCCCGCCAGCGGCGCCAGTTCGCGGCCGTACGTGGTCTCATCCAGCGTGAAGAGAATAATCGTAAGATTTTTCTCGTTGCCGAAGCGGCCCAATAGCGGTCGCAGAGCCGTTACGTAATTGGTCGGCTGTGGAATGTCGGCTCCCATGTCGCGGCCGTAGCGGGCAAAGATGTATGGATTGTGATTGCGCACCGAGCCGGGATGAATCTGCATCACCAGCCCGTCTTCCACGCTCATCCGCGCCATCTCGGTCAGCATCTGCGCGCGGAAGAGCTCACGGTCGGCCTCGGTTGTCGACCTGGTCCGAACCTTGTTGAAGAGGGTCTCCGCATCGGTGCGATCCAGGTCCGCGGTCCGCGCCGTCGGGTGTCCGTGATCGGTTGATGTCGAGCCCAGCGTCTTGAATCGTGCTCGCGCCTTGAACAGCGCCGCCAGGTAGCCGTCCCAGGTCGCAGTGTCTTCGCCGGTCTGGTCGCCCAGTTTGGCTACCGATTCATGAAACCCGGGGAAATCCGGATCGACAACCGGATCGGGCCGGAATGCGGGAATGATCCGTCCCTTCCACCCGGAGTCGCGAATTGTCTTGTGGTGGGCGAGATCGTCGAGCGGCGAATCGGTGGTCGACAGCACCTCAATCCTGAACTGCTCAAAGAGCGCGCGGGGCAGAAATTCGGGCGTGTTCAGCATCTCCTGGATCGTGTCGAAGTAGAGGTCAGCAGTCTTTTCGCTCAGCCGCTCGGTCAATCCGAAGAGATTCTGGAACGCGTAATCCAGCCAGATGCGTGTGGGAGTTCCGCGGAACAGGTAGTAGTGGCTGGCAAAGATGCGCCAAACTTTGCGCGGCTCCTTTATCCGGGGCTGGCCGATTTCAAGATCGTCGTGCGAGACGCCCTGGCTGTAGAGCATGCGAAAAACATAGTGATCGGGCTGCACAAACAGCGTAGCCGGATCGGGAAACGGCGCGTTCGTTGCAAACCATCCTGCCTGCGAGTGTCCGTGCGGGCTCACGATGGGCAAATCGCGCACACTCTCATAGAGCGCTCTGGCAATGTAGCGAGCCGTGGGCTCGGCAGGAAACAAACGATCGTCGTCCAGCAGCATGGCTTTAATTCTACCGCCGAACTAAAGGCTCGCCAGCCACCGTCCCTGATTGCGAAAACCGCCTTTCCCGATCCCGAAATCGGACCGCGGCCAGGACCGCTTCCAGAACTGGTTGCATTAATAGCTTTGTGAAAGGGCACGACCGGGGAACCCACCCAGTGGGTGGGTCGCGTGCCGCAAAAGGTGCCTAAAGCGTGGGGCTTTAGCCCCTGAGGGACGTTGTACTGCCGGCTTCGGGGATTTATGCAACCAGCTCTAGGACGGTACGAACGCTGAAAGTGCTGTAATAGTAACGGAGGGAAGATGAAGACCGTTTTGATGGCAGACAGCGTGCGTTACCAGCGAATGAATACCGCCGAGCTGCGCGAGACATTTTTGCTCGACCAGCTTTGCGCGCCCGGCGCGATTCAATTGAACTACATCGATCTCGATCGCGCAGTGGTTGGGTTTGCCGCGCCGCTCGCCGAACCGATCGCCCTGCCCACCTATCCCGAACTGCGCGCCGGCTACTTTACCGAGCGCCGCGAACTGGGAGTGCTGAACATCGGCGGCGCAGGCACTGTCACCGTGGAAGGCAAGGCCTGGGAGCTCGACAATCTCGACGTGCTCTATGTCGGCCGCGGCAATCGCGAGATCCTGTTTGCGTCAAACGACGCGGCAGCCCCGGCAGTCTTCTACCTGCTCAGCTATCCGGCCCATGCCGCCCATCCCGTAACGCTGGTGCGCAGGGCCGAGGCCACGCCCACCGAGCTTGGCTCGTTTGAGACCTGTAACAAGCGCACGATCACTAAATACATTCACCTCGAGGGTGCCCGCAGTTGCCAACTGGTGATGGGCGTCACGCATCTGGCCCCCGGCTCCAACTGGAACACGATGCCCCCGCACACGCACATGCGCCGGTCAGAGATTTACATGTACTTCAACCTTCCGCCCGAGGCGCGCGTGATTCACCTGATGGGGCCGCCGGCCGAAACCCGCCATCTGCTCCTTGCCGACAAGGACGTAGTCGTCTCGCCGGGATGGTCGATTCACGCCGGGGTGGGCACGCGGGCCTACAGCTTCTGCTGGGGCATGGGCGGTGAAAACCAGGACTACGCCGACATGGACCCCGCGCCGGTGGAGAGCCTGCGGTAATCCGGGCCGATGCGGCTTCGGTCTACAGCTTGAGGAAGAAGACCGGCGCCAGCGACGCGCAAAAGGCCGCGGCCTGCAATGCAATTACGCCCAGCGTCTGCCGCGGGGCTTTGGGCAGCCATCTCACCGCGAAAATCACCAGGATGGGAAGTTGCAACGTCATCAGCAGTTGCCACAGATGAGCTGCGGCGCCTTCATCGGCTTGCCGGACAACGCCATACATGGCAATGTGAACGGATACGATGGCCAGCGCGCTGAGTGACATTGCCATGGGAATCAGCGCGCCCGGCAAGCGCACGATGGCGCCGAATGAGACCACGCTCAAATCAGCCGGCCTTCCAAAGCCGGCGATCACGCGTTCTCGCAGCGCCGAAAGAACCACGTTCACCGGGTCGTGGGGTTTGCCATGGCCGCTTACCAGCAGCTCTTCAAACTCGTCGCCGTACCGTTCCCTCCAGCCGCGCGGGTAGAGTTTCACCAGGAAGTGCGCCAGTCTCGGATTCACAGGGCCTCCAATCGCTTCAGTCCTGCCCTTGCAAAATGCTGGAGTGTAGTGAGTTTCGCTCGCAAAACTTCGAGGCCCGCCGGCGTAATGCGATAAGGCCTGCGGCGATCTTCAGGCGGGAGCGGCTGAATCCAGCCTTGTTCTTCCAATCGGGCAATCGCGCCGTAAAGCGTCCCCGGGCCCAGACGCGAGCCGCAAAGACGCTCAATATCTTCAATCATGGCGTGGCCATGCTTCGGGCCCTCCGCCAGGCTTGCGAGCACCAGCAGCGGCGGGTCGGAATAATGGCTATTTTCCGGGGCATGGCCGGCCTTTACTACGTGACGCGTACTACGCATGACGTAGTTATCACACGAATTCCTCTGGATTGCAAGCGAATCTTGCGAGGGGTATGAGAATTAATCCGCCATGCAGCCGTCGCGGCGCATCCCGGCCGCTCCGCGTGGACATCATGAGCGGGTGACTCATAGAATTACGCTGGGTTTTGAGACCGCAATAAGTCAAGCTTCTGCTGGATGTGCAGAGAGCCCCTTGGGAGTGGAAAAGTCATGCGGATTTCGTCCATGCAGGTTTCGTTATTGATGAAAACGTTGCGCAGTATTTGCCGTACGCCTTGGATCGCGGGCCGTTCGGCGCGCAGAACCTTGCCGCTCGCGCTGGCAGCATTCTTCGCGTCAGCGTTGTTCACTTGCGCCGCGTCGGCCCAGCCGGGCCCGCTGGTGCTCGATCGCGGCCGCGGCGTGATCTCGCTCGAACCGTACGCGCCGAACATTCTGCGCATCACCATGAGCACCGACAAAGCCGCCGCGACGGCCGCTCCCGGTTACGGGTTTGTGGCCCATCCCTCGGCCGAGGGCTGGACGCATGAGCGCGGCACGGATGGCTCCGACGTGTACCGGTCGCCGCGGATGGTGGTCCGCATTTCTCCGGCAGATCTGCCCAAAGACAAGCTGCCGCAGGCCATGCCCCTGGACGATCTGAACAACCAGCTGCGCGTGCAATATTTCGGAGGAGGAGGCGGCGGCTGGGTTGGTCCGCACAACGATGCGGTGCTGGTGGCCACGGCCGAAGGCAAGACGCTGTTGCACATGCGCACCTGGTCCATGCATCCTTCGCAGCCCGACCCCGCCGAGCCGAATGCCAAGATCTTCAGGGTCGGTGCAAACTTCGACTCGCCGGCTGGCGAGCACTACTACGGGCTGGGCCAGCAGCAGAAAGGCTGGATGGACCTGCGCGATCACGAGATCCGGTGCTGGCACGACTACGAAGCCATCGGCGGCGAGGACGTGTGCGTGCCGTTCATGGTGTCGAGCAGCGGCTACGGGCTGGTGTGGGACAACCCTTCGAAGACGACGATTGACCTGGGATTCAATCAGCGCAACGTGTGGTCGTCTGAGGTGGGCGACCGTGTCTCGTACTTCGTGATTGCAGGCAAAACCAGCGACGAGATCTACGAGGGCTACCGCCTGCTCACCGGCGCCACGCCCATGCTGCCGAGAACGGTTTACAGCTACATCCAGAGCAAGGCGATCTATCCCACGCAGGACCAGCTCCTGGATGTGGCCAATGAATACCGCAAGAAGAACCTGCCCCTGGGCGTCATGGTCGTGGATTTCCTGAACATGACAAAGCAGGGCGAGATGGACCTGGACCCCAAGCGCTGGCCCGATCCCGCGGCAATGAATCGCGAGCTGCACGCCATGGGCGTGGATTCGCTGCTGAGCGTGTGGCCGCACTACGCGCCCGGAACGCAGTTTTACGACACGCTCCTGAGCAAGGGCTGGCTGATTCACACGCCCGACGGCAAGCCCGATAAGGGCGGCTTCGAAGACTCGATCGGACCCAACATCGACACCACCAACCCCGATGCTGCCCGCTGGTTTTGGGAGAAGATTCGCGACCGCTACATCAAGCCGGACGGATTCGATTACATCTGGATGGATGAGACGGAGCCGGATGTCGATCCCGCCAAAGACGTCTTTTATGTCGGCTCGGGCACGCGCTATTACAACGTTTATCCGCTGTTTCACACGTCCTCGGTGTACGAGGGCTCCCGTCGCGACTTCGGCGACAGCCGCCGCGTCATGATCCTGGCCCGCGCGGCATACCTGGGCGCGCAGCGCAACGGCACTATCTTCTGGTCGAGCGACATTCAATCCACCTGGGACATGTTGAGGCGCTCGATCGCGGCCGGGCTCAACTTTACCGCCAGCGGAATGCCTTACTGGGACACCGACATCGCCGGATTCTTCTCGCCGCAGATTCCCGCCGACTACCACGCCGGGCACAAGCCGCTCGTCGACGGCTCCGACGCGCGCGACGTGATTGCCAACTACGAGGACTATCCCGAGCTCTTTGTGCGCTGGTTCGAGTGGGGCGCATTCCAGCCCGTTATGCGCGCCCACGGCGAGCGGAAACACAACGAGGTGTGGTCGTATGGCAAACAGGCCGAGCCCATCCTTGAGAAGTATCTCCGCCTGCGCTATACGCTCTTGCCGTACACCTACTCACTCGCCTATCGCACTTACCTCGCCGGCGCGCCCTTCATGCGCGCTCTCTTCATGGACTTCCCGGGCGATCCCAGGGTTGCCGATATCGGCGACGAATACATGTTTGGTCCTGCATTCCTTGTTGCTCCAGTGACCGAGCAGGGCGCAACCAGCCGCGAGGTTTATCTGCCTGCCGGTTGCGACTGGTACAACTACTGGACCAACGAGCGCCTGCACGGCGGCCAGACCGTGACCGTAAATGCCCCCATCGATACGCTGCCGCTGTTTGTGCGCGCGGGCAGCATCGTGCCCATGGCGCCGGAGTTCAACGGCTGGCAGCAAATGCAGAAGATCGGGTCGGTGCGTGTGTATCCCGGCGCAGACGCCAGCTTCACCGTCTTCCAGGATGACGGCACGACCTACGCCTACGAGAAGGGCGGCGGTTCAATCACAAAGCTGATCTGGGAGGAGAAGACGCATCAGCTTAAGCATGAGGGAGTCGCGCTGACCGGAGCAGTGGTCACGGTCATCGGGAAGTAGGCGGCCGCGACAATATTCTTGCGGGCCTACTTCTCTTCGCCGCTCTTCAGCTTCGGAACAAAACCCTCCGCGCCCGGCGTCAGCAATCCCGCCTGCGCGTAGGTCAGCAGCTTGTCGCGCGTGTCGGTAATGTCGAGATTGCGCATGGTGAGCTGGCCGATACGGTCGCGCGGCGAGAACGCTGAATCGGTCTTCTCCATCGAAAGCCGCTCGGGCTTGAAGGTCAGGTTGGGCGATTCGGTGTTGAGGATCGTGTAGTCGTTGCCGCGCCGCAGCTCCAGCATCACGGTGCCGGTGATGGCGCTCGCCACCCAGCGTTGCGCGCTCTCGCGCAGCATGATCGATTGCGGATCGAACCAGCGCCCCTGGTAGAGTAGCCGGCCGAGCTTGCGCCCATTCTCGCGGTACTGCTCAATAGTGTCTTCGTTGTGGATGCCGGTGATGAGCCGCTCATACGCAATGTAGAGCAGCGCCATGCCGGGCGCCTCGTAGATGCCGCGGCTCTTGGCCTCGATGATGCGGTTCTCAATCTGATCGCTCATGCCCAGTCCATGCCGGCCGCCGATGCGGTTGGCTTCGAGCAGCAGTTCCACCGCGTCGCCAAGGTCCTTGCCGTTGAGCGCAACCGGCGTGCCCTCGTGGAAGGTGACTGTGACTTCTTCAGGTTGCACGTCCACGTCGCCGCGCCAGTGGGCGACGCCCATGATGGGCACCACGATCCTCATGCTGCTCTTGAGGTGCTCGAGGTCCTTGGCCTCGTGCGTAGCGCCCAGCAGGTTCGAGTCAGTGGAGTAGGCCTTCTCCGCCGACATCTTATACTCGAAGCCCGCCTTCTGCATGAAGGCCGACATCTCGGCACGGCCGCCCAGCTCGTCGATGAACGCTGGATCGAGCCACGGCTTGTAGATCTTGAGATCCGGATTTACGAGCAGCCCGTAGCGATAGAAGCGCTCAATGTCGTTGCCCTTGAAGGTCGAGCCGTCGCCCCACACGCTCACGTCGTCTTCCTTCATTGCGGCAACCAGCATGGTGCCGGTAACGGCGCGGCCGATGGGCGTGGTGTTGAAGTAGGCTACGCCGGCCGTGGTGATATGAAACGCTCCGCTCTGCAGCGCGGCCAGCCCCTCGCGCACCAGTTGCGCGCGGCAGTCGATGAGGCGCGCGTTCTCTGCGCCGTAGTGCAGCGCGGCGCGCGGAATCGCCTCGTAATCGGTCTCGTCGGGCTGGCCCAGGTTCGCAGTGTAGGCATACGGGCGCGCGCCCTTCAGCTTCATCCAGTGCAATGCGGCGCTGGTGTCGAGCCCGCCGGAAAAGGCGATGCCGACCTTCTGGCCGACGGGAAGATTTTCGAGGATCGTAGACATGCGAAGGCGCTCCAACAGGTGAGGAAGACGAAGAAAGACGCTAGGACTATTCTACGGGGTGAAGAAGCTGCGGATGTTGAAAGCAACCGCAGATCCTTCGACTCGTTGCGCACTCGCGCCTGCGAGCGCGCAACTTCGCTCAGGATGACAGTGGCGGGGGCGATGGCGTTTCAGTGGCCTGAAAGTTACTGCTCCCTCCCGGCGGTCTGTGGCGATTTCCTTTGGGAAATCGCCGCTGAAACCCTGATCCCTGACCCCTGCCTCTACACGTTGTACGTCGTCGACGACACTCTTCCGCCATGCCCGGTCCAGTTGGTGTGGAAGAACTGGCCGCGGGGCTGGTCGATGCGCTCATACGTGTGCGCGCCAAAGAAGTCGCGTTGCGCCTGAAGCAGGTTCTGCGGCAGGCGCGCGGTGCGGTAGCCGTCGAAGAACGCAAGCGCTGTTGAGAACGCCGGCGTGGGCACGCCCAGCGCAATCGCGTGCGAAAGCGCCTTGCGCCACGAGGCCTGGTACTTGTTCACGGCCGACGAGAAAAAGCTGTCGAGCAGCAGGTTGTCGAGCGCGTGATTGTTGTCGAAGGCCACTTTGATCTTGCCCAGGAAGATGCTGCGGATGATGCATCCGCCGCGCCACATCAGCGCGATGCCGCCCATGTTCAGGTTCCAGCCGTTCTCTTTGGCGGCGGCGCGCAGCAGCATATAACCCTGGGCATAGCTGATGATTTTGGAGCAATAGAGAGCGCGGCGCACATCCTCAATAAACGCCACACGGTCACCAACCTCGGCCTTCGCCGCGGGCCCTTCGAGAATCTTTGACGCCTCCACGCGTTCTTCTTTCAGCGCCGACAGGCAGCGCGCAAACACGCTCTCGCCAATCAACGTCACCGGCTGGCCGGTGTCGAGCGCGCTGATCACCGTCCACTTGCCCGTGCCCTTCTGGCCCGCGGTGTCAAGAATCTTGTCCACCAGCGGCGCGCCGTCTTCGTCTTTCTTGGCGAAGATCTGCGACGAGATTTCGATCAGGTAGCTGTCGAGTTCGCCCTTGTTCCACTCGGCAAACACCTCGTGCAATTCGTCGGGCGTGAGGCTCAGGCCGTGCTTGAGCAGGTCGTAGGCCTCGCAGATGAGCTGCATATCGCCGTACTCGATGCCGTTGTGCACCATCTTTACGTAGTGGCCGGCGCCGTCTTCGCCCACCCAATCGCAACAGGGCGTGCCATCTTCAACCTTGGCGGCAATAGCCTGGAAGATGGGCTTCACATACGGCCACGCAGCGGGATTGCCGCCGGGCATAATGGAGGGTCCGCGGCGCGCGCCCTCTTCGCCGCCGCTCACGCCGGTGCCGATGAACAGAATGCCTTTCTCCGCGAGCGATTTGGTGCGGCGGTTGGAGTCGGTAAAGAGCGAGTTGCCGCCGTCGATGACGATGTCGCCGGGCTCGAGGTGCGGCAGGATATGGTCGATCATCTGGTCCACCGTATCGCCGGCCTTCACCATCAGCATCACACGGCGCGGGCGCTTGAGCAGGCCGATGAACTCCTCGATCGAGTGGCCGCCCACAACCTGCGTGCCTTTGGCCTCGTTGGCCAGAAAGTCGTCGACCTTTGAAACGGTGCGGTTGAAGACCGCCACCTTGAATCCGTGGTCGTTCATGTTGAGGACAAGGTTCTGTCCCATGACGGCAAGACCGATGAGGCCGATATCGCAGGTTGCGTCTGGCATAAGCGTCTCCGAAGGTCGATTTTAACAGTGAACAGCGAACAGTGACCGGTGAGCAGTGAATCAGTCGCGGTTGTGCGCGCCGCCCTTCACAGAGAGCGAGGTCGGGGCTTAGTATTTGCACCGTGAAACCATTGGTGCTCGACGGCCAGCCGATGAAGGCGGCCGACATTGAAGAGGTTGCGATCGCCGGCCGCAAGGTTGAGATCGCTCGAGAAGCAAAAACCCGCATCGCGGCCAGCCGCGCGGCGATTGAGAAGATTCTGGCCGAGGGCCGCACCGTTTACGGGGTCAACACCGGCTTCGGCAAGCTCAGCGATGTTCATATCCCGCCCGAGAGCCTGGGCGCTCTGCAGGTGAACCTGGTGCGCAGCCATGCAGGCGGCGTGGGGCAGCCCCTCTCTGTGCCTGAGTCGCGGGCCATGGTGCTGCTGCGCGCGAACGTGCTGGCCAAAGGGTTCAGCGGCGTGCGGCCTGAGCTGGTTGAACTGCTCGTCGCCATGCTCAATGCCGGCGTGACCCCGGTGATTCCTGAGAAAGGCTCGGTGGGTGCGAGCGGAGACCTGGCGCCGCTGGCGCATCTTGCGCTGGTGGTGATCGGCGAAGGCGAAGCGTGGTTTGCGCGCGGAGCAGGAATCGAATATGAGCGGCTGGCGGGCG
>Ga0326727_10014478_pt1 | contig 17176 bp, 12 predicted proteins | sample MB2enrmetagenome_FD_207643 | JGI IMG/M metagenome (GOLD analysis project Ga0326727, IMG submission 207643) | Lab enriched peat soil microbial communities from McLean, Ithaca, NY, United States - MB29MY | ecosystem: Environmental > Terrestrial > Soil > Wetlands > Peat | place: USA: New York...
CTCTTACTAACCTCGGGCTCGTACTGGCCAGCCAAGGGCGATTTGCCGAGAGCTTCGAGGCTTTCTCCAAGGTGGTCGGTCCTGCTGCGGCCCATTCCAATATCGGCGTCCTCATGGCGAAGCAAGGACGTTACGATCAAGCCAAACAGGCTTTCCAACAGGCGCTCGCCATCGACCCGACCCTGCCGCAGCCCAAGGCATTCTTGGCCTACCTCGATAGGCAACAGCCTATTCGCTGAGGGGATCAGGCTTTCGGTAAAGCAACCGGCCCGTGATCGTCACAATGGCCGTCATGCGGATGGTGGAGGTGTCCGGCGACCAGATAGTCGATGTGGTCGCCATGCGGGATCGCTTCGTGGCCACAGCCCGGACCGTGGACATGCTTCGCTTCATGCTGGCCACAGTTGTGACCGGGCGTGCAGCCGGCAGGGTTCTGTTTGCTGACTAAAATAATGATGTGTTCTGTCACTCGGCCCCCATCCTCCTGGTGGCACAGCTTTCCCTCGTCCAGATAATCGACATGCCCTTCGTGCTCAATCTGGACGTGCCCACAATTCTGACCGTGAACGTGACTCGGCTTGGTCGGCGACTTCTGTTGTGCCATAATATCTCCTCCTTTATTCTGGGTATTGAAGGCCGCACCTGCCCCTAACCGCCGGGTATTCTATCTGCTCCGTGAACTTGGACAATTGTCTGCGGAGCAGCAACCCCCCTGGCGGTGCTTCTGCCAGCGGGCGAGCAAGCTCAATCCGGCTACCCAGCTTGTCGCGCCCTCCCATGTTGTCAGCGCGGGTTCAATGGCCGGTGCAGCTTCGCCGGCTTGCACGAAGGACGCACTCAGCCGCCGGTGGCCGCCAAGATTGAGCGAGGTCACACACGTTGGCAGCGGGGCCGGCAGCCGATGTGGCAACCTCCGGGAGTTCCGCAACGTCGAGATGGCTCAGCACACGCCTCGGGCAGATGACGGAACCCGACGAACTGCGACAACAGGGCAAAGCACACGTCTCTCCGTCTACTGCGGGTAATGCACGTTTACGCTGCCGCGTCAGCCGTCCCGATTTTCGCATCACGCCAGTCAGGGGAGCAAACCTGTCGGCCGTTTGTGACAGTTGTGTCGATGAACGGGATTAGACCCAGCCCCTCCCCCATCCCTGCCCGAACAACCGTCACAAGCGCGGCCGCATAGACTCCGGCCCGCAACGTCGGAATGGGTGGTGCTTGTTCAATCGACGGTTGGCACAAGTGAATTCGACGGGCCGGCCGATCATGGCGGGACCACGGGGCCGGCGCTTGCTGCCCGTGGAATCGGCCGCGGGGCCGGCCGGTCGATCATGGCGGAACCGCGGGGCCCAGGCGCGGGCCGTTGCTCCCTTGACCTGGAATCGGCCGCGCTTGCTGCCCGTGGAATCGACAATAGCGGCCGGCCGCGGGACCGGTGCCCTGGGCGATTGAACGGGCCGGCCGCACGGTAGAGCAACGCGCGGCACGCAAGAGGCGCAAGCAAGAGGGCGGGGACAGCCGATCCCCGAAACCCTCTTGCTCCAGATAAGAACACCTGCTCGATTTCGATTCGCAATTTCGTCAAGGACTTCGCCCTCTGGGGTGCGCGAGGCAAGTCGATCATCGTCATTCCCGACATTCGCGCGCCGAAGAATGGCTTGCCGCCCGAGATTGTCGAGATACTGAAGGCCATCACGGGGGCCAACGCCGTTGACATTAACGGCAAGGGGCGGGACATCGTGAGCGAACCGCTGCCCGGCAAGGTGTTCGCGGCAACAAACGACCTGCTGACGTTCACCGACGACAGCGGCGTGTTCTTTGATCGGCTGGTCTACCTGAAGTTCACCCGCAGCTTCTTTCCGCCGGACCACGCCGACTACCTGGAAGGGCAGGAGCAGGGCCCCGATCTTGAAACGAAACTCGAAAACGAGCTGCCCGGCATCCTGAACTGGGCGGTTCAAGGCTTGCGGCGCGTGCGGGAGAAGAAACACTTCACGCAGCCGGCAAGCAGCCTTGCGCTGAAGAACGAGTTTGCCGAGGACGGGTCGCCGATCAAGCGCTATGTATCGGACTGTCTCATTCGCGTGCCATCCGGGCATGTGTTGTCCGCGAGATCGCCAAGGATACGAAGCGGTACATTGCAGAGTACCGTCCCAAGCACCCGGAACTGTTCGGGCTCCGGGCCCCGAAGAAGGGCCCGTATCGGTCGTAGTGGTCGGCGCTCAGCCGGCCATCAACCCACGGCGTCGGACGCATCGCCGACGCCGTGGGCCTTTCTGTTCTTACCCGCCGGAGTTCTGTAGAGGGAGTCCCGTAGATGGTTGCCTATTAAGTCGTTTTCCGAAATCAGCGGTGCCGGATTCGGCGCATCAGCGTACTCGGCAAGACGGACACCGGCTTCCGCACCGCGGGTCCGGTCGCGCTTTGGCCGAGCGGGAAGAACACTTTCCTGCGGCTGAAAGATGCGAAGGCGCACCTTCAGGCGGCCTGTGATCTTGCGGTCGGAGATGGCCGCCGGGCACATTTGCACTCTGCGGTGCCGCACTGATCGTTGCGTTCAATGAAGCACTGAATCTTGAGTGGTCTCGAAATGCCATGAGGACTTTCTCCATGAATATACCCCGTACCGTCACCGCATTCCGCCGCTGGCTACGCGCCGAGATCGAAGAACTTGACGGTCCTTGGCCGGACATGCAGCAATACTACGAGGCAGTTGACGCGATCCGCCAGGCGAGGCGAATTGCCATCGGCCTGGGACTGCCGGAGGTTGCCAGCATTTGCAAGGTGACGTTTTCGGTCCTCGCCCCTCCGTCCGCGCAGGGGATGCTTACGAGGTGTCTGGTCAGCTTGCCCGAAGAGAAGGCCGATGTATTGACAGTTGCCGAGGTTGCGCGATTCCTAGGCGTCAATCGAGGCAAGGTGCTGGGCTGGATTCGGTAAACCGAATTGACCGCGGTCAATGTGAGCCAGGGGCATCGCCCTCGATACCGCGTCAGCCGTCACGATCTGGAAGTGTTTATGAAGCGGCGGACGAAGGCTCCGCCTGAGCCGCGGAAGCCTCGGGCGCGGAAGCTGCCGCCCGGGATGATCGACTTCTACCCTTCTGCTTCTTGAATAACCAGCGCCGAACGTAAGCGGCTACGGCGTGCAATCGCTTGTCGGTCATGCGCTCGCGGTACACCGCTGACATATCGTTCGCTTCCGGGATATGGCCCATGATCGACTTCACCGCGACGGCATCGCCAGACTCTTCTCCGACTGTCTGGAACGTGTGACGCAGGGCGTAGAAGTTCAGTCCCTTGCGGTGAATCCCAAGGTCTTTCAGCAGCTTGGCGGTCTCACGGCTGATCGGGCTGTAATGGATGTTGCGTCCTCTCGGCGTCCAAGGTTCGCCGAATCGGGTGAGGAAGCACGTATCGGCATTGGCCTTATCCTTTGGCGGCTTTCGACAAGCCAATGTCTGCCGTAGCGCTTCCACAGTTTGTGGCCAAAGGCGGCACCGGCGAGCGACAGCCGTTTTCGGGCGGGGAAAGTTCACCCAGCCCCGGGCAAGATCAAGCGCGGAGACGGGGAGCGTTGCGCAATCGTTGTTCCCAAATCCGCAATTGATGCCGAGAAGAATCATCGTCTTGAGAGGCTCCGGGGCGGCCCGAAGCATGGCACGGAGTTGTCGGCGGGTGAAGAATCGCGGCCCCTTCGTTTGCCGGGCATGACGCAGGACGGTCCGGCTGGGCTTACGGAACTCGGGGCCGAACCGCATGGACTGGTCGATCAACCTCGTGTCGAAGGCGTACTTGAACAAAATGCGAGTGGCTCCGACATAATTCCCGAGAGAGACCGGTCCCCGCCCTTCGGCAAACTTGGCGCGCAGCCGGTCAAAGTCGGAGTGATCCAGGGTTGCGACCGCACGGCCGGGAGTGAGCAACTCCACCACCGCATCGACGATGATCCTGTAATCTGCATACGTGCGTTGCTTGAGGTCCCCGGATTGCACCTTCAGTCGCTTGGAGTTCAGGAAGCGGTTGGCCACTTCCTTGACGGTCACGCTGTCCACCGGCGGGGCTCGGCCGGCGAGCAGGGCGTCCTTCTGGGCAAGGTACTTGTCCAACGCGGCTTGCGGGTCCGCCCAGGGGCCAAAGTAGCGAACATGCCCCTGAATTCGCTTGGCCCATTGCCCCGCGGCATGGGCATACAGCGGAAAGTCGGGGTACGGCTTCTTTGGCTTGCCATTGCGGGACTTGCCGGGCTGTTGGGCGTCTGCTAGAATCCTTGGTTTGTGGCCGTTCCCGTTCCGCCAGGCGTTAAAGCGGTCGAGAGCGGCTTGTGGATCGGCCCACGGGCCGAAGTAGTGGAGTTTGCCCCCGACTTTCTTGGCCCATTGGCGGGAAGCGTGGGGAAAGAGCGGGAAATCAGAGGTTGGTTTCGACGGCTTCACTGGTGCGTTCATCCAAGCAAGCCTACCTTGTAGCAGGAGGTGTAGTCCCAGGTGTAGTCGGGTGTAGAAGCGTAGAAACAGGCGTAGTCGCGCCCTACACCATGAAGCATAACATAGAACGCAACAGATTGCAAATTAACGACTTTGCCCCCTTCGTCTAGTGGCCCAGGACATCGGATTCTCAGTCCGACGACGGGGGTTCGACTCCCCCAGGGGGTACAAGATGCAAGCCCCTGCTAAGCAGGGGCTTGTGTCGTTTCTTGGGCGGGCTCGACTGGGGCGTTGCCGGCCGTGGTCCCGGCGGACCGAGCGCCCACCTGCCGGGCCAGCTCGTCGCTGACGGCCTGGGCGGCGATCGCGCAGACCCGGCGGACCCGCTGAAAACCCTCCAGGTCGGACTGGAGCAGGCTTTGGTCCATCTCCAGCTCCAGATTGCAGGTCACGCCGACGGGCCCGAAATTCGCCGGGCCGGGCTTCTTGCTCAGGCCGAGGTTCACTTCCATCGCCATAGGGGTACTTCTCCTCATTGAATGAAACAGGATGGCTTTCGGGAGCCGTGTGCTCCCAGGGTAGCAATCACAACAACGGGTCAGCCGGATCCCATGCTTGACATGCCCCCCAAGCGACGGCAAACTGGGGCTCGGATGACAAGGAGCGATGAGGATGCGAATCTGGACGACTTGCGAACTCATGGCGCGAGCCGGGGTGATTCTCGCTGTGGCCGGGATGGCCACGGGCTCCTGGCCCTCGCCGGCACGGGCTGCGGAGGAATCATCCGCCACGACCGGCGCGGCGCCGGATGGAACAGCGGCCGACTCCATCCCCGGCATGACCGTGCTCATGACGCGCCAGTGGAGTCCGGACGGGAAGCGTCCGACCGGCACGATCTGGCGGAGTTTCCAGACGTGGCGGACCGACGTGGCGCGCACGGAAAAAGGTGACCTGATTCCCGTGGATCCCGTGACCCCGCGCGCGGGACGAACGGACAAAGGCGACTTGGTCCGATTCAACTGCAATCAGCCGACGTGGGCGCTACTGCAGAAGTTTGCGTCACTGGAGGTCTGCCGGGCTGAGCGGGTGCACGGTTCGGCGTTCGCACCGGCCGGGTGGCAGGCGGCGGACTTCGACGACCACACGTGGATACGCGATCCCTACCCGCAGCGCGAACTGTATGGCTTGACCGCCTTGCGGTGCCTGCGGGGCAAGTTCGGGGTGTCCGATCCGGGCCGGGTCGGCGGCCTGGCCTTGACCGTGCGTTTCCGCGGCGGCGCGGTGGCATACCTGAATGGCCGGGAGGTCGGCCGCGCCTTCATGCCCAAGGGCGAAATCCTGCCGGAGACACTGGCGGAGGACTACCCCAAGGAAGCGTACGTCGCACCCGACGGCGTGCTGATCGAACAGGGCGTGTTCTGGAGAGGCAAGGATGCGCCGGAGGACAAGAAGCTCTTTCAGGTGCTCCGGACCGACCTGGGCCGCGTCATCTGGGGCGGGGGTTGGCAGTGGCACAGCACCGCCGTCGACCACGCCTGTCCGCTGAATTTCGTCTCCAAGCAGCCAGAAGTCGTGGCGCGGTACAAGTCCCGCTGCCGGACGCTGGCGGTAAACATCCCCACGGCCATGCTCCGCAAGGGAACAAACGTGCTGGCCGTCGAGATTCACCGCGCGCCGGCGTGGGAAGGGATGTTCACGTCGCCGTGCTACTATGACGGCAGGAAGGCGCTGCTGAGCGTCAACTGGGCCGACTCCTGGTGGGACCGGGCGGAAGTCGAAGACGTGAAACTGACGGCCGCGGCGCCGGCGGCCGCCATCGCTGCGAACGTCGCGCCGCCCCCCGGGACATGGGTCTGGAATCATCCGGCCGACGTGGATGTAGATCCCTCGTACTACGCGGATCCGCACGAGCCGCTGCGGCCGGTCCGCCTGCGGGGCTTGAGGAACGGCACGTATTCGGGGGAAATCGTGGTGAGCTCCCAACAGCCGATCCGCGGGTTGAACGTGGCCGTCACGGATCTGAAAGGCCCGCGCGGAACGGGCATACCCCTCTCTGCGATCCGCATCGGCTACGCCCGCGTGTCGGACGGATTCGAGGGGGACAACACAAAGGCTCCGGGCAACTGGACGATGTTCGATACCCTGGAGCCGTCGGCGCCGCAGGAGATCGCGTCGACGCCGTGGAGCTTTGAACGATCGTTTCCGCCGATGCAGCCCGTGTGGCTGAGCGTGCGGGTGCCACGGGACGCGCGGCCCGGCGACTATCGCGGGACCGTGAGCGTGAGCGTCGCAGGCGAGAAGCCGGTGACGACGCCGCTGGAGATCGAAGTCGTGGGAGAGTGGGCGCTGCCTGACCCGCAGACGTTCAAGACCTACGTCGGGTTTCTGGAATGCCCGGACGCGGTGGCCGCGCATTACAAGGTGCCCCTCTGGTCGGCAGCGCATTGGCGGCTTCTCGACAAGACGTTTGAGGTCCTGGGGCAGGTGGGGACCAAAGACCTGTTCATCCCCCTGGTGGCAAAGACGCATCTCGGCAATCCCTGCTCGATGGTGCGCTGGATCAAGCAGGTGGACGGCACGTACCGCTGCGATACCCGCATTGCGGAACAATACCTGGACACGGCGGTCAAGCACCTCGGCAAGATCCCCGTCGTCTGCCTGTACGTCTCGACCCGCAGCCAGTACGGCTTCAACACCCCGCTGGACCAGCCGCTGTGCACCGAGATGAATCCGGCCACGGGAGAGCTGAAAGAACTTGTCCCGCCGAAATGGGGCACGCCGGAGTCGCGGGCCTTCTGGAAACCCGTGATCGATGCAATGCGGGAGATCCTGGCAAAACGGGGCTTGGAGAAGTCGATGATGTTCGGCTACCTGGCGGACGGCGTAGGGCCGCTTGCGCCGGACAACACGTCGGGCATGCCCAACCACTTCGCCGACCTCTGGGCGATCTCGCCGGGCACGAGATGGATGGTCAGCACGCACATCGCGCCCGTGTCCTGGAGAGCCGGCACCCTGCGCAACGAAGATTTTCTCGGCGGGCTATCTTGGATGTGTGCGACGCTCCTTAATACGAAGTGGATGGACGACGCTGACGACGCGGCGTGGAAGCCGGCCTACGGGTGGAGGGACCGTCCGCATTCTTTTCTCATGCTGGCGGCCTCGCGGTCGCGGTCGCCCACGCTGGATAACGATCACTGCGCCAACCTGTCGCGGCTGCGCGTGGCTGCCGAAGGGGCGCTCCTGTCGAGAACCGGGGGGCGGATTTCTGGGGAAACCAGTGGCGGGCGTATGACCCCTACGGCAACGTCGCCCTGAGCGAGACCACGTCCCTGTGGATGGTAGGGCCAGGCGCGGCGGGGCCCGTGCCGACCTGCCGGATCCGCATGTTGCAGGAAGGACTGCAAGAGGCGGAGGCGCGGATCTTCGTGCAGGACGCGATCCTGGACGCGGACTCGCGCGCGAAGCTGGGCCCGCGCCTGCTGAAACGCTGCCAAGAGGCCTGCGACGAGCGGACGCGGGCGTTCACCCACATGTCTAACTACCGGTACAATGACGGCGAAGGCTCGATGCCCCGCCTACGGTTGATCCCGGACGTGGCCGCCTGGGACGACCACGCGGTGCAACTGTACCGGCTGGCGGATGAGGTGGCCAGGGCGCTGGCGAAGTAGAGTATCGCAGGCACACGCCGTGTGCTGTTGGACTTCGTTTGGCGGGCGGGCCGGGCACCGGGCGCAGCCTGGTCGGCCGTGCCGCTGCAAGGCCTTTTCCGGAGTTCGTACGGCGGGCAAGCCCACCCGCCAAACGACAGTTCTTCACGACCTGGGTGTGACCTGTGCGAACACAAATTTCGCTCGTTCCTGCAATCATCCTCGGCGGAGTCCTGGCGGTGGCGGGGATATCCGACGCCTGGGCGCTGATCAACCCCAACTTCACGCCGGTGCACCTCGTCAAACAGTCCTCTCTCATCCTGGAACTCCAGCTTGCAGCCGCAAGGGACGGGAAGATCACAGCCCGCGTCGGCCACGTGTGGAAGGGAACCTACGGTCTCAGAACCGTGACGCTCGTACTGTCCGCGCGCAAGTTTCCCGACCACGCCAAGACCGTGGCAAGATTGGCCGAGTCAACCCCTGGCGTCACCGCAGTTCTTTTTGCCGGCGAGTTCGCCGCCGATCCGGGCGCAGGCGGGGCGGAACCCGGCCCGGCCGCGGAAGGCGATGGCAAGCAGAAGGCGCTGGTTCACGTCGCGGGCACATGGGTGGCCTTTTCCAGGAATGCGGCCGGCGAGTGGGAGATGGACACGATCAGCGAAACGATGGCGACCACCTGGAACGGCGGATCGGACATGTTGCTTCGCGCGGTGGAGTATATCCTGACCGATCCCGATGCGGAACTGCCGGTCAAGGAGGGCGTACACTGGTCCGGTTTCCGGAAGTTCGCCAAACTTGACGGGATCGTGCATGCGGCCGTTCCGGTCGATCTGGCGGGCGACGGCCAACTCGCGCTTTTCATTGCCTGCGAGGGAGGCGACCGCCTCTTCCGCTACGATGCCAAGACGCAGCAGATGGCGGACATCACCAGGACCGTCACACTCGCCTCGAGCTCCAGGGCCGCCGCATGGGGCGATTTCAACGCGCACGGAAGAATGGACCTCCTGAGTTGGGACGGCGAAGGCCTGACCATCCACACGCAACGCGCCGATGGATCGTTCCGGGCCGGCGACCGGATGCTCAGCGGCAGGCTCACGAGCGGCTGCTTGGGCCTTGCCTGCATCGATAGCGGAAAGGCGGGGCACCCGGCGGTCGTGATCAGCACCCGCACGTCCCCGCTGCTCTGGACGCCGAATGATCCGCAGCATGTGACGCGCATCGGCGGCGCCTTCGCGGGCGGCCATCTGGGCGCACCGCATGAGTGCCTCATTGCGGACCTGGACGGAGACGCCGTGCCGGACATTCTGCAGCCGCTGGAGAAGGGAAGCCTGATCTACCGGGGAAAAACGCCCGGCCGGTTCGACGACGCGATGCCCTGCGGCATTTCGGCGGGGCCCGGAACCGCCGCTGCCTTCCTGGGAGACTATGACGCCGACGGGCGCCTGGACGTGGTCGGCGTGGCGTCCCGCGGCACCACCCACCTGTGGAGCAACCGGGGCAGGTTCGCATTCGTCGATACGCTGGCGTTTGCGGGAGAACTTTCCTACAAGGGCGCCGATGGCGCGATCGGTGGCATGACCGTAGACTTCAACAACGACGGCCGGCAGGACCTGTTCTTCTGCTATGCCGCCTCGTCGCCGCGCCTCTATTTCAACCGCGGTTTCCGCACGTTCGGCCTGGCTAACGGAATGGATCTGGAAACCGGCAATTTCCTGCCGCAGGCGGCGGAAGGCCAGCAGGCAGCGTGTTTCGCGGATTTCACCGGCACGGGGGCGCCGGCCATGATCCTCGTTCTCCGCAACGGCGAAGCCTGGGTGTTCTCGATCGAAGCCGGGGAGGGGTCGGCCCGCTGCGTGCGCGCCGCCCTGCCCTCCCGCGGACCCTATGTCGGCCCCCTGACCGTGACCGGTTGGCGGGGGAATCGCTGTCTCGGTGCATGGAACGTTACGGCAGGCACGTCGGAAGCGTTCTTCGGGCAGACGGAGGCGGGGCCAATGACTCTGAAATGGCGCGTCCCTGGAAAGGCTCCCCGAGAGAAGGAAATCGTCGTGGAGAACAAGCCGGTTCGCTTTGTCATTACGCCTTGACGCCCGACCTGTTTTCACCATACACGACGCAATGCAATGGTGCTTTGCACGGCCCGGCGCCGGCGGCGATGCCGTTGCGAGCCCTTGAGCAGGTCATTGGTCTGCCGGGCTCCACGCGAGAAAATGCGAGCGAATGGCCCATCAAGGGCGTGGTTCAGGCCGGAAGTGGGAGTCCATTCTGACGTCCGCGTATTCATGGTAGGCGTAGAAGTGCCGGGCGACCTCGTCGGCCAGGACCAAGACGAACCTGTGGCGGAACTCCGGCTCGGGACAGTCGGAGAAAGGAATGGAGATGTTCGGGGGATAGGCGACTTGTGGGAAGAACTTCTCGAAGACGACCTCCCGGCCCTTCTCCTGCGAGAGATCAAACACCTTGACGTCGAGGGTTGCCCGGCCGCGGTAAAGGGCAGTGCCCTCGACCAGGTTGAAGGCCGTCAGGTCGATGCCGACGACCATGTCGGCCCTCAGCACCCTGCCGACCTCGGGGAACTCGTTCCAGGCGTGCTCGTCGGTCCAGGCGGACACTTCTTGCTGATCGACGACCTTGATCTTGGGATCGTTCTTGGCCAGCAGTCTGCCGACTTGCAGGGCGAGGTCCCGCGGGGCCCCGGCATCGCGATACTGCAGACCGACCAGGGGCCGGCAGACGACGACTACCTTCTTGTTCTCCAGGCCGGCAAAGTCCGGGGCCATGTTGCTGCCTTGAACGGGGTGTCCCGCAGTGGTGGCGATCCCGTGGCACCCGCCCGCGGCGAGCATCGCCCCGGCCAGGAGGACCGCAGCCGCCAAAAACTGCAACCGCCCGGAGCGACGATCCATCGTACTACCTCACATGCTGGAACGGATGGGCATTCACACGGCTGACGCTTGCGATGCCGGACATGGAACTCGCTAGGAATGGGGCGCCGGGCCACGCACGGTTGTTAACCTGCATTAAGTTTTCTGTTTCTTGAATCGGCATTCTGAGTAAGCCCACTTCATGGATGGTAATTCTCGATGGTTTCCGGCTTGCGGCGACTGGAGTTGTCATGAGACGTAAAAAGTTACTTGGTAAGCATTTGCAGATACAAGGCTGCCGTGATTTGGTCTGGACCACGGCCATCGCTACCGACCGCTCCTACAATGAAATCCACAGCCCCCCAGTTTCGCCGAATCGACACGACCATTCGCCCTGTGAGGCGTCCCCATTCTCTCGGCGCTCTTCCGACCTGGCAGTTGATGATGGAAACTGCACCACTGCCAGGGGGGTGGCAAGTTGACCGTTTCTCTCACTTTGTTCTACAATGAGGCTGGGGCAAGACCCATTCTTGCGGGCCAGGACAGGCAAGAAGGAGGTTGGGACCGTGCGTTGCAAGCTGATCTGTGGAATCGGGTGTTTCCTCTTTGCGGTCATGGGTGGGCTGCCCGCAAATGCGCCCGCTTGCCATCAGGGCTACTCGTCCCAGTCCCACCGCTCGCATCAATCGTTGGAGAGCGCCTTCTACAAGATGGATGCCAACCACGACGGTATCCTCACGGAACGCGAGTTCGTTGCCGCTCATCAGAAAACGGGCACGGCTCAAGCCGCTGCGCACTACAAGGGACTGGCGGCGCGCGGCGGTATTACGACACGGAGCGGCGTAACGGGGATGACGTTGCAGCAGTTCAAGGCGGCCCACGCGGCGCGGAATTAGACTTGCCGAATGCCGCTGAACTATTTGGAGCAGGTTGCTTTGCGGGCTGGTTTGCCGCCAGCCTTTCCACCGGCGCCCGCACATTCCCAGCCAGAACCGGCAACGCCTCCTCGCGCTCGGCACCATCGAGGTCACGGTCAAGCCGCCAAGTCCCAGTAGGAGCGCGCGAGCCCACCGTGTTGTCCACCGCTTGGGGGCCAAGCAACGGGATGAACACGAAGTCGCAGGGAGAGAGAAGATGTTCGTGAAAAGCGCGTGCGTGTCTGCACTGGCCGGGGCGGTCCTGGTTAGTGGTTCTTGGAACACGCTGCCGTTGCGGGCCGATGAGCAGAAACCCCCGCGGGCAGCGGCGCCCCAAAACGGCAAGGTCGTTGGTACCATCATCGCCAAAAGCGACAAGCACGTCATGGTCAAGGCCGAGGGGGAGCCTGCCGGGCAGCAGAGCAGCACGCTGATTCTCGACGAAAGCGCCTACTGCAGGGCCTATTACCGCTTTGATGTGCAGAGAATCGCCCCCAAGTCGCTGAAGGCGGAAGGCGCGAAGCTTCTGAACCCAATCATGATGAGCAGGCTTCAGAAAGAAGTGCAAAGGCGGCTGGCATCCAAGAACTATGACTGGCAGAGAGAGGATTGGCGCGACCACGTGACGGTGGAAGCGGAATACAACAGCTTCGCGAGAAAAAACCGGGTGTTCATAAGGCTCGGAAGCGTCACGGAGCCGCCCGCGGACCAGTGGCCCGGGTTGGAGTTCGACGATTCGACATGGCCGCACCTGCGGAAACCGGACGGCGTTGGCTCGCCGGCACAGTACACCGTTGGCACCCCGGAAAGAAATAGCTGGTTGCGCGGCGTGTTTCTACGTTTCCGCTTCGACATTCCCGACACGGCCGCGGCAGGTGCCGTGACGTTCAGCGCCGCTTATATCGGCGGGATCAGGGCGCTGGTGAACGGCCGGGAAATCGCACGCGGCCATCTTCCGGCCGGCGATCTCGGGCCCGAGACGATGGCGGAGGAGTACCCGCTGGAGGCCTACGTGGCAACGTTTGCGGATCTGCCGGAGAAGGAGCGGGCGAAGTACCGGGGCCAGGAACCGCCGCCAAGGCAGGTCATGAGGAGTGCTGACGAGCTTACGCCGCTGGGCTCGCGGCTTTATAAACTCCGCAACCGCAGCATCGACTCCCTGGCCATTCCCCAGAAACTGCTTCGCAAGGGGACGAATGTTCTGGCCATCGAACTTCGCGCGGCCCCGCTGCACCCCTACGTGATGAAAGAATGGTTTGGATATAGGGACGTAGTGGACAGGCAGTGGGAACACGCACGCTTGTCACGCCTGGAGTTGCGGTGCGCGTCGCAGGACGTTCCCTCGTCCTTGCGCCGGCCCAAGGGGGTGCAGATTTGGACCGAGGACATGACCCGCCGCGTATTCTCGCCGGAATACCTCGAACCCGGCGCAGTGCCGGGCCGGATCCGCCTGGCCGGAGCACGAAACGGCACCTACGCGGCGCAGGTGGTCGTCGGAACAGACAGGGAGCTGACCCATGTGAAGCTCATAGCCTCCGAGCTCAACAGCGCTGCGGGCGGCACGCTCCCGGCCGGGTCCGTCAGCATCTTCGGGATGAACCCTCAGCCGCTCGCCGACATCAGCTCGCTGGGTGAGGGACGCATCATCGGGAGCGAAATGATAGAGATGGGCGGCGGCAACTCGCGCTACGGCGATTGGAGCGCGCCCAAGACGCGCGCCCTGGTCTGTTTCGCGCCTGAAACGCTGGAGAATAAGGCCGCCGCCGCCGCGGCTCTCGACCGGATTCAGTATTTCGACTGGATCTCCTCCGCGTTGCCGCAGCGGATTGCGGCCGATTCCTGCCAAGCCTATTGGTTGTCCGTGCACGTCCCTCGGCAGGCCGCGCCAGGACTGTACCGCGGCACGGTTCGCGTCGCAGGGCCGGATTTTCCTGCCGCCACGCTGCCCCTGGAGCTGGAGGTGTTGGACTGGGAGCTTCCGCATCCGCACGATTTCCAGACGCTTGTCGCCATCGAGCAATCGCCCTACGGCGTCGCGAAACAGTATCGGACCCCGCTGTGGTCCGATAAGCACTGGGAGCTGATCGAGGCCAGCCTCCGCCAGCTTGCGCGTGCGGGCAATGACTTGTGGTTCGTGCCCGTGCTCCTCGGCACGGAATTCGGCAATCGAGAGGACTCGATGATCAGGTGGATTCGGAAGCAGGACGGATCTCTCGCGTTTGACTACGCCACGCTCGACCGTTACCTGGACCTGATTGTCAAGAACTGCGGCACACCGCTCTGCATGTCGTTTGTGGTCATGCACGGGTTTTCAGCTCCCGTGGAGGTCAAGATCCTGGATGAAGCCTCCGGCAAAGAAGAACGCCTGAACCTCGGTCCCGATGTGCCGGGCCGGGAGAAATACTGGCAGCCTTTTGCCTGTTCTCTCTACAGCCACATGGTGGCCAAGGGACTGGATCAAGCGATGTACTGGGGCTATGGCTGGGACCAGGACGGCGACCCGAAACTCAAACCCATGCTGCGCCGGTTTGTGCCGCAGGTCTTCTGGAACTGCGGCGCCCATGAGGCCCACGTATCGCTGTCGGGCGGCCTGCCGGATCCGACTTTCGCGCCTTTCTACAAGACAACTTTCCAGGCCAGCGCCTGGACGGGCACGCAGCAGGCCGGTCCCGAGGCATACTACAAGGTTGTCGAGAATATCCAGAGCTTCCTGATCGGGGGCGAATCCCAGAAAGGCTGGAAAGTACACGACCAAATCCTGCTCAGCACGCCGCGCGTGGACAGCGGCGCCATCGTCGTCAACGGCAGCGGCACCCCCTGGGTGTTCAGAATCTTTCCCGAGCGGGCGATCTTCACGGGGTATAGAGGCACCGGGCGCATGGGAGGAGACTATTGGGCTCAGTCCTACCATGACGGCTGCAGATACTCCGGCGGAGCGCCCGGATTCTCCATCATGAAGAGCCTCTGGCCCGGCCCGAACGGTGCCGAACCGAGCGCCCGCTTCGAGGCCATGATCGAGGGCCTGCAAGAGCTGGAAGCGCGCATCTTTGTCGAGCAGACGCTGGACCGCGGAATCCTGTCTTCCGAGCAGGCCGCGCGCGTCACCGAGCAATTGGGCCGCCACTTCAAGGGCACCTTCGCTCTTGGCCTGGATTGGCAAGCGCGCGCGAAGGCGATGTATCAGTTGGCGTCCGAAGTCGCCGCGATCGCCGGCCTGGATGTGGACAAGAGCGAATTGACCATCAACATCAGGGCTCAGGCACAGGCGGCCTTTACGATCAAGCTGCGCAATTGGACGGGCAAGCCGCGGCGATGGAAGGCTGAGGGCTCGAAGAAGTGGATTGTCCCTGCCAGAATCGAAGGCTCGGCCAAGGGCAGCGAGAGTCTTGAGGTCCGCATTGATGGAGCGTTGCTGGAACCCGAACAGCAGAGCAACGGGATGCTGACCGTAACCGATTTGGAGTCCGGCCACGTTTACTCCGTGAAGATCGCCGTCCACGCGGGCCAGGCACGCCCACAGTGATGACGGCCCGTTGCTCCGCGCCCCGGGCCGGCAATCGCCCGCGCTGCGGGAACCAGCCGCCAGGGTACATGACCGGTCAAGTGCTCCGATCCGCCGTGGGGTGCCGCTGCTGCCGCGCCTGGTCGAGGCGGTGTACCCTGGCAAACAGCTCGCCCAGCGACTGTTCGTAGTTCTTCCAGCGTCCCACGGAACTCTTGTAAATGGGACGACGAACTTGTGCAGCGCTGGCGGTCCGTACCGGCCGCTGCGTTTCATAAAAGCTTAGGCAGCGCGGGTCCCATTCCAGCCCGCACCACTGGACGATGCGGCGTGCGACTCCTTCCGTATCTTCCACCGTCTCCTCGTAATCGACATCGAGGTACGGCGAGGGCAGCACGTTGCGCCAGTGTTCCATCACGCGCGAATATTCTTCGAAGCGGGCGAAGATGTGGTCCGGGTGGCAGGCCCAGGGGACCGCATGGAAGTTCGTCATCCAGCAGGACAAGGCCACGTCGCGCAGGTCCCGGCGGCAATGAATGAGCCGCGCCTGCGGAAAGAGCACGCTGATAAGACCAAGCTGCGCGTAGTTGTCGGGCATTTTGTCCACGATGCGGAGGGCCCGTGCATCCAGGGCTCGCAGCCGGTCCACATGCTGTCGGGCAAGATAAAGGGCAGTTTCCCGGTCAAGCTCGCCCAGGCAGTTGAAAGGCGTATCGTTGCGATGCATGGCCTTGGGCAGCAAACGCCAGGTTTCGTCGCAATAACGCAACTCGCCGGCCCCGAACACGCGGGAGTGGCTGGCCAACATCTGCTCCACCAGCGTGGTGCCGGACCGTGGCAAGCCGAAGATGAAAACGGGCAGTTCCGTCTCCAGGCCGAACCCGCTCACCCGGGCGAAGAACTCCGCTGTGAAAACCGAGAGCACGCCGCTGATGAAAGAGCGGGACTCGCCGGGATTGAAGTCTTGCTTCCGCTTTTGCAAGGCGGCCAGGCGGGCCGCATTGGCTTCGGCGAAGTGCCGAGCGGCCTCGCTATAATCACCCCGCGCATCGAGCACTTGAGCCAGACCGAATTGCAGGGCGGCGCGACCGTCGTCGCGGAGATTCGGCTCCGACGACAATTGCCGCATCGCAAGCAGGTCCTCCTCCGAAAACGGACTCTGCAGAATAGCCGCGAGCTGGCCAAACGCCTTGCCGAGACTGTTGCACGCTTCAGCAGGCCGCGGTGGTACCTGCGCCACGGGTTGGTCAGGTGCCGCGGATTCCTGGAGGTCTCCTTGGCCGGCGGGGATACCGCCCAATTCGAGATGCAAGACCTGCCGGTAGCACGCCACTGCCTCCGCCCGCCCTCCCTGCTGCAGCAAGACGCTACCGAGGCTGTTGTGTGCCTCGGCATAGTCGGGTTTCAGTTCGAGTGCCCGGCGGCAGCAGGCGGCGGCCTCGTCCAGCTTCCCCTGGCCCTGCAAGGCACTGCCCAGGTTGTTGTGCGCCTCAGCATAGTCCGGTTTCAGTGCGAGTGCCCGGCGGCAGCAGGCGACGGCCTCGTCCAGCTTCTCCTGGCCCTGCAAAGCGGCGCCGAGGTTGTTGTGTGCCTTGGCATAGTCGGGTTTCAGTTCGAGTGCCCGGCGGTAGCAGGCGACCGCCTCGTCCAGCTTGCCCTGGCCCTGCAAGGCGGCGCCGAGGTTGTTGTGTACCTCGGCGGAGTCCGGCTTCAGTTCGAGCGCCCGGCGGTAGCAGGCGACCGCCTCGTCCAGCTTCCCCTGGTCGTTGAGAGCATTGCCCAGGTTGTTGTGCGCCTCGGCATAGTCCGGTTTCAGTTCG
>Ga0326727_10014479_pt1 | contig 17176 bp, 10 predicted proteins | sample MB2enrmetagenome_FD_207643 | JGI IMG/M metagenome (GOLD analysis project Ga0326727, IMG submission 207643) | Lab enriched peat soil microbial communities from McLean, Ithaca, NY, United States - MB29MY | ecosystem: Environmental > Terrestrial > Soil > Wetlands > Peat | place: USA: New York...
GCCCTCGTCGCCGGCGCGCCGGCCGCTCCGGCACCGCCCAAGACGCTGGTCGTCACGTTGAGCAAAGCGTCGCCGGGCGACGCGGCCCGCGCGCTCCACCAGCAGTTCCCCGCGGTTCGGGTCAACGTTTTGGGCCGTCAAGTCGCCTTGACCGGCGCGCCCGACGAAGTCGACCGCGCCGCCGCGCTGCTGACCGGGCTCGACGCTCCGCCGCCCAACGTCGCCTTCAGCCGCGTCTACCGCGTCCACTCGTTCGACGCCAACTCGGTCGCCACGTTTCTCACCCGCACGTTTCCCGGCGCGACGATCACCGGCGATCTCACACTGGGTACCGTCACCGTCGTCGGCACGCCCGACCAGCAAGATCACATCGCCGACGCGATCGCGCAGATCGATACGGGACGCGTCGTCGGAAGCGGACGGGGGCCGGCCATCGCGCAGCCCGGCGTCGCCTCGCAGCCCGTCGCGGCACCCGACGGCACGACCATCCAGGTCGTCACGCTGCACTCCGCGGTTCCTGCCGCCAACGGCGGGGTTTCGACGACCGCGAGCGAGATCGCGACCGTGCTCGGTCAAACGCTTTCGCGGTCCGCACCGACGCTGAAGGTCACGGTGACGCCCAATGCGCCTCAGATCGTGCTCAACGGCACGCCGCAGGACGTGCAACTCGCCCGCGATTTGATCGAGCAACTCGACGTCGGCCAGAAGCTCGTCGTGCTCGATACGGAGATCTACGAAGTCGACGAAACCGACGCGAAGAATTTGGGCCTGCAATTGACGCCGCCCGCCGGGTCTACATCGACGCAGCCCTTCCTCGGCACGACCTACAGCGAAGTGGTTCCAGCCGCGCCGCTCGCCGGCGGCACCGCTCCGCCGTTGCTCGGCTTGCAGGCGCTGACCCGGACGCCTCTGTCGCTGGGCATACAGTTGAACCTGGCCGTGCAGCGCGGCGTCGCCAAAGTGTTGGCCAATCCGCGGATCACCACCATCTCCGGGCGCACCGCGACGATTCGCGCGGGCGAGAACATCACCGTGCTGACGACGGCCGGCGGCTCCGCCGGAACCGTGGCGACGACGCAGTTGCAGACGTTCCAAACCGGCGTCTCGCTCGACATCACGCCGATCGTCAACTCGGGCAACTTCATCAGCGTCACGCTGCATCCCACCGTCAACAGTTTGAGCGGAACCAACAACGGCTTGCCGCAGATCTCGACGCGCGATACGCAGACGACGGTGACGATGCAGGCGGAACAGACGCTCGTGATCGGCGGTTTGATCGAAGACACGTATCAGCTCACCGAGAACAAGATTCCGATTCTCGGCGACCTCCCGCTGATCGGGCGCGTCTTCCGCAACTCGAATAAGAGCGCGGAACGGGACGAACTGGTCATCGTCGTCACGCCGCACATCGTCACGCCGGGCGACGACCTGGGTAGGGCGGGTGCGACGTTGCCCACGCCGCCGCTCCCGGCCGCGCTGCCGACGCTGCCGCCGGAGACGCACGTGATCGTTCGTCCGATCGGCCGGCGCACCACCGCGCGCGTCGTCGGCGCTCCGGCCCCCGTGGCCGCCTACACCCCGCAGCCGTCCGCCGCGCCGTTGCCCACGCCCACGGCCTTTGGTTTGGCCAATCAATTCGTCTACGGCAAGCCGCCGCAAAACACGACGGCCGGTCCGGCCGATCCGCCGCAGATTTTCTATGCGAGCTTGAGCCCCACCGTGCTGCAAAACGGCACGCAACTCCAGGTCGCCGCGATCACCACGAGCAACGTGACCAAGGTGTCGCTGAACCTGCGCGGCTTCAACCTCGAACTCGCGCCCGGCGCGCCGGGTTTTTGGCAGGCGCAGGTCCGCTTCGCGCCCACCGGCATAGCCGTCGGCGATACGAACCTTCAATTCACGATGACCGCGGAAAAAGGCGACGGGACCAACGCCACGCTGCAGATCCCGGTCAGCTACTCGCCGTGACCTCCCGCGCCGCCGCGCGCCTGCGCGGCGCCGCCGCGGCCGCATTCGCCGCCGCGGGGGCCTTGGCCGCAGGCTGCGCGGCCCACCTCACCACCCCGGGTCCGCAACCCACGGGGCAGCCGACGACCTCGCCTTCGGGCGTACCCTCGGGAATCCCGACCGCCTCCGCGAGCGCGACGCCGCAAGCCTGCGGGTCGCCCGCAAACGCGAACATCTACGTCGCGATGTCGTTCGGCATCGCGCCGGCCAACTCGCAGTACGGCGCGCTCTTCGGCTTCGGCGCCGTCGACTCGCAGGGCAACGTGCCGGCCGTCGCCGCGCCCATCGAAGGCGTGGTGGGCAACGTCGTGCAGTTCGTCAACCTCGACGACTACGATTCGAATTCGCTGACGCTGCGTTCGGCAGCGGGCTTCCCCAACGCGACCTCGTTCCCCCCGGTGCCGTATTCGTTTCCGGCCGCCGACTACTCGGTGCTCAACACCGTCATCGGCAACGCGGGCTGGTCCACCGGCTTGATCTTGCCGTCGCCTTCGACGGACCCGCCGTGTTATTCGCAGGCGTTCACGCTTTCGACGGCGGGCACGTACTATTTCGGCGACGTGCTCTATTATAACGCAGGCGTCAGCTCGCCGCGCGGCGTCGTCGTCGTCACGAGCGCCGCGACCGAACGGGGTCGGCACTCGATCGCTCGTCGACCGCGCCGATAGCGCTTCGACGCGCGAGGAGAAAGAAAAGGGCCCCCGCAACGCGGAGGCCCTCGTGGCTAGCGCCGCCGCTACTTATTGCAGCGGCGTGCAGGTATAGGGCAACGTGTCGCCCGTGGTCGGGTCGGTGTACGTGCCGCTGTGGCTGCCGGGATAGACGCCCAAACCGACGATGGCCGGTTCCGACGTCGACTTCGCGGCTCCGCCGGTTTTCGGCGGCTTGTCCGGAAGTTCGACCAGCGCGTTGGCTTCGAGGATCGAGTCGGCCGGCGTCAAGCCGCCGCCATCCTGTTTGGTCAAACCCCACTTGTAGACCGCGTGCAACTTGTTGATCTGATCGAGCTGACGTTCCGGATAGCACGTGTAGAAATAGCCGAAGTCGTAGCTGACGAACGGCGCGGCGTTCGAGGCGGAAGGCAGCGGAATGTAGGCGTTCTTGATGAACGGGAAGCCCGGCGGAATTTCGCTGGTTTGCGTCGCCTTTACGAACGGTCCCCCCGCGATGGCAGCTTTGATGTTGGTGACGGTGGCGTTTTCGAAGTTGCCGGCCTGATTCTGGACGTACGCTTCGTTGCCGCCCGACTTCGACACGTAGCTCGTGCCGACGTAGCCGATGGTGCCGGCGGTCGAGTTGACCTCGGACGCGATGCCGCCGTTGCCCTTCTCGCCGATCGATCCGGCGGGGAAATTCACCGTATTGGCCGGCGGCGACCCGCTCTGACCCTCTTCTGAGTTGGTCCCGACGCCTTCGTTCCAGGCGTACGACGACTGCACGTTCGACTGCGCGCAGATGACCTGCAGGCCGTAACTGAGCACGAACGTCGTGCCGGCGCCGTCTGAGCGATAGACGACCGTGATCGCCTGATTGCCGATCGTCTGGCCGCCGTTGTCGCTCGTGATCGAAGGGTCGTTCCAGTTGGTGATCTGGCCTTCGAAGATGCCGCAGATCGAGTTGCGCGACAGTTTGACGCCGCCGCTCGGAATGGTCAGGCCGGTCCCGTTGAAGACGATCGAGATGGCAAACGCGGAGAGCGGGATCTCGATCAGCGGGCCGCGCTGCTGGTTATAACCCGACGCCTGACCGTTTGAGTTGTTGAATTTAGCCAGGCTGCTCAGCGGCCATGGGGTACCGTCACCGTGGGTGATCGAGTCGGGGGTCACCGAGTTGCCGTCCGCGTCGGTACCGTCGCGGGTCTCGAGCGCCTTGGCCGCCGTCGGCTGGAAGCCGCACTGATCGTTGTCGTGCACCCCCGACGAGCAGGTGGTCAGGAACGTGTCGGCCGCGTTTCCGGGATAGACCGGCGAACCGGTATAGTTGGGCGGCGTGCTGGGCGTCGTGTCGTTCCAGCCGCTCTCCTGATTGAGCAAGTCGTTCTGGGCCGCGCCCGCGCCGACCGCGCCGAGCAGGAACTGCACCGTTGCATCGAGCGGCGTGCCGCCGTTACCCTGGGTGTCGCCCGGAATCGCTACGCCGTAATAATCGAACCAACCGCGATACGCGGTGGCGGCCGTCGTGCCGCCTTCGGAGAGAACGGTGATCAGGGCCGTCGACTTGGCGGGCGGGTGCACGCGTTCTTTGTCCGCGCGTTTGATCGTCGGCGCCGCCGCGGCGAATCCGTTCGACGCGAGCGCCAACGCCAACGCGCTCGCCGTGGCAAGGCGAGTTCGGGAGCTGAGCATGGGGAGTAGACCTCTCTGGAAATGCGAGGGAGGGAGCGTGCAAAGCCAAACTTTGCACCATCCGTATTTCAAATCAACTCCCCGGGTTCCGGTCGGCGGGTCGCGCTAACCCCCGTGCCAAGTGGACTATAATAGTCGAAATGCTGAAAATCAATGGTTTTTCTTTGCATTTGTCCGCGGTGCGCCCGCGAAGACGGAGCCTCCCGCCCGGCGCTTTCCCGAACGAAGAAAAAGACGGCCCCCGCCGCAGCGGGAGCCGTCCTTTCGGGGCCGAGTCGAACTAGGTTCGAATCTGCGTTACTGGAGCGGGGTGCAGGTGTACGAGTCGGTCGCACCCGTCACGGGATCGGTGTACGTGCCGCTGTGACTGCCGGGGTAAACGCCCATCTCCTTGATGGCGGCCAGGGTCGTCTTCTTGGAGGCGCCGCCGGACTTCGGCGAGGTGTCGGGGAGCCAAACCAACGTGTTGGCGTTGGCGATCGAGTCGGCCGGGGTCAGGCCGTTGTTGCCTTCGGGCGTCATGGCCCAGGCGAAGAAGGTTTTGAGTTTGCCGATCTGGTCGTCTTGGCGTTTCGGCGAACACGGGTAGAAATAGCCGAAGGTGTAGCCGACCAGCGCCGCCGCAGCCGAGTTCGAGGGCAACGGGATGTAGGTGTTCTTGATGAACGGGTAGCCTGCCGGGATCTCGGAGGTCTGCGACGCGATGACGAACGGGCCGTTGGCGATTGCGGCCTGCGTCGCCGAGACGGTCGCTTGGACGAATTGACCGGCGGTGTTTTGAATGAACGCTTCGTAGCCGCCGGCCTTACCGACGTAGGACGGACTCAGGTAACCGATCGCGCCGGCATTTCCGGCGATGTAGGAAGCGACGCCGCCGCTGCCCTTTTCGGCAACCGAGGCCGCCGGCCAAACGACCGTGTTATTCGGCGGCGGTCCTGAGATGGGGCCGTTTTCGGAATTGGTGCCGACGCCCTGGTTCCAGGCGTTGGCGGTCTTGACGTTGCTCTGCGCGCAGATGACCGACAGATCGTAGCTGGTCAGGAAGGTCGTGCCCGATCCGTCGGAGCGGTGCACGATCGTGATCGCCTGGTTGCCGATCGTCGTGCCGCCGTTGTCGCTGGTGATCGAAGGGTCGTTCCAGTTGGTGATGTTGCCGGTGAAGATGCCGCACAGCGAATTGCGCGAGAGTTTCACGCCGCCGCTCGGGATCGTCAGGTTGGTGGGATTGAAGGGAATCGACACCGCGGTGGCCAGCAGCGGGACTTGGATCAACGGGCCGCGCTGCAGGTTGTAGCCGCTCGCGGTACCGCTCGAGTTGTTGTAGGTGGCCAGTTCGGCCAGGTCCCAAGGCGCATCGCCGCCGCCGAACGCGATCGAGTCGGGCGTCACCGAGTTGCCGGCCGAGGTCGTACCGTCGCGGGTCTCGAGCGCTTTGCCGGCCGTGGGCTGGTACCCGCACGAGCCGTTGTTCTGCGCGTTGCAGGTGGTCAGGAAGGTGTCGGCCAGACCGCCCGGATAGTCCGCAGAGCCGTTGTAATTCGGCGGGTTGCTGGGGGTCGTGTCGTTCCAGCCGCTCTCCTGATTGGCGACGTCGTTCTGCGCCGATCCCGTGCCGACGGCGCCGTAGATCAACTGCACGCCGGCAACTAGCGGCTGTCCGCCGGGCGCGCCCTGAACGTCACCGGGCACTGCCAAGCCCCAGTAATCCATCCAGCCGCGGTAGACGAGCGCGGCGAGCGTGCCGCCTTCCGACGGAATCGTGATTATTCCCGAAGTGTTGGGCTTCACGGTGTGGTTGGGGTTGACGCGCTTGACGGGGGCGGCCGAGGCGGCCGTCATCGACAGCGCGAGAGCTGCGGCGGTCGCGCTCCCGGCAACTCGTTGGAGTCGCGTATTGAGCATGCGGAAAGAACCTCGTGTGTGAAGTGCGAGAGGGGTGTGCATCCAGTCCTAATTGTCGTCACGCCGAGCTAAAGGTTAGGTTAGGGAGCCCATGGGCCAACCGGCCCAGACCTCGCCCGCCCGCTAAACTTATAAGACTACGCCCACGAGCGCGACGTAGTTTAACAGATTAAGAAGTATTAAAGCGGAGCGTTCAGCAGATGCCGGTCTTGATCGCGTACGCGGCCGCTTCGGCACGCGCCGAGATGCTGAGTTTAGCCAAAATGTTGCTGACGTGGTTCTTGACGGTCTTGTCGGAGAGATCGAGCTGCGTGCTGATCTCTTTGTTCGAATAGCCTTCCGCGATCAACCGAATCACTTCGAGTTCGCGATACGAAAGAGTCGAGGTGCGTCTCGGCCGTCGCGGGCGGACGCCGTCGAGGTCGATCGGAATGCGCGGGTCGATGTAGGACGCGCCGGCGCCGATCAATTTCACCGCGCGGACGAAGTCGACGGTGGCGATGTCCTTCGCGATGTAGCCGCTGGCGCCGACGGCGAGGCAGCGTTGCACGATCTCGGGTCGCAGGTGCACCGACAGCACGCAAAGGCGAGTGCCCGGCGAGTCCTTGCGCACCTGGCGCATCGCCTCGCCGAGCGAGAACGAGGGGACGTCGAGATCGACGACTACCACGTTGGGACGGAGCAGCGCGAGACCCGGGATCGGGAATCCCGCAGCCGATCCGATCACGCTGACGTGCGGATCGAGGGAGAGAGCGTCGGCGAGCGCCGTGCGGAATAGCATCTGTCCTTCGACGATGCAGACGCGAACGGAGCCGTTGTTGTTCATGCGGCTTTGGCGTCGCGTTGGGAGGTCGCGACGGCCTTCGGGTTCGCCCGCCGGAGGCCAACTCTCCTTTCCCTCAAGCTTAGGAAAACTATTAATGATCTTAAAGGAGTCTTAATACTGTCCGTCTATAGTCCTGAAGTGTTCCGGGCGGCGACGGAGGCTCATCCGTGGCCTGGTTTCGTGCGGTCTGTCGGAGGTACGTAGTGTCCAGCGCCCCTTCCGCCGCGTTGTTGCGGCGCCTTGCCACGGCCCTGGCACTGTTTTTCCTGGCCCTGTCGGCTCTGCAAGTGCGGCCCGCCATGGCGGCGCTGACCGGTCAGATTGCGGGCACCGTGCGCGACGACGCGACGGGGAAACCGTTGCCGGGCGTGGCCGTAACCGCTCGTTCGCCGAGCGGCGGCTACCAAGCCGTGACCGACGCGAAGGGGCAGTTCACGATCGTCGGCGTCACGCCCGACTCGTACACCGTCGCTTTCGAATTAGCCGGCTACGAAGCGTACGCGATTCAAGGCGTCACCGTGTTGGCCGACTCGAGCGCCACCACCGACGCGCGCCTGGCGCGCAGGCTCCGCCAGATCGTCAACGTCCGCGCCCGGGCGAGCACCGGCGCGTTTCAGCCCAATCAGACCGAAGACAGTTATACGGTCAACGCGAGCGCGCAACAGCAGCTCGCGGGTAAGGCCTTCAACACCAGCCAGGACGATCTGCTCAAGCGCCTGCCCAGCGTCACGGAAGACACCAACGGCACCGTCTTCATCCGCGGCGGAACCGCCTTTCAGACGGGGCTGCAGTTCGAGGGCATCGACTACACCGAGCCCAACCGGACGCTGCAGAACAAAGAGAGCAACGTCGGCAACTTCGGCCTGCTCAACGGTTTGGGCACGTTGCAGTTGATCCCGGGCGGCGGCGACGCGAGCCACGGCGACACGGGTACCGGCTTGATCTCCTTACTGGCCAAGCGCGGGACCTACCCCGGCACGCTCGAGGTCGATGCGGAGATGGGAGCGTTCCCGTTCTACCATCAGCTCGGCATACAGTGGGGCACCGCGAGCCAGAACGGACGCTTCTCGAATTTCTTCAGCTTTCTGGGCATCCGCGAAGACTATCAATACGGCCAGCCGGGCGTTCCGGGCGATTCGCTCGGAATCTTCATCGACAACAACACGCTGCTGAGCACGCGCGGCTTGAACCTCGTCGGCGTCTCGACCACGGCCAGCGACCAACAGTCCAACGACGTCGTCGACAACATGGTTTACAAATTCGGCAAGAACAACGCCCAGTACGCGCAGTTGTTCTACCAAAACCAGTTGGTACGGCAAGGCGAGAGCTATGCGGGCTACCAGGGCACGTACTACGCCAGTCAGCCCTACGTCGAAACGCTGCCGCAGCTCTTCGGCGGTCAGGTGAGCCAGGACGCCATCGGGCGGATCTTCCCGCTGTATCCGGGACAGTACGCGCCGATCCAGTTGGTCCCTCAGGAGGACGCGATCTACAGTCCGTTCGCCGCCTTCAAGCTGGAATACGGTAACAACTTCAGCTCTAAAGGATATGGCGTCGTGCGTTGGACGCGCACCTTCAGCGATCAGTCCGAATTGTTGCCCTCGATCGGCCAGTACACGCCGCTCAACGGCGGCGACCGGACGAGCGGTTCGGGCGAGATCAACTATCAGCTCGATCAGCGCAACCTGATTCAGTTCGGCGCGAAATACGACTTCGTCAAACCCTTCGGCACCTCGACCGACGTGGTCGATTACGCCTATCCCTACTTCGGCCAGTCGACCCTCACCGGTACGGGCGTTCCCTTCGCAGTGCCCTTCGCGGATTTTCTGCCGGCCGCGGCGTGTAATTCGACCGGGAGCGGGGCGCCGCCGGGCTTTCTCAACGTCAACACGCCGACGTCGTCGGTCAACGTTCCCTGCGGCTACCTCTCGCAATACTTCCCCGGAGGCATCCCGCGGCTGCCGCCCGAGGTCGACGTGCCGGTGACCAAGCAGCAGGTCTACGGACTCTTCGCCCAAGACACCGCCAAGATCGGCAACAAACTGCGCGGGCAGTTCGGTTTGCGCCTCGACGGCTACAACTTCCTGACCCCGGTCGATCCGGCAAATCCGCCCTCGATCGCCACGGTCAATCACCAACGGCTCTTCGAGCCGCACCTCGGCCTGACGTATCTGGCCACGCCCCGCGACTCGGTGCGCGTCACCTACGGACGCACGTTATCGATTCCGCTGCCGGGTCTCGGCGGGAACGCGGTCGACCGCTCGGCCTACGCCTCGTTTGCGGGCGTGCCGTCCTACGACAATACGACCGGAGCGCCGGCGACCTACTGCGGACTCAACGGCACGACGACGTGCGCCAATTACGCCGACCAACTGTACTGGCTGGAACGGGACGCCAAATACGGGACGAACGCCCTGACCGCCCCGCTTCGCGGCGCCACCTTCACGAACTACGACGCCACCTACCAGCACAATTTCAACGGCGGGTTCGCGGTGTCGCTCACGCCCTATTTTCGCCGGGGCTACGACATCGTCGAACAAGCGAACCAGATCCTCGCCGTCAACCCCAACACCGGCGCGCTGACGATCGGGCCCGCGCTCGAATCGAACCTCGGGGTGCAGAAGACGACGGGTCTCGAACTCAACGCAACCCGCGAGGTGGTCTACGGCTTGAGCGCCATCTTCAACGCGACCTACATCAACCAGTTGGGCAACGATCCGCCCTCCAACTACATCGCGCCGGCGGCGCTGGCCTCGGGTACGCTGTACCGCTCGCCCGACTTCTCGCCGTTCCAGGCGACCCTGGCGCTCAACTACAAGTCGCGTTCGGGCTGGCGCGTCAACCCGGTGCTCGACTTCAATATCGGTTACCCCTACGGTAACGGCGCGTACATTCAGATCTTCCAGAACGGCGTGCCGATCACGGTCATCAATTCGAACCTGCTGACCAGCCAATTGAACAACGCGCCGTACTGTTACGTCGACCCGCAGAATCCGGGCACCGTGAAGAATCCGAACTGTGCCGGCTACGACGGGGTGTCGGAAACGGCGTCCGCGGGCGGGGTGCTCTCCAAGCCGCAGTTGCACGCGAACATGACGATCGAGTACGCGCCCGCGGGGAAGCACTTCACGTACGGACTCGCTTTGACCAACATCTTCGACGAGTTGTACGGGGTGCCGTACCCCAACCCGAGTTACAGGCCGGTGTCGACCGGGTTCGGCGATACCGTGACGGCCGGGCTGTACGCACCGGGCTCGTACGCGTCGTCGCCGTTCTTGCTGCTTCCCAACAAGCCGCCGTTCAACGCTCGCTTCTACGTGCAGTTCCAACCGTGATGAATTCGACGAACCACAAGTCCCTCGTCGCGGCCGCACTCGCGATCGCCCTGAGCGGTTGCAGCAACGGCCAGGTCGGCTCGTACGGCCTCAATTCGCAGCCGCCCGCCGGCGTGGCGAAGCTGCAGTTTGCCGCGGGCGTCGCGACGTATCTCGCGCCTGGTGGCGACGGCGTGCCGCCCGTCCTGCGCCACGATCTGAATCTGGTCGAGACGTTGCGTAACCCCGACGGGACCTCGGGCGCGCAAACCGACGTGCCGGCGATCACCGGGCCGGCCGATTTCATCGCCGGGCTGGCGCCCAATTACGACGGCGCCAACTCCAACCAGATATTCAAGTTCTTCAAGAATTACCCGGCGCTGGGTTACGGCTTCGGCGCGCTGATCGCCTCGAACGGCGGCCCGTTGCAAAACGCGCCGTTGCAATTGATCGGCGGCCCCCCGGCGTGGCCGGCGGTCGTCGGTTCGTCGTATCCCTCGACGTTCGCCGGATTCGGCTTGGGCTTCGTCGTCTTCCCGCCCTCGAGTCAGCAGCCGTCGAACACGACGACGGTCGTCGCGGGCAACTACGCGCTCGCCGTCGCCTTTACGAGCAATCCGCAGCAACTCGGCAACTTCCCCATCGGTCCGGCGCCCGCGGGCTCGCTCACCGCGACGGCCGCGGTCAATAGCGTGACGGGTCTGCCCTTACCCACGTCGCCCGGATTCGTTCCCGACGGACAGGGCGGCGGAACGTTCCAAGTTTCGGTTCCTGCGGGCGCGACGGAGACGATCGTTTTGCTGCAAGTTTCCAACCAGTGTTACACCGCCGTCAATCCGGCCGACGTCGGGCCGGGCGGCACGATCTTCGCGCTGGTGTCGACGACGCCTGGCCCGGGAACGCAAAGCCTGGTGCTGCCGCCGAACCTCGGACCTTCGGGCAACAAGCACACGCTCTGCACGAGCGCGGATAACGCGGCCGTAGGGGTCTCCGGCGGAACGACGGTGGGCGGTTACGTCATCCAGGCCGACTACCCGCTGTACGAAGCTTCGTATCCGCTGAGCACGGCACAAAAGCCCGCGCTCGTCGGCACCGCGGGACAGGCCGACGTCGCCTTCGCGACGTTCAGTTCCGGGAACTATCCGTAATGCGGCGGATCGAAGGTCGCACCGCGCTCGGTTGGAGCTTTGCGCTGGTGGGCGCCGTCGCGCTGGCCGCGGGCTGCTCGGGCAACGCCGTGAATTACACCAATCCACGCCCGGCGACGCCGGCGCCGCTGACCGCCGTGGCCGTTTCCATCGCGCTCCCGTTGAGCGCCGCCGGGCCGCTGCGTCAGGGCGTGCGCCGCAACGGCGTTCGGCGCAAAGAGTCGCTCGACGCTGCGAACGTCGGTTCGGTCACGGTGCAGGCCGCGCTTTCGGGAACCCAAGCGCCGGCCGTGACCATCGACACGTCCACGGGCTCGCCGAATTGCGGCACCTCGGGTTCGACCCTGACGTGCACCGGCACGGTTCAGGCGCCGCTGGGTTCGAACGTTGCGTTTGCCGTCGTCGCGTACGGCCAGAGCAACGCGCAAGGCTCGCCGCTTGCGGGCGGCACGGTGGTGCAGAGCGTCGCCTCGTCCGGAACGACGCTGTCGCTGGGCAGCAGCGTGTTCGACACGTTCAACTATTTCATCGCGAGTTTGAACGTCGCCGTCGCGCCGTCGACGTTTCAAGGCGGGACGCCGGGGACGTTCACCTTCACGTTCGCCGCGTACGATGCGACCGGTGCGCTGATCGCCGCACCCGAGGCGTTCGCGAATCCCATCTTGCTTTCGATTCCATCACAGCTGAGCAACGGGATCTTCGGATACGTGCCCACCCCCGGCGCGACGCCCGATTACTTCAGCAGCAACGTGCCGCCGGTAACCGCTCCGGGTCAAACCTTGAGCTTCGGCTATTCCGGGCTGGCGCCGAACTTCTCGCCCGGCGACAACGTCTTTACCTTCCCCGTATCGGTCGCCGGGTTGGGCCCGGGTCAGATCACCGGCAGTTCCAGCGTTACGGTCGTCCTGCCGAGTCCCACGCCGGCGCCGACGCTGTTGACGCCGACGCCCGTACCCAGCACGACGCCCACGGGAGCCGCGACGACGACCCCGTCGCCGTTGCCGACCTACACGCCCGGTCCGATCCAACTCGCGCCCTCCGCGCTGTACTTTGCCGAACCGACGTCGCCGCCGCAGACGTTCACGGCCAGCGAGACGGGCGTCTCCACGTTCCACGCCGAGCCGCTCGACCCGACGGTCGCTTCGGTCAGCCCGTCCAACGGCACGACCTTCACCGTCACGCCGCTGAGCGCGGGCCTGACGCTGATCATCGTCACCGACGCGAACGGGAACGCGAACGGCGTCGACGTCTACGTCAACCAGATCATCATCAACCCTCAAGCGAAGGTCAAAAGGTAACGCTGATGCTCAAACGCGCAGCACTTCCCGCGTTCGCGCTCGCGCTGCTGGCCGGCTGCTCCGGCGGCGGCGGCAGCGCGTCCGCGCCGCAACCGCAGCCCACGCCGACGAGCGGCCCGCAGGGCTCGCGTTCGATCACCTTCACGATAAAGTTCAGCAAGTCGCAAGCCGCGTCGCACCTGCGCCGGACGAAGTACATCAGTCCGAACACCGGCTCGATCGGCGTTGCGGTCAACAACGGTCAGGCAACGTACTCCGCCGTCGACTGCAACGGGAATCAGTGCCAGGCTTCGGTGACCGTCGCGGCGCCTGTGAACCAGACCGATACCTTTACGGTGACCGCGTGGTCGGGGTCGTCGGGGCCCAACAACGGCGGCGTCTTGCTTTCGGAAGGCTCGGCTTCCACCTACATCACCGCGGGCGGAACGATCGTCGTTCCGATCACCCTCGGCGGCATCGTCGCGACGATCCAGTCGATCGCGCTGACCAACACCTCGTTCACCTCGGGCACGAGCGGTTCGGCGACGCTGACGGCGACTGCGCTCGACCCTTCGGGCGCCGTCATCATCGGGTGCTACGCACAGCCCATTCCGGTCGAGATCTTCGAGAACGACAACCTGTCCGCGTTCAGCTTCTCGAACCAAGGCGTGCTGACCCAAGGCTCGCTACTCGGGAGCGGGTCGACCGCCGACGGCTGCTCGGCCAACGGGACCTCGCTGACGCTCTATTACTCGGGCGCCGCCACCGGACCGTCGTTTCCCGCGGACGCGGTCGTTGCGGCCGACATCCCGAGTTCGGAGTACTTCAAGTTTGCGTGGGGGCAGGTCGACCAGTTCGGTCTGTTTTACAACGGACCGGCCGACGCGACCACCGTCTTGAGCGAAGTCCAAACGACCTGTCCGGCGAACGTGCCCTGCGCCTACTACGAATCGGCGCTGGCGCCGTTTCTAGCGACGGCCACTGCCCTCGACGCGGCCGCGTCGAGCAACGAAAACGGTTCGCCCGCGGTTTGGGGCACCGACAACTACACCGGCCTGGTCTACGGGATCGGCGCGTCGGGCGCGTTCACCGTCTACCCGACCGACGGCCAGATCATCGGGCCGCCGCACTCGCAAGATCCCAATTATCCGAATTATTCGGTGCCTTACGATTTGGGCGGCGGCGACTTGCTGATCCCCAACTATCAGGCGCCGAATTTGGTCGAGTTCAAGGACGGATCGAACTCGCAGACCTTCGACGTGCTGCGGCCCGCCTACGCAAGCGCCGGGTTCGCGTCGCCCGTAGGCATCGCGCCCAGCGCGTTCGTTGCGGACGGGTCCGGTAATCTCTGGTTTGCGGATCCGACGACGGCCGCGCTCGACAACGCCAATTCCAGCGGCGGCAGCATCGTTTCGTGTAACCTGATCTTCAGCGACGGCGTCACCTCGATGGCGGCCAACGCCGTGGCGGCGGCCGGCTCGACCGTCTGGGCCTCGACGGTCGTCGTACCGGCGAGCGGTCCCGAAGGGTTCTACATCGCGCGGGTCCCGACCAGCGTCACCGGCTCGAGCCCGTGCACGGTCCCCTTCTCCGACGAGATCCAGGTTGCGCTCGAGGTCGACCGGATGACGCTCGATGCGGGCGCAAATCTGTGGTACGTCGACAACGCCGGCAACCTCGGCTACATTCCGGCCGCAGGCGGAACGCCGGTGACGCAAACGTTCTCGCCGCTGCTTTCCTCGAACTTCGTACGCGAAAACCAATACATCTACGCGCTGGACTCGGCGGACAACCTCTTGGTTCGCATCGACACGACGACTCCGCCGCCCAACGCCGTCGTGGCCACCGCGCCGCTGCCGGCGAACTGGACGAACATCACCGACGACGCGGAGAACTTCAACGAAGTCTGGCTGACCCAGCAATCGAACGGAACCCTGTGGTTTGCGGGCACGACCGGCGTGGGCTTGCGCGCGCCGACCAACATCGTCTTCGAGGTGAACCCCGCGCAGCTTACCTTCGGCTCGGCCGCCACGACCTTCGCGCGGACGCGCTCGACGATGCCGAGGCACGCGGCAATCGCCGACCTGAAGCGGCGCGCTCGCGGACGGCGGCCGCTGCCGATCCGCCGCTCGCTGCCGAACTTCGGGTTGGCGCCCTAGCGCACTAACGGTCGGCCGCGGCGAGCGCCAGCGCCGCCGCGGCCGCCAGCAACGCCGCGCCGTAGACGCGCGACGACTTCTGGTGCATCGCGTCGTAGGCGACCCGCCGCGGGTCGCTCTTGGGCACGTCGTTGAAGGGCACGCCGAAGGCGGCCGAGGCCGCTTGCATTTCCGGCAAGATCGCGTTGGCGTCGTAGGCGCTCAAGCCCAGCGCGACGGCGATCAAGCCGACCCGCGCGGCCGCGAGCGTGCGCGACGATCCCGACGTGCCGGAGCGAACGAGTGCGGCGACGATGGCGATCGCACCGCAGACGTAACCCAGTTGCGTCAGGGCGAGGATCGAGCGCCCGGTGATCGTTGCGAAGCGATCGAGGTCGGTCACCACGCGAAAGGCGATCGGCGCGAAGACGAAGGCGAAGCCGGCGAGGCCGCCAATCCAGACGGCGAGCACCAGGGTTTCGGACACGGCGAAGATTCGTGCGAGCATCGAGGCCCACGTTTCAACCGGGAGGCGCGTGGACCCGCTGCAACTGGCCGTCGATACCGCCCGGGAAGCCGGCGCGCTGCTGCGCGACCGTTCGGGTGCGCTGGACATCGGCGAGAAGAGCGCCCGCGGCGATCTCGTGACCGCGGCCGACCGTGAGAGCGAGCGGTTCATTGCGGACCGGTTGCGGGCGGCCTTCCCCGCCGCGACGATCCTGGGCGAAGAGGGCGGCGTGCGCGCCGGCGATCCCGCCGAACGCTGGATCATCGACCCGCTGGACGGGACGACGAATTACGCCCACGGATATCCGCTCTACTGCGTGTCGATCGGCTACGAGCGCGACGGCGAGGTCGTGGCCGGCGCGGTGTACGCGCCCGCGTTAGACGAACTCTATTGCGCCGAACGCGGCGGCGGAGCGAGTTGCAACGGCCGCTCCCTGCACGTCTCAACGATCGAGCGCGTGCGCGACGCGCTCGTCTGCACGGGCTTCGTGCCCGCGCGTTACGAACGCAACGGCGCCAACTTCGCGCGCCTCTCGCAACTGGCCCAAGCCGTGCGCCGCGACGGTGCGGCCGCGCTCGACCTCTGCTTCGTCGCGCGCGGCACGTTCGACGCCTTTTGGGAGTTGGACCTCAGCGCTTGGGACGTCGCGGCCGGGGCGCTGATCGTGCGCGAAGCGGGCGGCCGCGTCAGCGCGTGCGACGGTACGACGTTCGCCGTAGCGGGCGGCTCCATCTTGGCGAGCAACGCCTTGGTGCACGCCGAGATGCTCGCGGCCCTGAGCGGGTGAGTTCCGTTCGCGCCTAGGCGAGCTTGCCGGCGTGCGCTTCGAGCAGGTCCCAGGCCGCGGTGCCGAATTCCGCGCGCCAGCGCTCGTAAAACTTCGCATCGCGCAGTTTCGCGCGGAAGCTGGCCGTATCGGCGGCGTTGACTTGCATCCCGCGGCGCGCCAGCTTGTCGGCGAGCGAGGCGTTGAGCAGGGCGGTGTCGCGGCGCTGCAAGAGCGCGTACTTCGCGGCGTTGCGCGTCACGATCTCGCGCAGGTCGGGCGGCAGCGCGCTCCAGGCGTCCTGGTTGACCAGCAGCCAATATGCCGACCACATGTGGTTGGTGACGCTCAAGTACTTTTGGACTTCGTAGAGTTTGGCCGTATCGATGATCGCGTAGGGATTCTCTTGGCCGTCGACCGTGTGGTTCTGCAGCGCGGTGTAGACTTCGGCGAAGGCGATCGGCGTGGGCGCCGCGCCGAGCGATTTGAAGAGATCGACCCACAGCCGGCCGGGCGGCGTGCGGATCTTGAACGCGGCGAGATCGCCCGCGGCTTTGACGGGATGCTCGCTCGCGGTGATCTGGCGCATGCCGTTCTCCCACATCTTGGGCAGCACCGCGAGCCCTTTGGCTTCTATTTCTTTGCGCACGTAGGCGCCGAGCGGGCCGTCCATCGCGGCGAAGGCGTCGGCCGAGTCCTTGAAGGCGAATCCGACGCCTTGGATCGCGGCCACCGGCACGACGGATTGGAGTATCCCGCCGTCGAGCGTGAAGAACTGCAGCGCGCCCGAGCGGAGTTGCGTGAGCATCGCGGGATCGCCGCCGAGCACGTTGTTGGGAAAGACCCGCACGCGCAGGCGACCCTTGGTCTCGAGTTCGACCGCGCGCCACAACTGCACCATGCGCACGTTGAGCGGATGGCTGACCGGCACGTTGCTCGCGTATT
>Ga0326727_10014480_pt1 | contig 17175 bp, 13 predicted proteins | sample MB2enrmetagenome_FD_207643 | JGI IMG/M metagenome (GOLD analysis project Ga0326727, IMG submission 207643) | Lab enriched peat soil microbial communities from McLean, Ithaca, NY, United States - MB29MY | ecosystem: Environmental > Terrestrial > Soil > Wetlands > Peat | place: USA: New York...
GTGGGAGCAATGGGCTTCCTGCTTGTCGCCGGCCCAGCGGCCGTGGCCGCGCCCGTGTCGACCATGATCGCCGCCTGCGTCAACACTTCGACCGGCGCGGTGCGCATTGTCAGCTCGACCTCTCTCTGCGTCGCGGGCGAAGCGGGCACAACCTGGGCCGTAGCGGGCCCGGTCGGACCCACCGGCGCTAATGGCGCGACTGGTCCCGCCGGACCTGCTGGACCGACGGGCGCAACCGGCGCGGCTGGTCCTGCCGGACCCGCCGGTCCTGCTGGACCGACGGGCGCAACCGGCGCGGCTGGCCCTGCCGGACCTGCTGGACCTGCTGGCGCAACGGGCTTGACTGGCCCTGCTGGACCCGCCGGCCCTGCTGGACCGACGGGCGCAACCGGCGCGGCTGGCCCTGCCGGACCTGCTGGCGCAACGGGCGCGACGGGCTTGACTGGCCCTGCCGGTCCTGCCGGTCCTGCCGGACCTGCTGGCGCAACGGGCGCGACGGGCCCTGCCGGCCCTGCCGGACCTGCTGGCGCAACGGGCGCGACGGGCCCTGCCGGCCCGGAAGGCCCGGCTGGACCCACCGGCCCGCAAGGCCCGGCCGGCAGCAGCAGCGGCTTTACGTGGTCTTCAGCGGGAGTCAATAGCGGCGACAACGGGCCCGACATAACCAACCCGCTTAACATTGCTGATTTCAGTGGTCCAACGACCACAACCGGGTCTACTGCCGGATATGCATTTGCTCCCACTGCCTGTACTGTCAAGAGCCTATTTGCGGCAGGAATCTATGTCACGTATCCGGGCTATTCAGGCAACAACACGGTCACGTTTACGGTGCGGCACAACGGAACCAACACCGCCATGTCCTGCGCGATCACCATAGACAATGGCGCGACCACCTCAGCGGCGACGTGCACGGACACGAGCCATACGTTCACAGTGGCAGCGGGAGACACGCTCGCGTACGACATCACGCAGTCGAACCAGGGGATTTATTCAGGAGGCAGCTGCACGGGTGGCAATTGCTCCGGTCCGTATGACCAGATAGGCGCCACGCTGGTATGCGAATGAGGCCTGTGGCGATGCGGCAAGGCAGCGGAAGCCGAACTGGATGGCTCTTCGGCAAGCAGTTGCGATAGGAAGATCGCGCGGCGCGGAAACCAACGCATCATCATCATCAAAGGAGAAGAAGAATGTCGGATCCGTTTTTGGGCGAGATCAGGATGGTAGGTTTCAACTTTGCTCCAACGGGCTGGGCCTTGTGCAATGGGCAGACTCTGTCCATCTCGCAATACGCAGCGTTGTTTGCGCTGCTGGGAACGACCTTCGGCGGCAACGGCACCACGACTTTCAATCTGCCTAACCTGCAAGGCCGCGTGCCGATCCATCAGGGGAACGGGGCCGGCCTGAGCCCGTATGTGATGGGCGAAGCTGGCGGCGCGGAAAACGTCACGCTGCTGAGCAATCAGATGCCGGCCCACAATCATCTTGTGAACGTGAACAACGCGGCCGGCAACAGCGCCGATCCAACCGGGAAGATACTGGCCGAAACTGCCACTGAATCGCGGCCCCCGGTTCTCACTCAGACCTACACGTCGAATGCGGCGACCGGCACTCTGGCTCCCACCGCCGTCTCGATCGCGGGCGGCAATGTGCCACACGCAAATCTCCAGCCATTCCTGACGGTGAACTTCATCATTGCGCTGGTGGGCATCTTCCCCACGCGGGATTAAGCTGCGCAAGCGGCCATGGAGTCGACCAGCATGAGAAAGCGCGCATGACACTTGCCATCGAGCGCAATACGGCCAGTTGCTTCTTGAGACCCGCACAGCCGGAAGACGAGCAATTCCTCTTCCGGCTCTTCGCGGAGTCGCAGGAGCATCTGGCCGCCTTGCGGTCGAATGCCGAGCTTTACAGGTCGCTGATTGAGACGCAGTATCGGGGGCGCAAGCAGAGCTACTCGATCGAGTTTCCCCACGCCGCCGATGCTATTCTTTGCTTGGAAGACGAAGCGCGGGGCGCCGTGCCGGTGGGAAGGATTCTGGTCGATTGCAAGCCCGATCGCTGGCGGATTGTCGATATCGCCGTGCTGGCCGCGCATCGAGGCAAAGGATTGGGGAGTTGGGCGCTTCGCCTCTGTCAGCGGCAATCGGAGGCAGCGGGTGCGAAGCTGACGCTCGCAGTGAGGCCGGAGCATCGCGCGCGCCGGCTCTATGAACGGCTTGGCTTTCGCGTGATTGAGGAAAGTGTATTGTCTTTGGAGATGGAATTCAGCGCCAACGGGGCGCTCCGTTCTTCGCGGACAGAGTCAGAATCGCCGGCTGCGGCTCGCTGGCAATAGGGAATACAAGGAGACAAGAATGAAGAAACGATCATTGGCGTTACTCGCATTGGCAGCGACCCTGGCCATCGCCCCGGTCGCAAGGGCCGACTCGTTCAATTTCTTCTACAACGCGCCCGGGGGCGTTTCCGGCTCGGGTACGCTGGTCGGCACTGATCTCGGATACAACGCGGTTTATGGCTCCGACGAATGGCTCATCAGCAGCGCTACCGGCACATTTAACGATGGCACGAGCAGCGGATCTTTGAGCCTGATCCCGAACCCGGACCCGACCGGCGCTGTACAGTCGGACCCATATTCGGTCTTCACCTACGACGATCTGCTCTATCCGACGGGAAGCGGCGGCGAGAACCTCGACTTCGACGGCCTGCTCTTCAGCTTCGATGGAATGGAACTCAACCTCTGGGAGGGAGGCTTTCCCTACACCGAAGGATGGGCTGAATACGACCCGAATACTGCTTACTCGAATTTGGGGGCCGGAACCTTTTCCCTCAGCCCGGAGCCTGGAAGTCTGCTGTTGTTTGGCACTGGCCTCTTCGGCTTGGCGGGCCTTCTTTTGCGCCGGCGCGGCCGGGCTGGTCTGGCCTTGAATTCGTAATCGGTTCTTCTTTTCTCGCAACCCTGAACCAAGGGGCGCGGAAGCGTGCCCCTTTTTCCGTCCAGCCGTTCCTCGACGGCCGGGTTTCCCACCCTTGCCGCATGCTGAGTTCTGACGGCAGGGATGGAAAGCCGCGAGGCTGAACCCTACGGCTGCTCGCCCGAACCGCCCTTCATTCTGCCGAAATCCACGCCGAACTCCGGCTGCTCCCGCGTTCCGGTGATGTGAATCTGAACCTCCGTTCCCGCTCCGTCCTTCCTGAAGTGCCGGTCCAGCGGCTTGAGCAGCATGCCCTTCCATCCGCCCACCATCTCCGATAGCGCGGCTTCCATCTTCGCGGTCCCCGCAAAATCCAGCGCGCCGCCCTCCACGCCATACGTGCCCTTCAGTTGGATCGTCGCGCCTGGAACCGTGTACGTCAGGCCGGGGAGCGTTACCACTCCATCCGTCATCTGGAAGTCCCCCTCCATCCGCGACCGCACCTGGGCCGGATCGCCCGTCTTCGCTTCCTTGGGCCGTCCCTGACCGCGCGCGCTCAGCTCCGCAATTCCGTCCTGAAACTTACTGCTGCTGAACTCCGCCTGATCCAGCACAAAGCTCCCGTTCAATCGCATCCGCTCGTGGACCGGCGGCGCTCCGGGAGGAATGTGCAGCGCAGCCTTCATGGTCACTGCGCCGGTCAGCAGCGGCGCATCGCCGCGGCTCGCAAGGCGCAGAAAGTCTTCAATCCGCGCCCGGTCCACGTCGATCGTCAGCGCAATATCGTGCCCTCCGCTCTGCTGCGCGCCTCCAGCTCCCACCACCGGCACGCGCACAATCTGCCCCCGGGCGGTAAAGTGCGAGTGTCCCAGCGTCGCATCCACAGGCTCCAGCCAGGTGTCGCCGTTGGTTCCATCCACCTTGGCGTGAAACTTGGTGTGCAGCGGCAGCGGTTCGTCAAAGGGCCGCAACCGGAAGTCCGGCGTATCGGTCTCGCCATCCACCACCAAATCGCGCACCGTCCCCTGGTAATGGCCGGTTGAGGACAGAATCCCGGCAATCCCCTTGAAGCCGGCCAGGTCCGCGTGCTCAAAACGGTAGTCGCCGCTGATGGGATCTTCGCCCAGGTCGGCCGCATGAGATGCGCCAAAGGTCCCCGTTGTATGGATCGTTCCCACCGGCCGCGGGTTGGTCAGTTCGGCGTCGAATCCCATTGCATCGCCCGAGGCGGCCGCCGTCAGCTTGAAGTGCGCGATGGCAATCTCCATCGGCAGTTTCCCCGGCTTGCTGGTCTCCAGCGTCACGTGGGCTCCGTCGCACTCGACGCCGTCCACCTCAAACCGCAGCAACCCCCCGGCGGTTTTGGATTGCTCAGCCTCGGCTGCGCCGTGCCCAAAGTGCGACTTCGGCGGCAGGTCCACATTCAACCCCTTCAACCGCACCACCGAGATGTGAATCGGCTTGCCCGGCTCAAAACGCAGCGGCGCGTGGAAGCGAAATTCGTCCACGCGGATCAATGGCTGTGGGGGCTTCCCCGCTCCGACCCCGGCCGGCCCTGCCGGTCCCGGAACAATAACCCCCGCTGCCTGCGCCGGCGGCCAGATCCGCAGCCCCTTGCCCTCGGCCCACACCCCCCACTGGCCCTCCAGGCCATTTCCCGGCGCCAGATCAAAGCTGTCCAGCTCCACCCGCGCATGGAAGCGATCCTGTAGCTCCTGCACGATCCGGGCGCGCAGGAACGGCTCAGCCCGGCGCGCCAGCACAGCCACAATTGCGGCCAGCCCGGCCGCCGCAATCAGCAGGCCGCCCAATACCCACATGAGAACTCTGTGCCTGCGCCAGAAAGATGCCCGCATCGCCACCGAACCCGCCTCCCAGTCGCTTCCCATTGTCGCAGGATTCCCCCGCACAGGTTTTCTTAACGGACGGTAAATGCCGTAGACTTGCTAGCACGGATGCAAGCGCACATCGAAAACCTCGTGAAGCTGCAACGCGTGGATCTGGAGCGGGCCCGCCTCACCCTTGCCGCGCGCGCCCTGCCGGGAGAAGTGGCCCAGGCCGAGGCCGCGCTCGCCGCCGCCCAGCGCCAGGCCGCCGCCGCCGCCGATGCCCTGAACCGCGAAGAATCCCTTCGCGCCCGCCTGGAGCGCGAGATCGCCGCCCACCGCCAGAAGGTCGCCCGCCTGCGCACCCAGCTTGACTCTGTAAAGAACACTGAACAGGCCGTGGCCACCGAGCACGGAATCCGCTTCGCCGCCGCCGAGGCCGATCGCCTGGAAAACGATGAGTTCGCCAGCCTGGAGCGCTCTGAAGCTCAGGAAGCCGCGCTCGCCGCCGCCCGCGCCCAGGTTGAATCCCTGGCTGCCGCCCTCGACAAGACCCGCGCCCGCGTCTCCCTCAGGCAACAGGAGCTGGGCGCCGAACTGGCCGCCCTCAACCTGGAGCGCGACGCCCTGCGTCCGCTCATCGAGCCCGAGCTGCTGATTCGCTTCGATCGCCTCTCCGCCTCGCGCGGCACCGGCCTGGCCCGCGTCGATAACCAGCAGTGCACCGGCTGCAGCATGGGCGTCCGCCCCCAGACCTGGAACCAGCTTCGCGAGGGCGAACTGCTCACCTGCGACAGTTGCAGCCGCCTGCTCTACTGGGATCCGGCAATGGCCCCCGCACCCCCAGCCCCGCAGCCCGCGCCCGCCTCCGGCGCCGGCCGGGCAATTCGCAAATCCCACCCGGCCCGCGCCTGACGGATCTTTCGACGGATTTACACTGGCTGCAAGACTCCATGGGACCATTCGGACATTGCGCGGTGGGAATGGCGGCCAAACGCTTTGCGCCGCGGGCGCCCCTCGGCATTCTTCTGCTGGCCACCTGCCTCCTCGACGTCCTGGCGGTCGCGTTGGGCTACGCCGGTATCGAGTCCGCCGAAAAGGGAATCCCATGGTCGCACGGTCTTTTCATGTCCGTTTGCTGGTCGGCCGCCGCAGCTCTCCTGGTCCAGCGCATCTTTCGCAGCCTGCGCGCCGGCGCGGCTGCCGGGCTCATGGTCCTCAGCCATTGGGTCCTCGACCTCATCTCCCACCCCATCCCCTTTTCCAGCTTCTCCTTTCGTACCTGGCACTGGGACTACGGCCATCCATTGCCTCCCGACCTGCCGCTCTTCTTCCAGGGCTCGCCCGCCATGGGGTTCGGCCTGTACAACTCCATCAGCGCCGTCCAGGCAACCGTGTTGGAGGTGGGGATGCTCCTGCTTGGAACCGCGGTTTACGTCGATTATCTTGTCCGGGTGAGAAGGAAGAGAAGACCGGACCCCGGCGGACCTGCCGCCCTTTCCGATTTGTAAACCGGTCCTGCTAGCATTTTCCTTTGAGACTGGCCGGGCGAGGCCAATTCCACGCCTTTCAGGAGCAACCCGTGCAACGCATCTGTGTCGATATGGATGAGGTGATGGCGGACACCCTCGCCGAGCACCTGCGCCGTTACAACCAGACCTTCGACGAGGAAGTTACCCCTGAAGACCTGGCCGGCAAGGGCCTTTGGGAGGTTGCCCCGCTCGACCGCCAGCAGCAGCTTCGCGCCTTCCTCGACGCCGAGGATTTCTTCGAGGATCTGGCCGTCATGCCAGACGCGCAACAGGTGCTCAAGGACCTCTCCACGCGCTTTGAAATCTTCATCGCCACCCAAGCCATGACCGTCCCCAACTCGCTTGGCCCCAAGTACCGCTGGCTGCAGCGCCACTTCCCCTTCATCCCGCCCACGCATTACGTCTTCTGCGGCAACAAGTCCATTCTCCGCGCCGACTACCTGATCGACGACCTGCCCCGCAACCTGCTCCGCTTCGAGGGCCAGGGCCTGCTCTACACCGCGCCGCATAACCTCACCGCAACCGGCTTCATTCGCGTGGATAACTGGCGGGAGGTTGCACAGTACTTCGCCGCCCTGCCCGGCTAAGTCAGCGCGGCTGAATCACCCAACTCACCGCATGACAGACGGGAAGGCGCCGGTTCGCCGGACAGGGGTTTATCGTTCGGCAGCCGAGAAGCGGCGAGCTGGAGGGTTTCTTGCGTCCCGCATGGGAGCCTCAAGTCCTGTTTCTCCGCTGGTATGCGGAGACCGGGAAAAAACGAGATTGCAACCAACGCGCCAGCATTGAGCAGCTATCATGTGGGCAGGATGTGCAAGCCAGAGCCAACGCGCCTGCGATTTCCGGGCGGACAATCTGGCCGGGGATCGGCCCTCCCGGCTTGCCTTGGCGATGCGCAAGGATTCGTGTGCGCCGCAGCGCATAAGCCATGACGCCAGGCCGGCGCCGGGCTCGCGATTTCGAATTGATCGCCGCCCTCGATGAAGAGGGCAACATGACCGAGGCCGCCATGGCGCGCTGTTTTTGGGCCGGCAGCCGGAGGCTGGAAGCTGGCGGCTGGAAGAGAGGTTCACCATGCTCGTTCTCGTTCTAGGCAAAGGAAAGACCGGCAGCCTGGCCGCCGAGGTCGCCCGCGAACGCGGCCACGGCGTCCGCGCGCTCGACATTACCGAGAACCAGCACGCCTCCGCGCTCACCGCGCCCAACCTGGCCGGCGTGGACGTGGTCATCGACTTTACCGCCCCCGAAGCCGCGGTCGAGAACATGCGCGCCGTGCTCGCCCTCGGCGGCCGCATCGTGGTCGGCACCACCGGCTGGTATGCGCACCTGGAGGAGATGAGGGCCAAGGCGCAAAAAGGCGGGGCGCTGCTCTACGGCACCAACTTCTCCATCGGCGTGCAAAAGCTCTTCCGTCTCACCGCCGAACTGGCCAAACTCGAAGGCTACACGTTCTCGATCGGCGAGACCCACCACGTCTCCAAGCTCGACGCCCCCAGCGGCACCGCCATCACCCTGCGGCAGATCGTGGAAGCGGCGCAGCCCGGAGCAAAGGTTGAGATTACTTCCCACCGCGTGGGCGACGCCAAGGGCGAGCACACCGTCACCGCCTCCGGCCCCGACGACGTTCTCGAGTTGCGCCACAACATCCTCAGCCGCCACGGCCTGGCCCTGGGCGCCGTGCGCGCCGCCGAGTGGCTGGCCGGCAAGTCCGGCGCATACGACTTCCGCGAAGTCTTCGACCAGCTGTGAATCCGGCCCTATCCTATGGATGAGGCGTACAGAAACCTCTGCCCTAAGGACAGCAGACCAGGAATGGCCCGAGAACCTCTACAGACCCCCGCCGGTTGGAGCAGGCCGAGGTTCCAGGTTAGCGGGACGCGGAAAGCGATCTGCAAGCGCGGGGAAACCCGACGCCCGGCTTCCTCCAGAGAAAGGCGAAGGACGGCGCGCGCCATTCCCCGTGCGAGAATCGCGCCTCAGGGGTTGAAACCCCCGTTCCGGCGGGGCCGTCGGATTGCCGGGTTTGAAACCCCCGGCCCGCGGGTGCCGGCCTGGCGGAATTCCGAAGCCGGAGACCCTGGAAGACAGAACGGCGAGGTCCGTGGTCTCCCACCCTTGCCGCAAGTCGCCACGGCGGTGACCTGCGGCGACGATGAGGCACCCAGACGTTTGCGGGTAGTTCAGGGTGGGCCACCCGTCGGCAAGGCACCGACGGCAGGGAATTGGCCCGCTTCCCTGCCGCGAACGCCGGCTTTTTCGGCGCAAACGTTCTCTTGGCCTTGCAAGCTGCTTCAGAAGCGATACAATCCTCTCGAACGGAACCGCAAAGGAAGAGTCTGGCTAGAATAGCAATGAGTTTTTTGTCGCGCCCGAAGGGTTTGACGGGACCGGCGATCATCCTGTTGGCTGCTGTTACCGCGGTAGGACCGCTCCTGTGGCGCGGTCCCTCGTGCGTCGGCGACTTCGGCTTCCACTTGGTTTCCTGGATCGATGCCGAGCACAGCATGTCGATGGGCCTCCTCTACCCGCATTGGGCCAACAGCCCGAATTTCGGAGCGGGCGAACCCAGATTTGTTTTTTATCCCCCTATCACCTGGATGGGGGGAGCCGTTTTGGGAATGCTCTTGCCGTGGAGTTTTGTCCGGCTCGCCCTTTTCATTCTGTTGCTTGCCGCAACCGGTATCGCCAATCGCGCGTTGGCCAGGGAGACTCTGGCCGATGGGCCGGCAACTTTGGCCGGTTGTGCCGCAATCTTCCTCGGCTACGCGTTGTTCAGCGTTTACAAACGCAGTGATTTCGCAGAGCTGGCGGGGGGATTTTGGATCCCTTTGCTCCTTCTTTTCGCTTTGCGGAGGCGAAATCCTTCGGGGAGTTTCCGGGAACGCGCCTTCGACGGCTCGGCGGCGCCGCTGGCGCTCATTGTGGCGGGGATCTGGTTGAGCAACGGCCCGGTGGGAATCATGGCCAGCTATCTGCTGGCTGCCGTCGCGCTGGTCTCCGCTCTGATTGAAAGGTCACTGGCGCCGCTGGTGCGTGCCGCTGTGAGCACATTCGCGGGAATGGGGCTGGCGTCGCTTTATCTGATTCCCGCCGTCTGGGAGAGAAACTGGGTGAGCCTCCAGTATGCCGTGAACCCCAGTATTTATGTGGTGGAAAACAGCTGGCTTTTCGCCCGTCATACCGATCTGAATCTGGCTTCTCACGACATCATGTTGCATCTGGTTTCAGAGGTTGCTGTCGTTATGCTCGCAATCGCCTTCGCCGGAGGCGCTGTCGCCTGGATTCGCGGCGTCGTGCCCGGCGAGCGCAAATGGTGGCTCCCGCTGGCTCTAATTCCGCCAGCGGTCCTGTTTCTGCTTTTTCCGGTCTCGCAACCGGTTTGGAATGTGCTTCCGGAACTGCGGCTGCTGCAATTTCCCTGGCGCTGGCTCGTGGTTCTAGAGGCTCCGATGGCCATCTGTTTTGCCTCGGCCGTCTGGTTCGACCGAAGGAGCCTGCGCATTCCCCTGATGGCTGCGTGTGCGGCCGTCTTTGTGGGAATCAGTCTGGCGGCGCCACGGTGGTGGTTCGTCGAATGCGGCTCGTTGATAGCCTCAATGCAAGAATCGATACGAGAGGGCATCGGCGTTCTTGGAATGCCTGAATACTCACCGCCCGGCCTCCGATTTCCGCTGGTGTACCCTCTAGTGGACCCTCTGGGGAACCCTCTGCTGGAATCCCGGGTGGACTCTCGGGCGGCACCTATCCTGCAAATCTTGCCTAGCGCCTGCCTGTTGGACAGTCGTCCAGACGTTTCAGCCCAGGGGGAAGCCGGCTTAGCTCCCGCGTGGCACGGTGAATCAGCCAGTTGCAAAAGTTCGGGCTGGCACGAATTGGTTCTGACCGCCGATTCTTCTCGTCCGCGGGCAGCCAGGTATATGCCGGAACGGAGACGGATCGTGGGAGTCGCCGAGCACGCCGGGGACCTGATTCTACGGCTGCGATATTACCCGGCATGGGGCGTCAAGGTAAATGGAACTCCGGTGACAGCGATGGCCGAGCGAGAGCGCGGTTTGATGGCCGTACCGGTCCCGCGGGGAAATGTCCAGGTGTCGGTTGATTGGACCACAACCGGCGATGTGTTGGCGGGGCGCTGGGTCAGCGGAGTTGCGCTGCTTCTGGTCACAGGTTTGTATCTGTTCGAGCGGAAACTATCGCGGACTCACCTAAGCATGGGCAGGACAAGTTCGTTTGTCTCCACTGGGGAACCGAAGCTGCCCAAGGTTGAACCAAAGTATTCCATAGCGTCAACGCGGACAGACCGTCGAAACACGCCGTCCGCCAAGCCTCCGAAAACCGCCAAGCAGAAAGGAGTACACAAGCCAAGGCGCGGCGGTGGTTCGCGCTAGCATTCTCGAACGCGTGCCGGAGAGTATCATCGAGTATTTCCAGAGCTAGCTGGGTCGAGTCCGCCCAATTCCACCAGGTCTTCCGCGAGTTCCGTCGTTTTCCACCGTCAACCGACGACCTGCGCGAGGAGATCGTCTGGCCGCCTGCTCGGTTCTGCTGCGCTTTCTCGCTCGTTCGTGTGAATGGGCTAGATAGACTTCCTCTTGCCCGTCGTTGCCAAGCGCCCTCTCGCGTTTCGAGTCATCTTCGCGGTGCAACAGCTCCCATCCGTCGTACGCTTGGCCGCGGATGCGTCCTCCAAGCGATCGATTCAGTGTAACTTGCGAACGCTTAGCTGTGCTTGCCCTTCCACTCCTCGTAGGGGCCGTGGAAGTCTTCGATGCCATGCTCGTCGAAGTGCCAGAGGCGGGTGGCTACTTCGTCTATCAAGTCGTGGTCGTGGGTGACTAACAGCACCGTGCCTTCGTAGCGCTGGAGGGCGATGTTGAGGGCGTTGATGGCTTCGAGATCGAGGTGGTTGGTAGGCTCGTCGAGGATGAGGAAGTTGGGCTTGGTGAGGATGAGCTTGCAGAAGGCCAGGCGCGCCTGCTCGCCGCCGCTGAGCGCCCGGGTCTGCTTGTCGCCCTCTTCGCCGGAGAATAACATCTGGCCGAGGATGCCGCGGATGTCTTCGACGTGGGCGTCGGGCTTCCAGCGATGGAGCCACTCGGCCACGGTAAGGCCGTGCTCGATGGTTGCCCCCACGTCCTGGGGGAAGTAGCCGACCTGGGCTTCGTGGCCCCAGAGGATCGCGCCGGAGTCGAGCGTGAACTCCGGGTCGGCGAGGCCGGGATAGTTATGCAGCAGGCTCTTGAGCAGAGTGGTCTTGCCGGCGCCGTTGCGGCCCATCAGGCATATCTTCTCGCCGCGCATGACCTTGGCGGTGAAGGCGTCGATTACTTTGTGTTCGCCGTAAGTCTTGGCGATGTGCTTGAACTCCAGCACATGCTTGCCGCTGGGGCGCGTCTGGTCGAAGCGGATGTAGGGGCGGGCGATGTTGGAGCGGGCCAGCTCGTTGGTTTGCAGGCGCTCGACCTCTTTGCGGCGGCTGGTGACCTGGGAGGAGCGGGTTCCGGCGGAGAAGCGGGCGATGAAGTCGTTGAGCTGGGCGATCTTCCGTTCGCGCTGGGCGTTCTGGGCTTCGAGGGTGGAGCGAATCTGCGTCTTGGCCATCACCATCTCGTCGTAGCCGCCGGTGTAGGTGATGATGGTCTGGTAGTCGATGTCGGCGGTGTGGGTGGTGACGCTGTTGAGGAAGTGCCGGTCGTGGCTGATGACGATGAGCGTGCCGTCGTAACTGACGAGAAAGTCCTGGAGCCAGTGGATGGAGTCGAGATCGAGATAGTTGGTGGGCTCGTCGAGGAGCAGCGCCTGGGGCTTGCCGAAGAGGGCTTGGGCCAGCAGCACGCGAACCTTCTGCCCGCCCTGGAGTTCGCCCATCTTGCGGTCGTGGAGCGGCTCGGGAATGTCGAGGCCGTCGAGCAGCACGGCGGCGTCGCTTTCGGCGGTGTAGCCGTCCTCGTCGCCGATGGTGCCTTCAAGCTCGCCCAGCCTCATGCCATCGGCGTCGGTCAGCTCGGCTTTCTCGTAGATGCGGTCGCGCTCTTCGAGAGCCGCCCACAAGCCCTTGTTGCCCATGATGACGGTGTCGATGACGCGATAGGCGTCGAAGGCGAATTGATCCTGGCGGAGGACGCCAACCTTGCGCGGGCGAGCGACGCTGCCCCGCTGCGCGTCCAGCTCGCCGCTGAGGATCTTCATGAAGGTGGTCTTGCCGGAGCCGTTGGGTCCGGTGAGACCGTAGCGGCGGCCGGGAATAAAGGTGACGGTCACGTCCTCGAAGAGCACCTTCGAGCCGTAGCGCATGGTCACGTTGCTGACGCCGATCATTCCGGTTCCTATATGCGGGCCGCGGCCGGGCAACGGCGCCGCCGGGCCGGATGAACTGGGGGCGGGTTTACGGGGCGCGCGGCCCGGTCTCCCAGGTCGCCAAGACGAGACCTGAGGCGCCTAGATGCGCCGCAGGGCTGCCGCTGTCCTAGTTTCTCACACGCGCGGGAACAGAGGCGCAGCGGCGAGAGTCCCACATTGCGACACGCGATTCCGCACGTGAGCAACGTCACATCTCAAAGGCAGTTGCCGAACTACTATTTCAGGCATGACAGCTGCGACCCTTGTTCTGATTGCGCCTTGCTCGCTTCTTTTGGGCGCGGCGCTGCAGATTCTCGTTGCGCGGCTCTGCTCCGCCCGCACCAAGGGGATTCTGGCCGCTCTCACCTGTTTGCCGGCCGTGCTCGCCGTGGCCGGCGTCGCGCCGTCGGTCTGGGCGGGACAGGCAATCGAAGTCAATCCGCTGCCCTGGGACGGACCGCTGGCCCTGGTCCTCCATGTGGACGCGCTCAGCATTCTTTTTGCGTTGATGGGTACGGGGCTGGGCGGCTTCGTGCTGCTGTATTCCATCGGCTACATGGCGCACGACAAGGCCGCGACGCGCTTCTATGCCTCGATGCTGGTCTTCATCGGCGGCTTCGTGGGACTGGTCTTCAGCGCCAACCTGTTCTTCTTCTACCTTTGCTGGGAGGTGGTCGGGCTCTGCTCCTTCAGCCTGGTGGGCTTCTGGTACACCAACCGCGAGGCGGTGAACGGCGCGCGCAAGGTGCTGTTGATGACCCACATCGCGGGCTACGGCCTGCTGGCGGCCATCCTGACGGTTTATCTCCGCACCGGCAGCGCCCTGTGGACCGACCCAAAGGTGGCGCAGGCCTTTACCGGCGGAATCTTTGTGCTGATGCTGGTGGCGCTGGTGGCCAAGAGCGTGCAGTTCCCGCTGCATACGTGGATTCCCGAGGCCATGGCCGCGCCCACCCCGGTGAGCGCGCTGCTGCACGCGGCCTGCTACGTGAAGGCCGGCGTCTACCTGGCCGCCCGCATGCACAGCTTTGCAGCGTGGCCGCCGGCCTGGGGCGCGACTCTGGTGTGGGTGGGCACGGTCACCATGGCGGTGGGCGTGATGTATGCCATGGTGCAGACGGATCTGAAGCGGATGCTGGCCTTCTCGACGGTGAGCCAGATCGGCTACATGATGATGGGCATCGGCATCGGCACGCCCCTGGCTATAACCGCGGGGCTGCTGCATTGCCTGAATCATGGATTCTTCAAGGGTGGGCTGTTCCTGACCGCCGGCTCGGTGCAGCATGCCTCGGGCACGCGCGACATGAACAAGCTGGGCGGCCTGGCGCAGCTTATGCCGCGGACCACGCTGTCGTGGCTGATCGGCGCGGGCAGCATGATGGGCATTCCGCTGATGAGCGGCTTCGCCAGCAAGTGGATGCTCTACGCGGCGGCCCTGCAGGCCGGTTGGGCGGTTCCCGCCATGGTGGCCTGGGCGGTGAGCCTGGGCACCGTCTTCCTGTGCGCCAAAGCTACCAGCGCGGTCTTCCTGGGGCCGGTTACCGAGGCCACCGCGGACGCCCACGAGTCTCCGCCGACGATGGTTTGGGGGATGGGTTTTATGGCCGCGGGAAGCCTGGTGCTGGGCGTCGCGCCACAGTTGGCCGTGAACTACATGCTCAATCCGATTCTGGGCGCGCTGGGGCTGGGCGCGGGCGTGCATGTGACGTGGCTTGGGCTTTCCTCGGATGCGGGAAGCTTTTCGACCATGGGCGGCCTGGTGCTGGCGGTGGTTTCGGTGGTTCTGGGCGGGCTGATCTACCTCATCGCCTATGTGGCTCGTCCGGCGCAGGTTGCCGGAGGCGCAGTTGGCGGCGGCGCGGCGCTGGCGGGAGCCGGGGTCCCCGCGGGCGGGTCTTTGTCCGCGGGATGGGGAGCCGGCGGCGGAATCTTTACTGGCGGAGAGCCTTTGTCGGATCAGGACAGGCTTACGGCCGGCGATTTCTCCGAGATATTCCTGCAGAACTGGCGTGAGTTCTTTCGCTGGTCGAATGTGGATCGCGTCTATCTGGGCGTCTGGCAGGGGTTGCAGGTTGTTTCGTACCTGCTGGGCGTCGCCGTTGGCTGGATGGAACGATACGCGGCGGTCCTCGTGGTCCTGCTGGCGGGTGCGGTGCTGGCGGGCGCGCGCTGGTATGCGCCGGAAGTGCTCATTTTGGGATCTCCAGCCACGCTTCTTGTTCCGAGAATGCTGGTTGCAGCCTGCACAGTTGCTGCAACGGCATTGATTCTGGCTGCGCTTTACAGCAAGGCGCGTCGCAGTTTCATGCCGGGGCTGTTTGTGCCGCTGATGGTTCTTATCAGTTTGGCAACCGTGGCCGGTCTGGCTGTTTCCAGTCCCCAGCTTCGTCTTGCGCTTTTGGAAGTGGGCGCAGTGCTGACGATTCCGCTGGTCTGGCAAAGCGCGCGGACGCTCACCGCGAAGCTGACCTATCTCACGGTTGTCCTGATTTCGGCTCTAACTCTCATCGCCAGCGACCTGGCGTTGGAGCGCGGAGAGGGAGGATGGGCGCGGGCTCTGCTGCTGACCAGCGTCTGCGTCAAGCTGGCCGCGATTCCGCTCTTCTTCTGGCTCCTCAGCCTGGCCGACGAATTGCCCGCCGTAGTTCTCGGCCTGATTATCGCGGTGGTCGATATGGCCGCTTTCGGGGAACTTTGGGTCAGCGCGCAGGCTGCTCCGAATCTGATCGCGCCCCAGGGACTGCTGCTGGGCGGGGCGGCCGCCACGTCGCTGCTGGCCGCCCTGCTGATGCTCACGCAGCGCAGCCTCAAACGGCTGCTGGTACTATCAACGGTCGAGGATGTTGGCTTCCTTCTGTTGGGCGTCTTTTCGTTGAAGACCCTTGGATACGAAGGAGCGATGATCGCCGCCGCCACTCACGCCCTGGCCAAGGCGCTGCTGTTCGTTTGCCTCAGCGGCCCGGAGGCTGATGGCGCGCTCAGCGGCGAAGCGACCGGCTTGGCCACGCGCTACCCGGTCAGCGCCTTCGGATTCCTTTTCGGGATGCTGGCCATGCTGGGCATTCCGCCCACGATGGGATTCATCGGCCGCTGGCGGCTGTATGAAACCGCGCTGCGGATCAACCCTCTTCTTCTGACGGTCTTTATCCTCTCTTCCGCCTTGGCGCTGATCGCGTATACCTTGGCGTTGACCCGCGTGTGGTGGGGGCCGGCGCCCGGCGCTGACCCGCCGCCATCGAGTCCGCCACAACCGGTCGCGCATCCAATCGGTGAGCCGGTTGTGTTGCAGGCGGTGATCGTCGCGCTGGCCGGATTGCTGTTGGTTGCGGGTTTATGGCCCGGCATGATCGGCATGCTGATGGGGGGAAGACCATGAACCTTTGGAATCGAATGATGTGCTATTGCCGGCGCCGCAGCCCCTGGCTCTTCCATATGAACTCGGGCAGTTGCAACGGCTGCGACATCGAACTGATCGCCAGCCTCACCCCCCGCTACGACGCCGAGCAGTTGGGCGTGCGCCTGGAAGGCAGCCCGCGGCACGCCGATATCCTGTGCATCACCGGCCCCGTGGCGCATAACAGCGTTCAAGCCATCAAGACCGTTTACGGGCAGGTTTACGGACCCAAGGCCGTGGTGGCTATCGGCTCCTGTCCGGCGACAACCAACGTCTTCATCGACAGCCGGACCGTCGATGGACCGCTCAACAAGCACATTCCCGTGGATGTGTTTGTGCCCGGTTGCCCGCCGCGTCCCGACGCCATTATCGTGGGCATTGCCAAGGCGGCGGGGATCCTGGCCGAAAGAGGCGTACCGCAGCCGGCCGCGCCCGCAGCCGCCGCGCTCCTGACTCCCGCGCCCGAGGCCATTCCCGCCCCATCGGCAACCGCCGCTCCGGCAGCCGCTGAGCCCGTGGCAGTCGCAGTCGCGGCTGCATCCGCGGGCGCAGCCGCACCCGCGGCCAAAGAGGTGCAGCCATGAACCTGACCACTGCCCTAGCGCGCTTCCTCATCTTTCCCGGACTTCTCTTCGCCGTGCCCACCGCATGGTTTTTTCTGTGGGTGGAACGCAAGGCCGTTGCCCTAATGCAGGGGCGCATCGGTCCTCCATTCATGCAGCCGGTCAACGATTTCGTCAAGCTGCTGGGCAAGGATACGCCGCCCCGCACGGGAGTGGCCGGGCTGCTGATGAAGATGTGGCCGCTGATTGCGGTGTCGGCGGCGGCGGGCGCGGTTGGCCTGCTGCCGGTGCTGCCCTCGTCCGGCGGATTCCAGGGCGACTTGATCCTGCTGCTGGCGCTGTTGGAGCTGCCCTCGGCGTGCATCATCGCCGCTGGCTTCAGCTCGCGCTCCATCTTCGGCGAGATCGGCTCGGCGCGCGAAGCCGTCCTCAGCGTCGCCTATAACGTGGTCTTTCTTCTGGCCATCGTCTCCATCGCCGCCTCGCAGCACACCTTCCGGCTGGAGGCCCTGGCGCAGCTTCCCGCTTCGCCGCTGCGCTGGCTGGGAGTGGCGGCGATCCTGGTTTGCCTGCCCGCCAAGCTGCATCTGAATCCCTTCTCGCTGCCCA
>Ga0326727_10014482_pt1 | contig 17174 bp, 19 predicted proteins | sample MB2enrmetagenome_FD_207643 | JGI IMG/M metagenome (GOLD analysis project Ga0326727, IMG submission 207643) | Lab enriched peat soil microbial communities from McLean, Ithaca, NY, United States - MB29MY | ecosystem: Environmental > Terrestrial > Soil > Wetlands > Peat | place: USA: New York...
TGGCGGCCGGCGGTAATGACAATATCAGCATCGAAATGGCGCGCGTGGTGGGGCTTCCCAAAGTTGAACTGCCTCCGCCTCCGCCGCCCATCCTTAAACCCATCAGCCACCACACCGTAGTCTGGGTGGTTTTGACGGTGTTTATAATGGCCTTTGCCGGTTTCTGCGTGATGGCCTACTTCGCCTTGCGGCACTATTAACCGACTGCATAGCCGAGGCCCATTGCCGGGCGTGACTGGCGGCCCATGCGGCGAATGAGCTAGCATCTCCGGGTTGGCTGTATGGCCCATTGCATCTCTACGTTCGGTCGCGCCAACGGATTCCTGCCCAGGAGAGCTCAACATGAAGGAAGTTGTAATCGTTTCAGCGGCGCGTATCCCGGTGGGCCGGTTTCAGGGATCACTGCAAAGCTTTTCCGCTCCGCGGTTAGGAGCGCTTGTGGTGCGTGAGGCTGTGCGACGCGCCGGTGTCGAATCTGCACAAATCGACGAGTGCATCATGGGCTGCGTCCTGCAGGCCGGACTGGGACAGAACCCCGCGCGTCAGGCGGCGCTCTACGGAGGATTGCAGAACCAGGCCGCCGCGCTCACCATCAACAAGGTCTGCGGTTCGAGCCTGAAAGCCGTGGCTCTGGCCGCGCAGGCCATCCAGACGGATAACTCCGCGATGGTCGTTGCCGGCGGCATGGAGTCGATGACCAACGCGCCCTACCTGCTGCCCCAGGCCAGGTCCGGTTATCGCATGGGCAACGGCGCGCTGGTGGACTCCATGATCCAGGACGGCCTCTGGGAGGTCTATAACAACGTCCACATGGGCGTGGGGGCGGAGAAAATCGCGGCCCGTTACGGTATCAGCCGGGAAGAACAAGACACCTTTGCGGCCGAGTCGCATTGCCGCGCCGCATCGGCCACCACGCAGGGCTTCTTCCGCGACGAAATTCTCGCCGTCGAGATTCCGGCAGCTAAAAAAGGAGCGGCTGTGACGAAATTAGACGCCGACGAGCCGATTCGCCCGGAGACTACCGTCGAAATTCTTTCTCGTCTCAAGCCGGCCTTTCAGGAGGGTGGCACGGTGACCGCAGGCAACTCTCCCGGCGTGAGCGACGGCGCAGCTGCTCTGGTGGTTACCAGCGCCGAGCGGGCTCGGGAGTTGGGCCTCGCGCAACTGGCCGTGATTCACGCCCAGGCCACCAGTGGCGGAGAGCCGGAGTGGTATGGCCTGGCGCCCATCGAAGCCGTGCGAAAGGTGGCGGCAAAGGCTGGCTGGCCGCTGGACAGCGTGGATTTGTTCGAGCTGAACGAGGCCTTCAGCGTGCAGGCGCTGGCCGTGAATCGCGAACTAGGCCTGAACCCAGCCAAGGTTAACGTGCAGGGCGGCGCTGTGGCTATCGGCCACCCCATCGGCGCCAGCGGAGCGCGTGTGCTGGTCACGCTGCTCTACGCCTTGAAGCGGCTGGGCAAGAGCAAGGGAATCGCAGCGCTGTGCCTGGGCGGGGGCAACGCCGTGGCGATGGCCGTCGAACGCATCTAATCGCAGACCGTTATGCCTTCAGGGAATACTGCACCCAACGCATCTTCCGGAGTTGCGACTGGCTCCTCGCCGCTCGCGAGTTGAGCCGTGAAGAACGCGTCCACTTGGGAGAGCACCTCGGCCCCGGTTCGCGCCTGGTAGATGGCGGCCCTCAGTTTGGCCCCGCCCGCCACGCCATGCGTAAACCAGGTGGCAAATTGCTTCATCTTGCCGGAGGTCTCGCCCAGCCGCGCGGCTTTGGGCAGATCCTTGGTTGCCTCGGCCTCATCCAGCAGCATTTGAAAATAAGCCCGGATCATGCGATAGCGGTCCTCGACCGTGGGCCGCTCATACGCGCCGGTGGCCGTGTACTGCGCGATCTGCCTGAAAATCCATGGGTTAGCCGGCGCGGCACGGCCGATCATCACCGCGTCGCAACCGGTTTGCGCCACCATGGCCACAGCGGCCTCTGGGGAATGAATATCGCCATTGCCGATGACAGGAATTTTCACCGCCTGCTTGACCCGCTCAATCCACTCCCAGCGCGCCTGGCCGCTGTAGCCTTGTTCACGTGTTCGAGCGTGCAAGGTAACGCCGTTTAGCCCCTCGTCCTCGGCCATCCGCGCCAACTCCAGGCAAACAATATCGGCGTCATTCCAGCCCATCCGGAATTTCACAGTAAAGGGAATCGTCACTGCATTGCGCACAGCTCTGAAAATTTCCCTAATGCGCGGCAGGTCGCGCAGCAGGCCGGAGCCGCCGTTGGAGCCGACCACCTTTTTTGCCGGGCAGCCCAGGTTCAGGTCCACCAGGTCGAAGCCGGTCTCTTCGACAATGTGCGCCGCCTCGGCCAGCGTCTCCGGATTTGCTCCGAAGAGTTGCGCGCCGATGGGGTGCTCGTCGTCGTAGAAGGTCAGATAACGCTGGCGCTTGGTCTCCCGCATTCGGGCCAGGCCGTCGGCCGAGGTGAACTCGGTCATCAGCAGCCCGCAGCCGCACTGCGTATTACTTATCGCGGCGTCGATGGATGGGCCAATCTCCGGGGATAAAGCCCGCGTTGATTCTGTTGGCATTATGCGTGGGTTAAAACCCCCGCTTCCCTCCGAATCGAGTTTATGCGCAGGATGAGAAGGCGCAGTGAACAAACTGGCGTGGCGAATAAACCGGCGAAAAACGGTGTCCGTGACCCCCGCCATAGGCGCCAGCACCGTGGCCGGAGCCACCAGCACCATTCCCAGGCGCACTTCGGCCGGCACGCGCGCCTCGGCGGGCATGGCGTGCTCCCTGGGGTTGTCCCAGTTCTTCTTCACGGTGAAGCCCTTGCCAGCCATGAAAGCCTCTTTGACTACCAGTAGGCTATAGCATCCGCGGGATTGTTGAAATCGCATGGTCAGCGATCAATCGGAAAATGCGATTCATTTCATAGATTTACGGCTAAAATGGGCGAAGGAAAAGGGAACTATACCCCCCGGGGGTATGAGGGGGGTGGGGGAGGGGGTCCCTTCCCCGGTGGTACAGGCCTGGAGCAGAGCCAGAAGCTGCCCATTTCCGTTCGACTTCTGTTGACGCTTGACCATCCTTTGACCTCATTTCTCGTTCAGACCACCAATTAAGATTGTGCGCCGGTGGAGGGTAATTTTCTGCAAACGGGCTCAAATTTAGAAGCAGCTATAAAAACGATTTTATTATCAGCCTTTTCCGGGTAGAGAAGTGATGAAACCGCCTAAAAACTGTTGGCGGAACGAAGTTGGGCCTCCGCCTTGGCGGACATGGCGAAGGCCCTGGAATTATCCCAATGCTTGAGCATTCCTAGATTCGTACTTCGATATCTGGGCGGCTCTTCGCCAATACCCTGGTTTCGATGGACTTGAGCTTCGCAGGTTCCACGCGAAAACGTTCGGGGACTACTTTTATTTCGACTGTGGGAGATTCCACCCCGTTATCTCTGATGGTGATAACGCCAAGGCGCCCGATTCCATCCTCGGAAAACCAGTGTCCGAGTTCTCCAAAAGCCCGGTCGTAACTCTCTGCCGGAATTGCAAGGTATCTGTAATGAGCCGGCATGGACATCAACTGGCGATGAATTCCACGTAGCTTTACACTGAACTTTGCATTCCACGTTTTATTCAGTTCATTGAGTTCCTTTGGATTGGATGGCTTCCGCCACTGGCTCTCTAAGGGATTGAGATCGCGAGCCAATTTGATTTCGACAGCGTGCAGGTCGCCAGCGCCCCCATGATCCACAGCCAGTACGTCCGCCGAGATCAGAGAAGAGGGCGGCTCCAAATAAATATTGGGCACTGACAGTCTTCGGCGCAGCAGTTCCGCAACCGCGTTCAATGCGCGTCCCTCTCTCTGGCGTAACGTTAATTCACGAATTTCTTCCTTCACGGCCATTAGGATAACCTTCCTTCCCGGCTATACAGTACTTGTTCCGCCCAGGTCTCAAATCGCTTGGCAGATTCGCAGAGTGCGTTAATCCGAACCTCATCGACCGGCTTATCACCATAGGAAATATCTGTCTTCACACTCAGCAATTTCTGAAGATGAGTAATTCCCCGTGGTTCGATATTCGCTCCCGTGCATGCCCGCTTCAGAGCGGTGATAGCCTTCCGATGGTTCTCAGCGCGAGGCCGCTTGCCGCCAAGTACTATCAAGAGTGCGTCGCTATAAGAAATGGCGCTGTGTACGGCCAGCAACGCTGCTGCGGAAGCATACTCCGACATTTCGACCTGGCAGAGTTTCATCGCACTTGCAAGCTGTCTGGCTCGGCGATGGTATACAGGGAAACTCGCCTCGATCATGCAAAACCATTCTCGCATAAAAGCAGAGCGAAAAGGGCCTCCGCCTTGGCGGAGGCCCAATCGTGCGTGCCGGTTGCCAGGCTGCGGCTACTTGGCTGCCGCTGCTTCCTTGGCTCCATCGGACTTGGCAAACTTGCGACGGAAGCGCTCCACGCGGCCTGCCGTGTCCACCAGGCGCTGCTTGCCGGTAAAGAACGGGTGGCAAACCGAGCAGATTTCCACGTGTATGTCGCCCTTGTGGGTCGAACGGGTCTCAAAATGGTTCCCGCAGGCGCATTTGACCTGCACCGCGGCGTAGTTGGGATGAATCTTTTCCTTGGGCATCGCTGAAGACAAACCTTTCCTGCAATCGTTCTTCTCTATTGTAGGGGGATTGGCGCGGTTTAGCAATTGGCGGCTCTTACTGCGCCAGAGCCTTTTCTATCCCCGCCTCCACCAGCGGCGTCATCACGGCAAAACCGGAAGGCAGCGGATGCACCCCGTCCCTGCTCAGCAGCGCGGGAAGCCCATCCCGCTCATCCTTCATCGCTGTGTGGAAGTCCACGTAGGCGTAGCCCTTCTGTGCCGCGTAGGCCTTCATCCAGGCATTGATCGCCAGAATCTTGGGAGCCGGCGTCACTCCCCGACTCCACGAGTAATCGAAGGCAGGAAGAATCGAGCACAGCACCACGCGGATGTGATTCGCCGTCGCCAGGTCGGCCATCGAGGCCAGATTGTCTTCAATCTGCTCCAACGTCTCCGGCCCGGTGTTGCCGGCAATGTCGTTGGTCCCGGCCAGAATCACCACGACCTTTGGTTTCAGGGCAATCACGTCCTGCCGGAAGCGCACCAGCATCTGCGGCGTGGTTTGCCCGCTGATGCCCCGGTTGATATACGGTTTGCCCGGGAAGGAACCCTGCGGCCCGGTAAAATGCCAGCCTTCGGTAATCGAGTCGCCCATGAAGACCACGCGGTTCTCGTCCTCGGTAGGCGGCGGCAGGGCAGCATCGGCCTCCTTGAACTTCCCCAGCCATCCGAAGTCCACCTTCAACAGCTCATCGTGCTTCCTCCAGTAATCGTTGTCCGGATGAGGCGCGGGGGTTGCCGCTGCAGATGTAGGAGCATCAGCTGCGGACGCGGGCGTTGCCTGTGCAGGTACTGGCGCCTTGGCCTCCGGCTTGCTTCCGGGCTCCTGGCCCCATAGCCCGACCGGGACCAGCAGGCAACAAAGAGCAACTGCGACAAAAACACTGCGTACCACGATTCGATTCACGGCTGGGTTTCCATCCCTTCAATTGGTAAATAGATATTTTTCACGCGGCTCCGATTGTAGGCAATTCCACCGCGCTCTGGCAAAAACGATTTTACTCACCACTCTTTTCCACAATAAGGCACCCGAAGCGCACCGCAGCACAACGGTGGCCGTTGCGCTACGCTTAAATCCAGATGAGTATATGTGCGATCTGCGGTGGAGTGGGGCTTGTGCGGGTGGTCAACGACCAGGGTAAATGGGTGTCGCGCGCCTGCGAGTGCCAGGAGATGGAGCGCGAGGAGCGCCGCCTGGCCGCGGCCCACATCCCCGAGCGCTATCGCCATTACACCCTGGACGGCTTCACGACGGCTTTTCGCGGAGCCGATGCCTCGCTGAACCGCGCGCACCTGACTGCCCGCAAATTTGTCGAGGCCTATCCGGTCGACACCGCGGGCAAGGGGTTGCTCTTTACTGGTTCCATCGGCGTGGGAAAAACCCATCTGGCGGTGGGCGTGCTTCGCCGCCTGGTGGTGGAGCGGGGCGTTCAAGGCCTCTTCTGCGACTACCGCGAGCTGCTCAAAAGCATCCAGAACAGCTACAACCCGCAGGTGCAGACCACGGAACTGGAACTGCTCCAGCCGGTCTTTGCCGCCGAGGTGCTGGTGCTCGACGACCTGGGCGCGCAAAAGCCCAACGAGTGGGTGTGGGATACGGTGGCGCTGATTTTGAATACCCGCTACAACGACAAGCAGACCACCATCATCACCACCAACTACTCTGACCTGCCTGCGGGAAGCGGCAATCTGACGGATGCGGAACGCGCCGCCCGCGAGCAGACCCTGGGTGACCGTATCGGCGACCGCATGAGGTCGCGGCTGGCTGAGATGTGCGTTCGCGTAGAGATGACCGGCGAAGACTTCCGCCAGAGCGTTAAGCGCGCGCGGTTCGGGTAACCGCCTTCGGCCGAGGCGCGTCGCTAAAATTAGCGGGAGCTGGCCGAGTGCATTATTTCGATACAATCAGGGCGAAAAACAAGGCTATAACAGGGGAAAATTGTAGCGATTCGGGGCACATTGTAGCGTTTCAATACAGCCATTATGGAATCGTGGCCATGCGCCGGGCAGCGCACGATGCATCCGGCGCATAGCTTCGCGGCCGCGCCTGCGTCAACAGCCGGTTTCAGGCCTCAGAAGATCCACAGGCTTCCCAGCACCAGCAGAATTGCGGCGATCGTAACACCCTGGTACACAAGATCCTCTGTCTGCCGGGAGCTTTTTCGCCCGCCGTCGGGCGCTGCCATGGAGATGGATGCGGTTGGGGAATAGGTCTGCATCGCTGGCCTGCCCTTCAATGCCTTCCGGCAAGGGTTACGTATTCTGCACCTGGCCGGTTCTCACGCTTGCATTCTTAGACACAGAATATTTCCAGAAGACGCTGGAAAATGTGAAGAACCGAATAAAATTTGACGCTGATTTTTCTATCGGTCAAGAACGGAAAAGCATCTGTCTAACATTAGGAAAAGGGCATTGCTTCGGTAACGAGAGCCCTGGTTTTCTGCCTGGCATGGCTCCTATGGCGCTATCCAGCTCCCTATCCAGGCCACGGCGCGAGCAATGGGCCCCAACGGGGGCGGTTTCATCTCGTCTATCCAACTCTGGGGGAGTTCTTCCTCTGGCGCCGAATATGTAGGGGTATAGGAGGCATGGTCTTTGCGCTGAGATTGCTGGTGACGCAGTATTTCGGCTACTATCGGGTCGCCGCCCTCTTCTCTGGCTGCCTTTTCAAATTCATCTGCCCTTTCCCGCTGTGCGATCGCCAGATCCTTCAACAGCTTGGCCTCTTCCTGCCGGTCTTCGGCCAGTGCCTCTTGTGCGCGTTCAAGCAGTTGTTTGGCCTCCTTTTGGTAGAGGCGTGCAATTTCAAGGAGCTCTTCGGATGAAGAGCGCCCCTGGAATGAGTAAGCTGACGTCCTATCCTGATGACTGCTGTGGGACATCCATTCCTCCTGGCCTGAAACACCCATAATGCAACTAAATTATCGTCTAATCCAACGGCCTATTATATTAACTCCTTAAAAAACGGGGGACAAGGGGGCGCTTCAAGCTCCAAGTGCAACGTAGTTGATTTTAGCTGACCAGTGTTTTTGTAAGTCGAAGGCGCCTTCTGGCGGGAACAGTTCCGCGGGCGCTTTCCATCCGAGCGACTTTCTTGGTCTTGCGTTGAGTCGGGCGGCGATGTCGTCGAGATCGTCCTGCGAGTATCCACTGAGGTCTTCTCCTTTGGGCAGATATTGGCGCAGCAGGCCGTTGGTGTTCTCGTCGATGCCGTCCGCCCAGGGGCTATGCGGGTGCGCGAAGTAGATCTTCAGGCCGGTCCGCTGCGATAGCATTTCGCGGCGCGCCATCTCGCGGGTGATGGTCGAACGCGCCCGTTGGAGTCCGGCGGCGATAGCCGCTGGACTCCAACCCATCACCAACTGTGTCTGAAGCAACGCTCTTTCTTCAAAAGACAGATGTTTATACGGCGTCCTTATGCAACATTTTCCCCTTCAGAAATGTTGCTCTTGGATTTTGCGCGCGGGGAGTCTCTGTACGAAGGATGGGGGTACGGCGTCTCTGTGCTTATGGCTAGATCAATATTATTCTGCTGGATTGGAGTTCGCGGGGTCGAATTTGGCTACTTGAATCCTGCGGGCCAGGCCGACCTTGGAGAGCAGCCAAATACCCCAATAGTTGATGTCGATCTCGTACCAGGCAAGGCCATGGCGCGCCGAGACTGAGTTCGCGTGATGGTTGTTATGCCAGCCCTCGCCACCGGTCAGCAGAGCCACCCACCAGTTGTTGCGCGAATCATCGCGAGTTTTAAAGCGGCGAGAACCCCATAGATGGGTGGCCGAGTTGACCAGCCAAGTGGCATGCAGGCCGAGAGTGACGCGCAAAAAGCCGCCCCAGAGCAACATGCCGACGGCGCTTTTCCAGCCGCCGGAGAGCCACCCGAGGCCGAAGAGCAGCACGCCGCTGACGGCGATCGGAATCCAGTGATACTTGCTGAGCCAGACGTAAAAGCGGTTGCGTTCGAGGTCAGGCACATAGCGAGCAAGAGCGTTGGTCTGCGCGTGCAGAGCCTTACCCCAGACGATCCATCCGATGTGGGCCCACCAGCCGCCTTCGCGGGGAGTGTGGGGGTCGCCCTCGCGGTCGGTGTTCTGATGATGGACGCGATGGGTGGCCACCCAGAAGATGGGCCCGCCCTCCAGCGAGAGCGTGGCGCAGATGGACATGGCGTATTCCAGCCATTTGGGCGCCTGGTAACCGCGATGGGTCAGCAGACGGTGGTAGCACATGCCGATGCCGACATTGATGGCCACAACATAAAGCGCCAGCATCACCGTGAGCCGCTGCCAGGTGAAGAAGAAGAGCGCAGCCAGCGCGCCGAGATGAAAGACGATGAGCACGCTCAACGTGAGCCAATTGATGCCCGCGGCGACACTTGGGGCGCGTCCCATGCAAACCTGAGGCCGCGCGGACTGGGCTGCGTGAATTTGTTTGGTTGCCCCTACGATTTCTTCAGGAGCTAGTTGAGGAGAAGGCGCTGTTGCGACGGATGCCATAGGGGGGAAGTCCCTGGAGAGTGGCGACGCGCCCACCCATCCAGGGCCATTGTATCGGAGGTAGTACCGGGAAAAATGTTCGAAACTGCACAAGAACAGGGACTAGGGACTAGATTCCTACTGTATGAACTCTGCGCCGAACTCGGCGCTGCCGGTTACGAAGAGCTTCTCCGCCTGGCCGCGGAGGATGCGGTAGAGGGCGAACTGGCGCTGGGTTTGGCCGCGCAACTCGAAGAGGAGTTCGCCGCGATTGTCAGCCAATGCATCTACGGCGTCGACCAACCTCATGCGCGGAGTGTCGTCGAGATGCGCGCCGCCGGCTACGTACTTGAGCAGGATCAGGAGATTGGCATAGAAGTCAGGCTGGGCGATGAGGGTGACAAACTTTTGTTGGGCGAGAGGGCCATCGGTGTGGGCTGTGAGGACCATGGTTGCTCCGGAGCCGTAGGCCAGTTCGAAGACGCGGAATTGCTCGTCGAGAAGCGGAGCAGGAGGTGGCGCTGGAGCGGGCTGCGCGTTCTTGCGCGAGGTTGACTTGCGGGGCGCGGGGGCTGGTGGCGGTGGCGGCGGTTTGAGGCCGAGCGCGTCGCGGGCGATGTCTTCGAGTGCCGACTTCATCTTGGCTTCGTCGTCCGGATTGGCCCAGGTAAATGTCCATGAATGCTCGGGGCGGTTTTTGGCGTCTGAGACGGCTACGGCCTGCTGCATATCGGGCGGCAGGCCCATGAGGGTGGGCAGGACTTCGAGGCCGCTGGCGGATTTGCCGCGCTTGAGCTTGGGGCGGTCTGGATCGGTAACGTCGAGCGAATCCACGTGGCCGATGTCTTCGGGCGGTTTGGACTTGGCCTTCTTCAGCACCGGGCGGTCGGGGTCGGCGGAGGGCGCGCTGGAAGTGTCGGAGTCCCTCTTGTGCAAGGTGGGTCGGTCGGTGTCGGAAGACGGGCTGGAGGATGTGGAACTCGTGTCGCTTGCGTCGCTGCCAGTGTCCTTTTTATGGAGCGTGGGCTGGTTCTGCGCGGGAGTGGAGCTGGAGGCGTCGCCAGTGGTGGAGCTTGAACTTCCAGAGCTGGTGCTGGAGGTGGTGGTGTTGGTTGTGTCGCTGTTGGAATCTTTTCTGTGAAGTGTGGGCCGGTCGGTGTCGGAAGCTGGAGCGGAGGATGCAGGAGTGCTGCTCGAATCGCTGCTTGTGTCCTTCTTGTGGAGCGTGGGCTGATTGGGGTTCTGCGCGGGAGTGGGACTGGAAGCGTCGCCTGCAGTGGAGCTTGAACTTCCAGAGCTGGCGCTTGGGGAGGTGGTACTGGCTGTGTCGCTGCTGGAATCTTTTCTGTGGAGTGTTGGCCTGTCGGAGTCGCTGGCTGGGGCAGGAGCGCTGGAGGCGGATGTAGTGCCGGGACTTGGATTGTTGCCGGAACTGGAGGAGCCTTCACTCGCGGGATGCTTGCGGTGCAGGATGGGCTGGTCACTCCCCTCATCGTCAATTTCACGCAGGCTGCGGGCTATTTCGGCCAGGGTTGGTTTAGGGACGGGCCTGGGCAGCGGCTTCCACGCTCCATAGCCGACCCAGGAACCCTGTTCCTGGCCGGCATTCTTGATGTCAAAGAGGCCGACCGGCTTGCCGTTCTGCTGAAGTTCGTATTCGACTTCGCCAGAGAGGGCCAGCGGCTGGGGACGGGCCAGATAGAGGCCACCATCCTGGAGCTGATCACCCTCAAGCCGCGAGCCGTCGAGTATGGCGACGGGAACCAGGCGGCTGGTTTTGGGATGGCCCGCCTCGCCGGTCCACTCGAGCACGGCGATAGCGCGTAGCTGGGGAGCGTCCTTGCTGGTTTTCGTCACTTGGCCGGGGTATTGGGCGGAGAGCGGGAGGGCGGTGAGCAGAAGGGCTGCCGTCAGCGAGGCTCGCTTCATCGTCAAATAATCTGATTCGCACAATGACATCTGCCGCGTCCCTCGGAAATAATCGAATCGGATGGCCACTTTTGGCTCTCTACTTAACCTACGAGGTGCTTCCCCATGGAACTGAACAAAAAAGTCGTCAACTTTACCCTGCAAACGGACGAGGAGAAGACGGCAAGCCTGACCGACTATGCCGGCAAGCCGGTCATTCTCTTCTTTTACCCCAAGGCGGACACTCCCGGCTGCACGATCGAGGCCTGCGGATTCCGCGATACGTTCAAGAAACTGCAGGCTGCCGGGGCGGTGGTGCTGGGCATCAGCCGCGATACGCCCAAGGACCAAGCCAAATTTCGCGCCAAGTACGAGTTGCCCTACACGCTCCTTGCTGATGTAGACGAGAAAGTGTGCAAACGGTTTGGCGTGCTGAAGGAAAAGAACATGTACGGCAAGAAGGTTTGGGGGATTGAGCGAACCACGTTTGTAATTGGCCCGGATCAGACCTTGCTGCACGTCTTTCCCAAGGTTACGCCCGCGGGCCATGCCGAAGAGGTGCTGGCCCTGCTGAACGAATGGAAAAAAGCGCACAAGTAACGTGAAACCTGGATCGCAAAGTCGAGGGAGAGCAGCTTGAACCCCAGGTCCGAAAATCCGGACCTGGGGCACGCGCGATTGCCTGGCCGCTTGCTTCCGCGAGCATTTTTTGAGGCTTCGCCGGCGGAGGTGGCTCCGCGGCTACTGGGCAAGGTGCTGGCGCACAGAACGGCAGCTGGGGTGCTGGCGGGGCGGATTGTCGAGGTTGAGGCTTACCTTGGCCCGCACAACACACCGCCCGACCCGGCGGCGCACGCTTATCGCGGCCCAACGCCGCGCAGCCGGGTGCTGTTTGGCCCGGCGGGTCACGCCTACGTCTATTTGATCTACGGAATCTACTATTGCGCGAACATCACTTGCGAGAGCGAGAAGAGAGCGGGCTGCGTGCTGCTGCGCGCGCTGGAACCGCTGACTGGAGTGGAGCAGATGGCGCGGAATCGCGGCCTGGCGCCGGGCGCAAAATCGCGACTGCTAACCTCCGGGCCAAGCCGGCTTTGCCAGGCGATGGGCCTCACCCGCGCGGCACACAACGAAATGGACGTGCTCGATCCTGCCTCGCCGCTGCAGGTTCGCGACGATGGTTACGCGGTTGGCGAGGTGCTGGTGACTCCGCGGATCGGCATTCACGAAGCCGTGGATTGGCCGCTGCGCTTTGCTTTGGCTGGGAACCACTGCGTCTCAGGAGGGAAGAAATTACGCGGGAGTGTGCGCAGAGTGGAGTAAGGCGGCCTTGATAAAGAGACCTGCAAAGACACCAGGGGCGCTCCCGGTTGGCGGGAGCGCCCCTGGTAATCAAGCAGGAAGCGCGCCTGTTACTTGGGCGCCTTGACGCCGGAGGCCTGGGCCAGGATGTTCTTCACTTCACCGGCAAATTGGCCTGTAGGAGCCAGTTGCAGGTACATCTGGTATGCCTCGGCGCAGCCGGGAGGCAGATTATACTTTCCTGTCTTGGCGTCGACGGTGGCCGCTTGGACGAGTCCCTGTCCCTTGAGGTAATAGAGAAGCGGATTCTTGGGATCAACCTTGATGGCCTCATCGGCAGCAGCCACCTGAGCGTCTGAATTGCCTGTCTGATAGAAGATCACGGCTTCGTTCTTGTAGTAGAGGGCAGCCTGTGATGTATTGATCTTGGCGGCTGCATCATAGGCCGCTGTGGCCTCGGGAATCTTACCGGAGCGCGCATAGATTTCACCCAGTCCGGAATTGGCAGCGCCCTGAGCCTGAGGATTCGGCTTTTTGGACGCGGCCTCCAGATCAAGCACCTTCTTGTAGGTCGCTTCAGCCTGGGCATATTTTGCCATGCGGTCATCAACCGGAGCAATCTGCGCGAGGCAGAGTTGAGCCTGGCCCAACTGGGCCCAGAGAACGGAAGCGTCGGGCTTGGCATTGGTGTCGCGAAGCATCAGGGTTTCGGCATCGCCGCACTTGGCGTTCTTGATCTCGAGTTCCTTGGCTTCGATAGCCGGCTTGGCGGCGCCGGGGCCGAGAGCCTGGGTTGCCGTTGCGCGAGCGCTGTCAGCGTCCTTGAAGTCCTGGGAGACGACCTTGAGGTCAGCATTGAGGTTCTTGATGATTTCGTTGGCCTTGAGAATATCGGCGTTTTTCTTCTTGATCTCTTCCAGCTCTTTTCTCTGTTCCACGGTCAGGTTCTTATCGACGAATTCCTTGCGGGACATGTCGAAGTCCTGCAGCACGTCCTGACCGGCCACGATCTTGACGTTATCGAAGGAGTCAACCATCTTGTCGGGCGGCGTAGTGGCTTCACGGTAGATCACCATGTAGGAGCCGGGCGTGGCCTCGCCTCCGTAGTCGCCGGTGGAAGAGACCGGAAAGGTAAACTTATTGGTTTTGCCTTCATCGTTCGACAGGCTGACCGATCCCGAGGTTTTTGAGGCGCCCTCAGGTCCATTGACGTGGCCGTGAATTTTTCCCATGGGCTTGGAAGGCGCCGTGGGAGTTTGTGCAAACACCGGCACAAGGGCGAAAGCCAACAGGCCCAGCCAAAGCGAAATCGTGCGTTTCATCTGCTTCTCCTTGGGAGCGACGCGAGCCATAGAGCGCGCGTGCTCAAAAAATCGAATTTTACCGGCTCATGACCTTATAGACCACGAGCCCAGCCACAGGTTGTGGCAGTTTGCCGTCAGAGAGCCAGGCTGGCTGACGACCCCTTGCTCAACTCTCCATGGTAGCCCGATGTGCAAGCACAGCATGTGGCGTGTATCACAATCTAAAATAACACCATGGCAACCACAATTCGTCCCGCAACCCGCGCGGACATTCCGCAAATTCTGACATTTATTCGTGCGCTGGCGGCCTATGAGCGCGCTCCGGATGCCGTTACAGCGACCGCGGCAGGACTGGAGCGGGACGGGTTTGGACCTAACCCTTTTTATTTCTGCCTGATAGCGGAACATGGCGGAAGAGCGGCAGGATTTGCCCTTTATTTTTTCAATTACTCGACCTGGCTGGGTCGGCCGGGAATCTACCTGGAAGATTTATTTGTTGAGCCGGAGTTGCGCGGCCTGGGGATTGGCAAAGCACTGCTGGAGCGAGTGGCGGCTATCGCTGTGGAAAAAGACTGTCAGCGCCTGGAGTGGGCAGTTCTGGACTGGAACACGTCGGCCATCGAGTTCTACCAGGCGAGGGGAGCTGAGTTCATGGACGAGTGGCGGATCGTGCGGGTGACAGGTGAAGCGTTGAAGGGACTAGCCGTCCAGGCCGACGGCGCTAGCACGCCATGAGTGTCGTGGACTCCCAGGTCCCAAAATCGGGAACTCCACCCCACGAATGAAGACTTGTCCGTGGGGACCCCGGCTCTGGGGCACCCAAAGTATTCGCTAGTTCATTCCTAGCCTTAAAGTGATGCGGCGAGTCAGGCTGCCGAGGATGCAGGCAATGAAGAAAATTCGCATAATCGGCGGCGGACTGGCGGGGCCGGAGGCGGCGTTGACGGCTGCGCGGCTGGGCTGCGAGGTGGAACTCTACGAGATGCGGGCATTGGTGGACGGCAAGCCGCGTCTGACCCCGGCTCACCAGACGGTTGAGTTCGGCGAGCTGGTCTGCTCCAACTCGCTAAAGAGCGAATCGCCCAATACGGCGCCGTGGCTGCTGAAGCAGGAGATGCGGCGAGGGGGCTCGGCGCTGATGCGCATGGCCGATGAGACGGCTGTGCCCGCGGGGCACGCGCTGGCTGTGGATCGCGTGGAGTTTTCGCGGCGGATTGCCGAGGCGATTGCGGCGGAGCCGCGGATTCGCGTGATTCGCGAAGAGGTGACAACGCTGGACCAAAACCAGGACGGCACGATGTGCACCATTGTGGCGACCGGGCCACTGACCTCGGATGCGTTGAGCGCGGAGATCAAGCGTATCACCGGCTCCGGCAGTCTGGCGTTTTACGACTCCATTTCGCCGATCGTAGCGGCTGATTCCATCGACATGGAGCGTGTCTACATGGCGGCGCGCTGGGAGAAGGGGACGGCGGACTACATCAACTGCCCGATGAACCGCGCGGAGTTCGACCGCTTTCTGGATGCGCTGTTGGGCGCCGAGCCTGCCGAGACCAGGGAGTGGGAGACAGCGGATTATTTCGAAGGTTGCCTGCCCATCGAGGTGCTGGCCCGGCGAGGACGCGACACGCTGCGATTCGGTCCGATGAAGCCGGTGGGGCTTCGCGACCCGCGGACGGGCAGAACGCCCTGGGCCGTGGTGCAACTGCGCAAGGAAAATCTGCGCGCCGACAGTTATAACCTGGTGGGCTTTCAGAATCATCTGAAGTTCGGCGAACAGGCACGTGTGCTGCGTCTGATTCCTGGCCTGGAGAATGCGCGCTTCTTGCGTTTCGGACAGATTCATCGCAATACGTACATCTGCGCGCCGGCTTTGCTGGATGAGACCCTGCGGCTGAACTGCGCGCCGGGGATTCTGATTGCGGGGCAGTTGTCGGGGGTGGAGGGATACACGGAATCGATTGCGACGGGATTGCTGGCGGGGATTTATGCGGCTGCATTGGCGCGTGGAGAAGAGCCGAAGCCCGCGCCTCGCGCAAGCGCGCACGGTTCGCTGGTGCATTACATCACGCACGCCGACGCCAAGAATTTTCAGCCGGCGAATATGACCTTCGATTTGCTGGAGCCGTTGGAAGAAGAGGTCCGCAAAAAGGTGCGGGACAAGAAGGAACGGCACAGGTTGCAGTGCGAACGAGCGCTCAAGGCATTTGATGCGTGGTGGGATTCAGGCTGACGAAATGCGAATTCAATGCTTCGTAATCTTACCCCGATTATGCTAAAGTTCGTAATCGATCCTGTTCACTCCCTTCCCGACCTATCAGAAGCAAATGTTCAGGAGACCAAACAGGTGCCTTATGCGCTCATACTTGCTCGTGACGGCGTCCATCTTCTTAGCTGCTTCAATTGTATTAGGTCAAGTTGAGGATATTGCAAAACATGTCTATGATTCATCCCAAGACTCTGTTTTCCTTGTGTACCTCAACGACAGCAGCGGAAATCCCAGCGCATTGGGAAGTGCATTCCTAGTTGCCCCACGGCTTCTTATTACAAATGCCCACGTAGCTAATGCTGGAAACCCAGTTCTTGCGGTCGGCCCCGTCCGTATTCCACTCAAAATCGTTCGCACAGATGAGAAAAATGATTTGGCCATACTATCCGTGGACGTTGACCTGACTTCAAAACCACTGTTACTCGCGTCAGGAGCGGTGACACCTGGCGAACAGATTTTCGCGATTGGGAACCCGGAGGGGCTAGAGAAAACAATTAGCCAAGGCATCGTATCCGGTCTGCGGAAGAAGGGGGACCGAGATCTCTTACAAATCACAAGCCCTATCTCCCATGGATCGTCCGGTGGCCCCATACTGAATATAAAGGGAGAGGTGGTTGGAGTAGCGGTTGGAACGTTGGAAGATGGTCAGAATCTCAACTTCGCGGTCCCTGTCGCGTACGTCAAATCATTTCTCGAGCAAAAGACCAATATCACCCCCACATTGAACATAGATGAAAGCTTGAGCGAGGCGAAGGATATATTAAATAAGAAGGAGCATGCCGAATACTCAGATGAGCCTTCATCTGAATACCAACAGCAGACGCAAAAACTCATTGATTTGATGGATACGATAGTGGCATCCACCAGCAGGGAAGATGCCCTAACCGAAATGGCGTGCTTAGGCACAAAGGACACTGAACTAAGCGATGCAGGAATCAAAGCCGCGCGAAAACTGTCAAGTGAAAAGCCAACTTCTGAACATCGCGCTTTACTATCTTACGTTCTTTATGATCGTGCCAGTGATGAAAACATCAAATCACAATTAGCAGAAAAGAACAGCGAAGTCCAGGCTCAAGCAACCGCAGCCCATGAGAAGTTTCTATCTGAAGCGGGCCATGAGGCAACCGAGGCCACTAGAGCCTGTTATTAACTATATCCCTTTGTTTGCAATGGGATGGGCGAAAGGGCCATCTGCGGCGACCATAGAGGCATGGGAAATCGAGACCGCCTGGGCTACCAGACAGATGTGAGCGACGAA
>Ga0326727_10014483_pt1 | contig 17174 bp, 15 predicted proteins | sample MB2enrmetagenome_FD_207643 | JGI IMG/M metagenome (GOLD analysis project Ga0326727, IMG submission 207643) | Lab enriched peat soil microbial communities from McLean, Ithaca, NY, United States - MB29MY | ecosystem: Environmental > Terrestrial > Soil > Wetlands > Peat | place: USA: New York...
TTTTGTTAACTATTGCGTATAATTACCAATTCATCTATTGATTAAAGATTAAACGCATTGAAAAATAGATTTATTATGATATATAATTAAATTATAATTACATGCCATAATCGCATAGTTATGAGATTGTCTGTTCAAAACGGCATTTACGCAGTTTAGTCTTACAAGGAGGAAACTTATGCAGTGGAAGGAACTATCAAGAATTCCGCGATTTTTGCCTATAGAACAAGTGTTCAAAAGATTTAGTGCCCCAAAATTCAGGCTAGGCAAAACAAATGCTTACTACATGGGTAACGGATTTTTGTTAGGGGTCTCTCGTGAGCAGTTTCGTATCGAAAATATGAAACAGATAGAATTTGGGGGGCCGGGGCAATATTCAATTCAAGTAAGTTTTTTTGCGAAAAGAGATGAATTGTGCTCATGTTATGGGATTAGCAACGAAATGTATGACTTTGAATCCGATTTATTGGGTGAACCGTTCCAGATAAGTGATAACATTAATATTGGGTCAACGTTTGAACAAGTTTCAACTTTTTTAAAGACGCGAGTTCACACTGATTATTATAATGAAGGTGAAACCAGTGCCTTCGTTAAAGGGAAATTCCAATTTTGTCACATTTGGATTCAATGGAATAACTACGAATTGCTCTTTTTTGGAAGATCGAAGAAAAGCAAACTGTCGGCAGTGCATCTATCTTTAAAAGAGCGCAGCGTTTGGTAATAACCCTATTGGTTCCACTGCAACGAAGGCTGACATTTTTGGTGGAACAAAATGAAGCAACAGCGCTTATTGAGGATTATTTAGTGTCAGTGTAAGAATGAGCATGCGAATGTAATTGGGTAGACGCTTAACTATTCCTACGACAATGATAATCGGCTGCAAAAGAGATACTGGATGGCGTCATGTATTTCAGCTATACTTATAGTGGTACCAATAAGCAGACTAGGGTGACGGATCAAAATAGCAGTATTTATGTGTTTTCGTGGACTTGCCTAGGGAAGAGGGAAGCACAGGATTGAGTGGGATAACAAAGCAGGCAGACGGAGGGGTGAATTTTGGCTGAGGGCAAGATTGTAAATATTATGAAATATGCTATCCATGATGGACCCGGTATTCGCACAACCATTTTTTTAAAAGGCTGTCCTCTCAACTGTCTGTGGTGTCATAATCCGGAAAGTCAAAGAGTCAGTCAAGAGTTAATGTATTGGCCGGAGCGCTGCCTCGGCTGCGGGCAATGTTTAGAAGTCTGCCCGAACGGTGCGGTGGCAGTCGGTGCGGGACACTTGGACTACCTTCGGGATCACTGCCAAGCTTGTGGAGTATGTTGTCAGGTCTGTCCTGCCGGAGTAAGAGAACTCGCAGCCAAGACGATGTCCGTGAGCGAAGTCATGGCGGAGATTGAGAAAGATTTAGTTTTCTACGACGAATCGGGGGGCGGAGTAACGTTTTCCGGAGGGGAAGCGTTCCTGCAGCCCGTCTTTCTGCTGGAGCTGCTTAAAGAGTGCCGAAAGAAGGAAATCCACACGACTTTAGAGACGTGTGGATACGTAAACTTGGAATTATTGCAGATCCTGGGAGAGTTTGTGGATCTGTTTCTGTATGACTTAAAACTTATGGACAGTCAGAAGCATCAAGCGGTCACCGGGGTACCGAATGAACTTATCTTAGCTAATCTGAGCTGGCTGGCGGAGCAGCATCCCCGGGTCATTGTCCGAGTGCCGATCATTCCGGGAATTAACGATGATCAGGAAACCCTCCGGCAAATCGGAGAGTTTATGGTAGCGTTAAAACAGGTTCCGGAACTTCATCTGCTGCCTTACCATAAAGCAGGATCGGATAAGTACCGACGACTGGGTCGGACATATCAACTGTCGGACCTACAAGCCCCGGATACCGCACGCATGGAGCAGATCGCGGGACAGCTGGAACAATTCGGTCTGAAGATTAAAATCGGGGGGTAAGTACCTTTAACCTCTTAGCTCCTTAACTTCCTATGATTCTAAATCCTTCGGGCAGCGGGTCTTGGGGATCGAGCACCAATTGATTAAACCCTACGATTTGGGCAGTACCTGAAACTTCAGTGAGCACGGCAGCATAGTCTCCGACCTTAGTTTCAGCGATGAACTTTCCCTCAAAGGGAGTAGCGATGATGCTGTAATTGATGAGGGTATCTCCTTTTTCCAACTCCCCTTTATGATAATGTAAGGCAACTCTTCCGCCGGTTCCGGTTCCGGTAGGGGAGCGATCGACCTGACCTTCCGCAAAAATACAGACGTTTTTGGTCAGCAGTTTATTTCCTTCTCTCCGGGGAGCCTCATAGAAAATAGTTCCGTAGAGCCAATTAACGCCTGAGCTCGGATGGTTAAATTCCATAACCGCCCGTACTTTGTTTTTTATCTCCATCCCTCGTCGGACCAGTTGCTCGGTATTTTCGGGAGTCACCGTTAACCCTATTTGCTGGGAATCCAGAAAGACATAGAAGGCACCGCAATACACTACGTCAGCGCTGACTTCGCCGATACCCTCTACAGCAACCGTGATGTTTTCTTGATAGACGAAGCAAGGAACATTTTGAAATCGAACTCGTTCTACTTCTCCGTCCTTGACATCAGCGCAGGCCGTAATTCTTCCGGCCGGAGAGTCGATTTTGACGATTGTTTCCCCTTCCTGAGCAACAATCATGCCGGTTTCGATGGCGACCTTGGTCACTCCGATGATGCCATGCCCACACATGGAACTTAACCCTTCATTGTGAGTAAATAGGACGCCAAAATCACCATCTTCAGTCACCGCCGGAACCAGGATGCAGCCGTACATTCCGCTATGTCCGCGGGGTTCCAACATGATCAGCTTTCGTAAATGGTCATAGTTTTCGAGCATATACTGTCTCTTTTCGAGCATGGTCTTGCCCTGAATGGGTGGTAAACCGGAAGTGACGATTCTAAGCGGTTCCCCGGCAGTATGGGCGTCGATGCAATTGATGTAATGCTTGAATTTCAATGGTTTAACTCCTTCCCGGCATAACAGAACAGTATCAGTGTAGATTTGAAAAATTCAGGTCCCTTAAAAAAGGAATTTCTGTCCGATGTCCTGTTTCAAGGCACTCTGATAAATTTGGTGAGCGGTTACAATGTCTAATACGGCGATCCCTACTGTTTTAAAGAGGGTGATTTCTTCCGGGGTTTCTCGTACCGGGAGGTTATTCAAGAGAGCCTGACCGATCTCCCCTGTGAATTTGTCCATGGTTAGCGTACCTTTGGCTAAGGGAATAATAAAATCACCCGCCTCGGCCAGTACCGCTTCCTGGGAATCAAAGAAAATCTTAGCGGCTCGCTGGAGGATAACTTCATCCAATTCCTGCATGTCCGGCCGATAGGAGCCGACACCGTTGATATGTGCGCCTGCTTTGACTAGATGACCGTTGAAAACTGGCTGGCGGGATGTGGTCACTGCCGTAATGATATCGGCATTGGTAATTGCTTCCTCAGAAGTCTCAACTGCCCGGAGAAGTGTTTTGAAATTCGCGAATTCGGCTTGCCTTTGCGCCACAAAAGATTGGGTGCGTTCAAAGTTAGTACCACAAATACGAACTTCGCTAAGCTCTCTCACCGTCAACATTGCCTCAAGCTGGGTTATGGCTTGTCCTCCCGTGCCAATCAGAGCTCCGATTTGCGCATCGGCACGAGCCAAGAGATCTGTGGCCGCACCTGCCGCAGCCCCTGTACGAAGTTGGGTGAGGTAAGTTCCATCCAGGACACAGCATACTTCTCCGCTTGTTCCATCGATCAAGACCATGGTTGCCGGTACCGAGGGGATATTTTTTTTGCTGTTGTGTGGGAAAACCGAGACGATCTTTACTCCCATACTGTCCAGTTTTTTGACGTAACCAGGCATGAACAAAGTTTGCCCCTCATAGTTAGGAGCGCTAATACTAAGCCTTAAGGGGACGTCACTGCCGCCTTCCGAGTAGATTCGAAAAGCCTGTTTGTCGACTTCTACAGCAGCTTGCATTGTAAAGATTCGTTGGATGTCTTTTTTAGTCAGTAGCAGCACGATAGCTCTCCACCCTTTCATTTGTTTAACACTAACGATTCCAGTTAAATTTGTCAATGGATTGTACAAAGGGGAGTTCTATGACCCTGTTTCCTTGGAATTCCATCATACGTTTGACGAGGAAATCACTATCCTTTTAGGGTAGGGGCAGTTGACAAAAGGTCTGAATACAACTTAGATGGGAATGTTATAAATGAAAAGAGTATTTTCCTTGATCTTAATTGCGGGGATTTGTCTATCCATTGGAATTTATTTATGGCAATCACGGATGTTCAATACAGTACAGATACCGGATATTACACCCAATCAGTTGCAACAAAGGATAGAGAATGGTGAAAATTTTTATGTTTACTTCTATTCGCCGATCTGTGAGGAGTGTATTAAGTCCGAACCTAAGCTGCTTCAAGCAGTGCAAGAACTTAGGATACAAAATATTATCAAAGTAGATGTCCAAAAATTTGATTATTTGCGCAAAGACCTCCAAATACAGGGAACCCCGACTATTTATGTCTATAATAATCATAAACTGATCAAAGGTATTACCGGAGGTTTGAATACAGTTGAGGAGTATAAGAACTTTTTTAAAGAAACAGGTGGGACAAGTTGATTTTTAAATTATTGCTGGCCGGCGTTTACTTATTTGCCGGAGGTTCAAAGATTATCAATCTGTACCTTTTTAAAGCCACCATTTTGGCGTATTACCCCTTTTTACCGGAATCATTGGCAGTATTGATAGCCATTGTGTTTCCTTGGGTGGAAATATTGGCTGGTTTATCTCTGGTTTTGAATTGGAAAACGAAGTATTACGGTAGTTTCTTGTTTTTACTTTCCTTATTTTTGGTTGTTCAAACAATTCTTAATTATAGCAATATCCTACCGTACGGGTGTGGGTGTTTTGGGTTCAGTGGACCGGATAAAATTAGTCTATACCACGTAGTTAGAGATTTCTCCATTATGTTATTAGCAGGCTGGGTATGTTTAAGGGAATGGAAAAAATAGAGATTAGGTGAGGAGTTTTTCAGCGTGTAATAGTCAAAAAGGAACTCCAGCATAAAGAACGCCCGGACACCGGACGCCTTAGCATGAATGTGCTTATTCTTCTATACGTTTTTGTGCCAAGATATATACTTCATCGTGGATTCGTGCAAAAATTATTTAGCATTAGGATTTAATTATCTTGGGATTAATTACTTGAACTGGAATTTATAATCTTTTCCCGGTTTCATCTTGATAAACGACTTTTTTGAAGTTGTCCTCGCTAGAGTCTACATCAAAGGATGGAGTCAGCTTGAAGATACCAGGATTAAATGTTTTGCCATGATCTTTTGAATCTAACTTCCTTGCTTGTTCGCTTGTAGTGTACATTTTGTCAATTGGGTGATCTATGTCTAGTTTGTAAACTTTGCCGACTTTTCTGACAATTACCACAATATTGCCCTTAGGCAAAAAGGATTTAGTTAACCCTGCTGCATTCTCAAAAGTCAATTCGACATCGGCTGCTTTTTTACTGGGATCATACGATCCTTCGTGGAATTTTATTCCTGTAACTGTCATGTTCCAATTACCTCGAAGTAATTGATTGGATTCAGCTTGAACAATTGGCGAGTTAGAGTTAGAGTTAGAGTTAGAGTTGAAATTAGAATCAGCAAGAGCAGGTGGATTAGAATGTGTATTAATGACCACGCCAGCAATTAAAGCTAATCCAAACATGCCTGTAACAATCTTAATAATCAAACTTTTTTCGCTGAACACAGCTGCCTTTCATTTTTAGAATTGAATTATAGTAGCTTGAAGGAGAGCTATATATAGATCTAAAAAGTGATGTTTAATTTCAAAACTATGCTGTAGACTAGTGGTAACTGTTCAGATGCATTTGCTGCATCCCCACAACTCTGTTACCATTTTTTTAAAGGAATGGTATAATAAAGAAAATGTATAATCATCTATTGGATGTACAGGGCAACAGATGATTATACATTTTCTTCTTCTATGGAATCAGTGCAGCAAGCAAACAATATAATTTAAGATTTCTATTGTTTGTATTATAGTAGCAGAGTAAGCTTGTTATTTCTTGATTTTTAACGTATCTACGTCCCCATATGGCCGATGCCCCTTGATAAATGATAAATAATCAACTGATTAAGGCTTATATTTTCTTTTTCGGCCTGTTCCACGAGGGTTTTGTGTAGCGATTTTGGTACCCTAACATTAAACTTTCCAGAGTAATCGTCTTTAGCCGGTTCAGGTATTTCAATGCCTTCCTCTAAGCAGGTCTCAATCCAACATTTTTTAGCATCCTCGATCATGTACAATGCTTCATCAGCTGTCTCGGCTTGGGTAATGCAACCAGGCAGATCTGGAATTTCAATCACATATCCACATTCTTCAGCGGGATATAATGTAAATTTATAAGGAAGCTTAAGATAATAATCAAGATCCTTGTTAGTCATCGTTAATCTCTCCTTCCAACAGCTCAATGGCTCGTTTAACGTAGAAGGCTTTTATATGTGGTTGGTGAAAAGGCAGCGGAAGAACCTTTTCTCCTTAATATTGTAGGTATCAATGATACGAGTTCTGACCTTCTCGCTGGAGGGAATATTCACCTTTTGCGATATAATGATATCGTCCAATTGATAAATGTCTTTAGATAAGATAAACCTTGAATAAGGGAGAGTGCTATTATGCCAGTACCCCAAGAAGAAAGACAATACACGTATGCAGACTACCGAGCATGGCCTGAAGATAAAAGAGTAGAAATCATTGATGGTGTTCCCTATATGCAAGCAACCCCTTCACCAGAGCATCAGGAGATATCGATGAATTTATCCACTCAGATTTCAATCTACCTAAAGGGAAAACCATGTAAAGTTTATGCAGCACCATTCTCTGTTAGGTTAACTAAGGGTGACGAAATGAAAGATGAAGATATTAAGATAGTTTTTGAGCCGGACATTACCGTTATATGCGACAAATCTAAAATTGATAAACAAGGCTGCAAGGGAACCCCCGACTTAATAATTGAAATTATTTCGCCATCTACGATTAAACATGATAGGGTTACCAAGTTTAATCAGTATGAAAAAGCTGGAGTTACAGAATACTGGATTGTAGAGCCGGAAGGTAAACTTGTAAGTGTATTCTTATTGCAAAGCAACGGTAGGTATGGTAGGCCGGAAATATACACAGAAGAGGAAAAAATAACGGTATCAATATTTCCGGATTTAGCTGTAGATTTGAGTACGGTGTTTCCTTCCACTTAACAAAAGTGACAAGAAAACATTTTAATTCAGCAAAATACTTGAGTGAACAGTACAAAAAAGTTTTTGAACCAACAGTGACAGGTACTGATAATTCTCAAAATCAAGATCAGATTGAGAGCGTAGAGCTTGTTTCAACATAATGAAGTCAAACAGATTGTCTTGATAAATAAGAATGATGCTAAGAAGAAACAGGTAAGCAGTAAAAGAAGCAGGAAAAAGGGGTGGAGTGAAATACTGAAGAGTATTCCGATACAAACGATTTCAGAATTACACAGAATTGGAATAAAGAACTCAGAACCAGCGAGTTTTACAAGGTTCCCTTACTTTGAATACTTCGAGAAAATTAAGCCCCGCGACGTTTTACTATCTAATAGTAGCTTACAGGTTCTAGTTGCTATGACTTATCACAATGATTATTATTCAGGATGTAACGTTCCCGTTTCTATCGAATTTACTAATTCAATGCCTCCAATAGAGTTCGTGAGTTCACCAACGATACAACTCTTTCCAAGTATCTTTAAAAAACTCAGAGTATTTACGAGAGATAATCTAATCTCGGGAATTTGGGCAGCAGAACTCCTTGAGGAGACCGTAAAGGCTTACGGCACATTAACTGAAGAGGGTAAAATAGATAATTGTCTTACAACTCTTTTTCGCACAAACAGCGCCCCGATTCCCTTAAATCAAGATGATCACAATAATGTTATATATGAACTTGAGTCGAATTCTGAGCAAAGGAATTTGAAGGGAAGAGAACCTTATGTTTTCAAAAATAAGTTCTTTATGTATTTACTATCGGAGCTTTCAAGAAATGGCAACACAGTCGGAGGGTCAACTTTACAGGGCTGGTCTCTTGATGAGCTGGATTCCTGCGAGTATTTATATGAGTTAAAGAGGATATTTAAGGGAGTGTTCGTTGTTGGATGTGGAAAACATTGGAAATCAACGCATTTGTTTGTTTCAGAACCCATAGATTTCACCAACCTCTTATTGGGTTCGCTTTTGTCCCATGGACATGTAATAGGAGAGGGGTATTCATAATAAAGCGTAGGACATTCGGTGTAATCGATAACTTTACATTAGACGAATAAAGTCATAACGGTTTAAGCTTTTAAGCTTGTGAGAAAGCTGAAAATATTTGTGCTTGACTGTTCCCTTAGGTATTGGCGTATATTTAATTTTAATACAGGATGAATAGCGATACTGATATGCAATCTGGGTTGCTAAAAAATTCCAGAATAGAGAAAAGTCTGAAGGGGCAAATGAAGAATCTCGGTTATTATGATAAGTTTGAAGAAAACTTAAAGGTACTAAGTAGTGATGACTATATATACACCAATACGAGGAAAAAGTTTTTTGAATCATTAAACGTGAAACTTAATGACAAGGGAAAAATAGAAGCCGTTGAATAAGATGATAGTATTGTTACAGCTTCATCAAAACGGACTAATCTTTGTATTGACATATATAGGCGATCTATAGTTGCTATTCGTCCGGATGGCTGACGGTTACTTGATGTTCTGCCCCAAAGCAAGTTGTTCGAGTTGCCGCACACGCCCATTTAAACCGCACAACTTATCAGTACGCTGCTCGTCAATATACGGCGAAGAGGAAAGAAGGATTCGGAACTCATCATCGATATCCCGTAGCGTGGAAAAATCAATCCAGTCAAGACTACCGGCCAAAACGATCTGCTCATCATGCGTCGATTTAAACGGATGGCTTGGCACATCACCATTAGGATGAATTACCCTTGAAATCTGATCATGCCCGAGGCTGGTTCAGTTCAGTAAAAAATTAAGGGCGTTGATTTGACGAATCCCGTTATGAAAAGTGGGAGGGTCGTCATCCAACGTCAGGAGATATTTCGGAAAATGGTCGGTAATTTTCTTAAATGTTTTAACAGGACCTAAGCATAGTGCTAGGGAAGAGTTATCCGATTTCTATAGTATGGTACAATGATAGTGAACTACCCACCACCTTATAGGGACAGTGCTTTTACACCAATACCCATAAACTGGGGATCGGTTCGTCAGGTGATTTTACGACTAGAGGAGTGATCTAAGAGTGAACGAACGAGTAGTCATGCTCAGGCAACGAAGCTTAGAGACTGAAGCTCATATCTCTGCCGAAAGGGCGGACTTGATAACAGAATTCTACCGCACAGCCGGGAATTCTTCCGTTCCTGTGCAGCGGGCTTTGGCCTTTAAATATATCCTGGAAAGAAAAGAGATCTGGATCGGTGAGGGTGAATTAATCGTTGGCGAGAGAGGACCAGCTCCTAAGGCTACTTATACCTACCCTGAACTCTGCTGCCATAGTCTTGAGGATTTGGATCTTCTGGATTCCCGTCCGAAAATATCGTTTAAAGTCTCTCCGGAGGTTCGCCGCGCTTATGAAGAGCGAATTATTCCCTTCTGGGAAGGCAAGTCTATGCGGGACCTGATTTTCTCCGAGATGTCTCAGGACTGGAAAGCGTCCTATGATGCCGGCATCTTTACAGAATTCATGGAGCAGAGAGCACCTGGTCACACGGTGCTCGATGATAAAATCTATCGCTTGGGTTTCTTAGATATCATGGCTGAGATTGATATCCAATTAGCAAAACTTGACTATTTTAACGATGTTAACGCCTACTACAAGCAGGAAGAACTGCGAGCTATGCGGATCAGTGCCCAAGCTATTATTCACTTTGCCGAGCGGCATGCGGAAAAGGCGAGAGAATTAGCTCGGGTGGAAACGGATCTTCAGAGAAGGGAAGAACTGGAGAAAATTGCTGAGATCTGTTCGTTTGTCCCGGCTCACGCTCCCCGGAATTTCCGGGAAGCGCTGCAAGCCTATTGGTTTGTGCATTTGGGGGTGATCACGGAACTGAATACCTGGGATGCCTTTAATCCCGGGCGGCTCGATCAACATTTATATCCTTTCTATAAAAAAGACTTGGCAGAAGGAACCCTTGTCGAGGAAGAGGCTAAAGAACTCTTAGAGTGTTTTTGGGTAAAGTTTAACAATCAACCCGCTCCGCCCAAAGTTGGGGTAACAGCGGCGGAAAGCGGTACGTATACGGACTTTGCCAATATTAACAGCGGTGGGCTCAAAGCGGATGGTTCGAATGGAGTTAACGAGGTCACCTACCTGGTTCTCGACGTGATCGACGAAATGCGTCTCTTGCAACCCAGCTCGAACATCCAATTGAGCAAGAAAAATCCGGACCGCTTCTTAAAACGAGCGGCCAGGATTATCCGCAAAGGGTGGGGCCAACCCTCCGTCTTCAATGCTGATGCGGTCGTTGAGGAACTTCTGCGTCAGGGTAAATCGATTGAGGACGCCCGTCAGGGAGGCACCAGTGGGTGTGTGGAAACAGGGGCCTTCGGCAAGGAAAGTTATATTTTAACCGGGTATTTTAACCTGCCTAAGATTTTCGAGTTGGCTTTGCATAACGGAATAGACCCCAGGACCGGTCAGCAGTTGGGCTTGGCAACCGGGGACCCCCGCAGCTTCACCTCCTTTGAGGAACTGTTTGCGGCTTTTAAAACGCAGCTGCATTACTTTATGGATATTAAAGTTAAAGGGAGCAATATCATCGAACGGCTTTATGCGGCGTATATGCCGTCGCCGTTCCTTTCGCTGCTGATTGACGATTGTGTGGCAAAGGGCAAAGATTATAACGATGGAGGAGCCCGGTACAACACCAATTATGTTCAGGGGGTTGGTTTAGGTAGCTTAACCGACACCTTAGCCGGCATCAAGTACCACGTCTTTGATCAGAAGGATCTCACTCTGGATCACTTACTTAAGGCTTTAGCGGATAATTTTTCCGGGCACGAAACGGTACGCCAACAACTGATCAACAAAACACCCCATTTTGGCAATGATCTTGACTATGCTGACGAACTGATGGTGGATATTTTTAATGCGTATTACGCAGAAGTGAACGGTCGGCCGAATACTAAAGGCGGTGTCTATCGGATTAATATGCTGCCGACAACTTGCCATGTTTATTTTGGTTCGGTTCTTGGCGCTACAGCAGAGGGACGTAAGGCAGGGGAACCTCTTTCGGAGGGAATTTCTCCGGTCCAAGGCACGGATCGTTTAGGTCCGACTGCGGTCATAAAATCCGCCTCTAAGTTGGATCATGCGCGCACCGGGGGAACACTGTTAAATCTTAAGTTTACGCCCCAGGTTCTGGAAGGAGAAGAGGGCATCGAGAAATTGGCTCAGTTGGTCCGTTCGTATTTTAAATTAGGTGGTCATCATATTCAGTTTAACGTGGTCGATGCTCAGACGCTCAGAGCGGCGCAGGCCGAGCCGGAAAAACACCGGGATCTGATCGTGCGGGTCGCCGGGTATAGCGATTATTTCTGCGATTTGAGTGAGGCTCTGCAGGAAGAAATCATCACTCGGACGGAGCATACGGCGTTTTAGGCTTATTGCCCATCTTACCAATTTCTCCTGTTTCTCTCCATCAAGATTAAAAAATGAGTCCTTTAGCACTCTCATAACAACAAGATATGTGACCGCTGAGCTCAACCCAGAGGGTCCCTCCCAATATTTCGAAAAGAAAATTTTGGGAGGGACTCGATTGTTTTACTTCGGAAATTTACTATTCGTTGTTAATACAATTCGACAAATTTCATCTACTAACCAAGGTATAATTAATAAAAATCTATTAATCATAAGTTTAAACGATTACAAACCAGTAATCGACTTTATCGTCGCAGATACTTCTTGAGTTGTATTCCTCATACCATGTCAAGAAATTTGGGTTACACTTAGGCCGTTTCATTGATGCAGTAAATCTAAGATTGGTTTTGGAGGATTTAATATGACACCCAAGGTGAATATCATCATTGATGCAGAAAATAGTTCTGACCTGATTTCTGCTTCCTCATTGGAACAGGAACAAATTATAAGACAAAGGAAAGAACGTTTGGAATTTCGAAATAGGCAATCAAAGCAAAGCAATGATTTCCTGATCTATTCGAATGAAGTCATTTATGCATGGGACCTAGATGGAGCAATCATCTATTGGAATAATGGCGCAGAAATGTTGTACGGCTACAATAGAGAAGAAGCCGTTGGTTGTGATAGCCACGTCCTGTTAAAGACGGTGCAGCATAGAATAACCGGAGATATTAAGTCGATCTTGGTCAGAGATAGAGCTTGGAATGGGGAAATGGAACAAACCTGCAAATGCGGTAAAAAGGTTATAACTGAAACAAGAATGCAGGTTATTTTGGATGAATTCGGACAACAGATTGTACTGGAAATCAATCGTGACATCACCAAACGTAAACGAGCTGAAGAAGCGGAGCTGGAAAGCCGGGCCATACTGGAGGCAGCGCTGGCAAGCATGACGGATGCAGTCTTCATCTCCGATGCCGAGGGTAGGTTCGTCGATTTCAACGATGCCTTTTCAACCTTCCATAAGTTCAGGAACAAAGATGAATGTTTGAAGACACTGGCCGAGTATCCTGATGTACTTGATGTCTTTACAGCCGATGGCAAGTTAGCTCCTCTAGACAGCTGGGCGGTACCGAGGGCGCTGAGGGGCGAATCGGTCACCAATGCAGAATATATACTGCGAAGGAAAGATACCGGAGAGACATGGGTCGGCAGTTACGGCTTCGCTCCTATACGAGATAAGACCGGCGCCATCGTTGGATCAGTAGTGGCAGGGCGCGACATTACTGAGCGCAAGAAAGACGAGGAAAGGATTCAGGAGCAAAATGCGCAACTAATGCAACAAAATGATTTATTGAGAATGCAGGTAAGCTTGTTAAACCTTTCGAATGAGGCGATTTTTGCTTGGGACTTAAATGGAACTATTACTTATTGGAATATAGGAGCAGAAAAGATGTACGGTTACAGCAGTGAAGAAGCTGTTGGTTGCGTTAGTCATGACCTTTTAAAAACTGTGCATTCAAGTGATATGAACAATATCAAATCAATATTGGAAAGGGACAGAGTTTGGAACGGAGAAATAGAACATACTTGTAAGGCTGGCAAAAAGCATATTATTGAAACAAGTCATCAGGTTATTTTTAATAAACTCGGTCAACCGATGGTACTTGAAACCAATCGTGATATTACCCATCGAAAGCAGGCAGAGGATGATATTGTAATACTGAACAATCAACTGGTTAAAATAAATGCCGTATTGGAAGAGACGAATACTGTACTAGAGGAAGAAATTCAAGAGCATTACGATGTTGAAGCTAAGTTAATCAAAGCAAAAGAACAGGCGGAAGCAGCTAATACAGCAAAAAGTCAATTCTTGGCCAATATGTCTCACGAAATTAGGACGCCAATGAATGGCGTTATGGGAATGCTGCAGTTATTGCAAATGACAGAATTAACGAAACAACAAGCGGACTATCTGAAGGTTTCTATGACATCTTCGGAATCGCTTTTAAAGGTAATTAATGATATCCTTGATTATTCAAAGATAGAAGCAGGAAAATTTAACGTTGAGAAAATCAGGTTTAACCTTTTAGAGTTTCTCGATGAGATAGAGATTATGTTCAAGCCTTCTGTTTGGAAAAAAGGTTTTGCTTTGAATAGGGTTATTGAAGATAATGTGCCGCATAACCTGATCGGTGACTCTTTCCGGTTAAGGCAAGTATTATCTAATATAATCGGTAATGCCATTAAATTCACACATAAAGGAAGAATCGATATAACGGTCAGGATGCTAGAGGAAAATAACAATGAAGTTAAGCTGGAATGGGCAGTGCAGGATACCGGTATTGGCTTAAGTCAGGATAACCTAAAGAATATTTTCAATAGCTTTAGTCAAGCCGACAGTTCAACAACCAGACAATATGGCGGTACGGGACTTGGCTTATCCATCTGCAAAGGGTTAGTTGAAAATATGCAGGGTGGGATATGGGCAGAAAGCCAAGAAGGGGAAGGCAGTCGCTTTTACTTCACTTGCGTATTAGAAAAATCTGAAAAAGATTACCCTAACCTGATGAGAGCCGACTGTATAGAAGACAGCGTAAAGGAAGATGTTTTAAAGCTGCTGATTGTTGAGGATGATGCAACAAGTCAAATGGTAATGGAGGAACTTTCCAGAAAAAAAGGATGGCAGGTCATTTTGACTGAAAACGGAAAAGAAGCAGTGGATGCTTATCGAGGTTATAGCTTTGATGCAATCGTTATGGATTGTCAGATACCTATTCTTGATGGGTACAAAGCCACAGGAGTTATCAGACAGATCGAAAGACATAATGGCATTCATACTCCTATTATTGCAATGACCGCCCACGCCTTAAGGGGAGATAGAGAAAAATGCTTGGAATCTGGAATGGATGATTACCTGTCTAAGCCCATTGATGCGGATAAATTCTACGCAACTGTCGAGAAGTGGACAATAAATAAGCAGAATAGATGATATGATGATATATCGTACAAGCCTCTGAATAAGGTTTAACAAACTTCCTATGGAATTGAAACTCCATGGGAAGTCTGTTTCCTTTATTCCTTTCAGCGTGTGGAGGAGATACCCAAGATGGAGGGACATTCTGAACTTTACTCTGGTCAGGATATAAGGAGGTAAAACGATTTGAAGAGGCAAATCAGCAACGCTAACTTTTCCTTAATAAGTACCGAACTGGAATACTATGAAAGCAACGGACTAATCACAGGGGAACAAAAAAATGGGATTCTGGAAAGCTATGAAATCAAAGGCGGACTCAACTTTATTCGGGTTGTGGTCACGATTGGCGCAATCTTGGTCGGGCTGGGGATTTTGAGCCTTATCGCCAGTAACTGGGACAGGATCAGTCATTTAGGCAAACTTCTGATTATCTTTGGAGTTTTCGGTGGAGTAAATCTGGCAGGATACCTGCTCTCTGAGAATAATCCCAAGACGAGTCGAAGTCTGATCTATCTGGGCACGCTGGTTTACGGAGCGGGTATTTTTCTAATCGGACAGATGTTTAACTTCGGAGGGGAATTTCCTACCGCGTTTCTGCTCTGGTCGGTAGGAGTGGTCCCGATGGCCTTCCGGCTTAAGGACAAATATTTGATGCTTTTTGCCAACATCCTGTTCGGTGTCTATCTTAATGGTTCGTTTGATTTGGGTTTTCCTTATGCAGGATGGGTTGGGGTACCGATCGTGTATCTGGCTTTCAATTATTTTGAAAGATCAAAACGTCTCTTGTTCTTTGCTAATCTGACGACCTTAAGCTTTATTTTACAAATCACCTTGAGATATGAAGTGAAGGGTTTATATGTTACTCTGATCTTCTTTATAATTGGACTTTTGATGTATGGGGTCAAACACAATCTTGGGTTCGACATTTTCCGTGTTCAGGGCAATATTTTGTTTGGGGTAACCGGTGTGATTCTGACCATTCCTGAACTATGGGACGTTTTGGTGAGTGCGCAGTCTACACGTTTGGTGAGTATTCTCTTTGCACTCGCCTTTATTGTTCTGTTGTTTGCCCTCATTCGAAAGGGAAGCCTGATAAGTTTGGTCTTTGTCTGTATTACGATATTTAGGTATTATACGGACACATTTGCTTTTTTACCGAAATCACTGTTCTTTATCGTTGGAGGTCTGCTTTTGCTTGGTTTTGGTTACTACTTTGAGCGGATGATGAAAGCCCCAAAAGGGGGAACCTTGGCATGAATAATAAAAAGACATTTTTACTGGCAGTGTTAATTCCTTTACTCATTCTTTTGGCGATGACAATCAAACCTCAAACGACCGTCCTTTTCGGGCAGGAGATCTTGCTGGAAACAAAGGCCTTTGACCCGACGGACCTATTTAGAGGGGACTATGTTGCCGTAAGCTTTGTGATTTCGGATATAACAAAGTCTAAGGTGACCCTACCCATCGACAAGGTGAGCAATAAGAATCTTTATGTGAGGCTTAAACAAGAGGGCAATTATTATGTGGTCGATCAAGTAAGTGAGAATAAACCTCAGCAAGGTGTTTATCTTAGGGGAAAGTTTCAGGATACCTACAACGACTCCGATACATTCCGTGTGGATTACAGTTTAGATAAATATTTTCTGGAGCAAGGAAGTGGGAAGGATCTTCAGCAGGAATCTCATAATGGAGGGTTGGTAGGGAAAGTTAAGGTTCTTGACGGGTATGGAGTATTGATCGGAATCGCCAAGCGATAGGTGATTCTAAACGATCTAAAAGAATCAGGTTGCTGAGGGGATGAAATCGACCTTGAAATGCCACAGGAAAGATCAGCGGACTTTGAATTGGTTAAAAATAATTAAAGAGTTATAGAAGGAAATCACTTCGTTCTGATAGAATATAGCTTGTGAGGGATTCTATTATGGGGAGTGGTTATTTAATGGAGAATAGAGAGTTGTGGGAACGGCTTAACATGGACTTAGCTAAGCATGATGAGTTCTTAGCTCCGGTGCCCCAGATATTCACGGAACTTTTCTTAAACCGGAAAAACCGTCCGGCGGCCATGGGGTATTTTGATGCTGTGGTCGGAGATGTCCATGGGATTCGAGTTCACGAATTGTTTGCTATGAAAGAAGCCGGAGCTAAAGTATTCTCTACATTTTGTGTTTACGTTCCGGAGGAAATTGTCGTAGCGACGGGGAGTGCCAGTATCGGCTTATGTGCGGGAGCACAGTTTACGGTTTCTTCAGGAGAAAAAGTCTTGCCTCGTAACCTTTGTCCGCTGATTAAGTCAACAATGGGCTTTAAGCTGGATCGAATTTGCCCGTATTTTCAAGTTTCTGATTGGGTCATCGGCGAGACGACGTGTGATGGAAAGAAGAAAGCTTGGGAGATTCTGAACGAATATATCCCCACCTACGTGATGGAACTCCCGCAAAAGAAAGAGACCAAAGACACTACACTTTGGGAAGCAGAAGTG
>Ga0326727_10014484_pt1 | contig 17174 bp, 16 predicted proteins | sample MB2enrmetagenome_FD_207643 | JGI IMG/M metagenome (GOLD analysis project Ga0326727, IMG submission 207643) | Lab enriched peat soil microbial communities from McLean, Ithaca, NY, United States - MB29MY | ecosystem: Environmental > Terrestrial > Soil > Wetlands > Peat | place: USA: New York...
AAGAGGAAGATGAGAGGGAAAAGGAGTGATTATGGAGGAAGATACCAAAAGCAAGGAAGAGCAGTACAATGAAGCGCGCATCATGCACAAATCGTACGATGAAAAGCTCCAAATGCTTCAGGAAAAGCCTTATTTGACAGGGGATGAGGAACTGGAGGTAAAGCTTCTCAAAAAGAGAAAACTTTATTATAAGGATATCATGGAAAGACTGAGAAAAGAGATGGGGAAGTGAGAGGCGAGGCCGGCCGGCCGTTTTTTACGTTTGACGCGGTCGCCGGCTCGGCGTGACTCCTCACTTGCCACCCACCCATAGCAAGCTTGGAGGGTGGGTCCCCGGCCTACGGTTTGTATGCTCCGGGTCCCTCCCTCGCCGGCTTCCGTCCCATCCATCAAAAATCGCCGTGGCCAGCCAGCCTCGCCTCACCAGCCCTTGACAGGAAGACTATGCTAGGCGATACTTTTCTCTGTGAAAAAATATACCCTGCATCGGGACATCACCCCACACAAGCCGCTTCTCGACTACGAAAAGGAGTTGAACGAGGAACAGCTTGCCGTGGTGACGGCCCCGGACGGACCTATACTCGTGATTGCGGGCGCGGGGAGCGGCAAAACGAGGGTGGTTACGTACCGCGTCGCCCATCTCCTGGAACGCGGCATCTCCTCTCAGAGCATCCTTCTCCTCACCTTTACGAACAAGGCTGCCCGCGAGATGCTCCACCGGGTCGAGCACCTCATAAAGATGGATACCCGCTACATCTGGGGCGGCACATTCCACCACATCGGCAACCTGATCCTGAGGCAAAACAGCCAGAGGATAGATTACAGGCCCAATTTCGTCATACTTGATAATGAGGACGCCAAAGACATGATCGAGCTTGCGACGAAGGAGGCCAGGATTGACACCAGAGAGCGACGGTTTCCCAAGGGACAGGTATTGAAGGAGATATTCAGCTATTCGGCCAATACCATGGAGGACCTGGAAAAGGCGGTCCAGACGAGGTATCCCTATTTTCTGGACATCCTGGACCAGATCGATCTTGTCCGCAAGGCATATGAAGGGAAGAAGAGGGCGTCCAACACCATGGACTTCGATGACCTCCTCTCCTACTGGCATAAGATACTCGGTGAGGACGAAAGCGTGAGAAAATACTACGCCTCGGTGTTTTCACACATCCTGGTCGATGAGTATCAGGACACGAATAGGATACAGGCTGAAATAGTCGACTTTATGGGCATGATCAACAGGAATGTGACTGTTGTGGGCGACGACGCCCAATCAGTCTACTCCTTCCGGGGCGCCAATTTCCGGAATATTCTCGAATTTCCGGCGCGATATCCGGAAACCAGGATTTTCCGGCTGGAGACAAACTACAGGAGTACGCCCGAGATCCTTGATTTGGCCAATCATTCCATCTCACACAACACGCAGCAGTTCGAGAAGCACCTGAGAGCGGTCAAGGTGAACGGGGCGGCGCCTGTGGTGACCCCGCTGCGGGACGTGGTCCAGCAGGCGGAATTTGTTGCCCAGAGGATACTCGATTTGCGTGACGAAGGCGTTCCTCTGGACAAGATTGCCGTTCTGTATCGTGCCCATTATCACTCTATGGAATTACAGATGGAGCTGACGCGCAGGGACATCCCCTTCGAGATACGGAGCGGGCTTCGGTTCTTCGAGCAGGCCCATATCAAGGATGTGGTCGCTTTTTTGAGGGTGATGGTAAACCAGAACGATGAAATATCGTGGAAGAGGATACTCAAGATGTTCCCGCGCATAGGGAAGAAGACAGCGGACCACATCTATGAGTACCTGAAGACCTTCCCGGATCCCGTCCGCCTCTTTATCACCAAAGAGATAGGGAAGCAGTTCAAGAGCATACAGCCGGATAACGTGGAGCGATTATCCTTGCTGTTTGGCGAGCTTGAGGGGCTAGCGAGGCATGACGCGCCGTCCGAGATGATCTCCGCCGTCCTCACGCACGGATATATGGAATACCTGAAGTATACCTATCCAAACCATGAGAATCGTCTCGAAGATATAAACCAGCTTATCAATTTCTCAACCGGGTATGATTCGCTCATCAATTTCCTGAGCGAGCTTTCCCTTATGAGCGGCATCACCGGGGAAGAGGTTGTAGGGGGCGCCGGCGAGGACGAAAGGGTCATCCTCACCACGATACACCAGGCGAAAGGCCTTGAATGGAGAGCTGTTTTCGTCGTATGGTGCGCGGAAGGGCGGTTCCCCAACCCAAAGGCCGTGGAAGAGGGTGGGATTGAGGAGGAGAGGCGCTTGTTCTACGTGGCGACAACACGGGCCATGGACCAACTCTATCTTTGCTATCCCTTGATGATCTTCGACCGGCAGATTGGTTCCGTTATCTTGCGACCTTCCCGTTTCATCGCGGAGCTGAAAGGGAGCCAGTATGAAGAGTGGCAGGTGGGGGACGTGTAAGCGTGGGCGGCCGGGGTCTTTACGCGCCCGGCTTTGTCATCGGTACGTGTCCGAGTCCTCACCTACACACACAGGTCCCCACCTCTTTCCGTATGTTCATACCGATGTACTCAAGAATCTTTGCCGGGACATTTTCAACTTCCTTGATTAACGCAACGGCCTCTGATACGCTTACCTTCAGTTCCACGGATGTTCCTCCTCCCTCAAATATTGTGATTTGGTCGTCACCAATCTTATAGGAGACACATCCTTTTTTGCCAGCCTACACGAATTTACACAGGAAAGTTCACACTACCGGGGTGATGAGCCGAAGTGGACGTTTTTACCGTATTTTGACAAAGTTTGCTAAGGGGGAAACATGAAACAGGTCTTGATAATCGTCTTTGCGTTATTTTTGGTCCTGCCGGCCGCAAGCTTCGCAGGAAGCGCGACGAGCAGGTGGGATTTGACGATCGGCGGGTTCGTGAAGGTCGATGCGGGCTATGCGAGCCAGGCGGCCAGTGGGGGCCCGTCGGGCATCGACGCGTATTTCCCGGATCGTCACAACGCAAACGGCAACCAGAACGTATCGAACGCGGCAGGCAGCTTCAGTATGGCTACCGGCCAGACGGTCCTCAACTTCCTCATCAAGGGTCCCGATACGTGGGGCGCGAAGACATCCGCCTTTGTCCAGGGCAGCTTTATCGGCCAGCCCACCAACGACGGTGCTGCCGGCACGCGGTACGGCACCTTCACCCTGTCCCATGCCTATATGGACTTCACGTGGGCCGGCACAAAGCTGATCGTCGGGCAGAACTGGCAGCTCTGGGGGTTCCAGCCTTCCTACACCTTCCTCGGCCTCTTTGAGCTGTTGATGGCGGGCAGGGGCAATACGGTACCCCAGATCAGCGTCACCCGGAACTTCACGAAGACGTTCTACGGGTCCTTCGGCATCCAGGAACCGTATAACTTCAGAGACCAGATCGGCGGCAGCGCCAACCTGGGTCAGGCAGAGAACCCACAAGTCGGCGTTGGGGCCAACACGACGGCCGGGGCAAACACCAGCACCAACAGGGTTGCCTCGCAACTACCTGACTTCGCCGCGGAGATCGGCTATAAGTCCGAGGCGTGCGGCAGGATCGGGCCGAATGTCATGCAGTTCGCAGCCGGCGGCTTCTGGGGCCAGGACACGATCATCTACATCGATCCCTTGGGCGCGCAGAACCATTACTCCACGGGCCATGTGGATAGGTGGGGCGCTGCCTTCAAGGCGTTTATCCCCATTATCCCCGAGAAAAACCTGAACAAGGCGGGTGCCTTGTCCCTGTCTGGATCGATTTTCACCGGGCAAAACCTGGCGAACTGGTTCCTCGGCGCGAGGAACATCATCTCCCCCATCCCGTACGACCAGGACCTCAGCAGAGGCGTAAACTATACCGTACCGGTGACGACGGGCGGCTGGGCACAGTTGAGCTACTACCTGACCGACAAGGTCTATCTGAACGGTCTCGCTGGATATAACAGGAACTATGAAAGCGCCATGTACCATCAGATCTATCCGAACCAGATCAACCAGTGGCAGCAGTGGATCGTGAACTTGATCTATGATGTGAACCCCGCGGTCAGGTTTGGCGTCGAGTACAGCTACACGAACGCCGCCTTCAACGCCCCCGGTCTAAGCAACGCCGGGAACGTGGCACCTGCCACCAGCGATCAGGTCTCCAACTATGTGTCGGGAACGGGCTTGCTCGGCACGAAGGGCGACGTCCAGATCGGAAGGGTTGCCTTTTGGTACTTCTTCTAAGGAGAACGCATTTCCGCAAGATGCACAGGGGGGTCTTTTCGAGGACCCCCCTTCTTTCACTCAGGCACTCTTCATGAACGATGTGAGCAACCTTTTTCCCGCTTGTTTCTTCACAAAACCTGACTCCATCGGGCTGCTTCTGTTACACGGGTCCAAAGTGTAGTAAACTACCCCCATGCCCCTCCTCATAAGAACCTGGCATTTGGCGAACGGCCTGAAGGTGGAGATCTTCGACCACGCGGTCAGCTACTATGCTGACAACTCGACCATAAAGCTGGTGATTTGCTGCGATGTTGAGGTGAAGAAGGAGTACCTTCGGCCTTTCGAAACGCATCCCCATTACGACAAGATCATGGAAACCCTGGGAGACATAGCCGCGTATCGGAGGGAAATCGTGAAGGCCGGGGTGCCGGCCAAGCATCTTCCCGCCATGAAGAGGTTCCTCGTGGAGAGGTTCGAAGAGAACGCGTTGGCATATTTCGAGCGGGAGGATTTCCCCGCACGATACGTCTGCAAGAGGTTCGGAGAAATCGCCGGGGATTTAGCGAAAAAGGACCGCTTCCAGGATGGAGGCTAAAGCCCCTATTTTTTTCTCTCCATTTTCGTGATACCGGCGTAGTAGCAGCAGTTCTCACTCTTGAGGTTATTGTCGAAGACGCGTGTGTTGCCGTCCCTGAAGCTTATGCGCACGTAGCAGAAGCCGCCCGGGACCTCGGACCTTCTCTCCTCCACGACCACGCCCATTCCCCATTTCGCGTACCGTTTATGGAAAACCTCATCACCTACCTTCAGGTAGAGGACATAATCCCTTTCCATAGCCAAAAGATATACCATCGATTCCCCCATTTCAAGGGTGCGCTCGCCACTCGTTCCTCGCACCTGATGGTTTGATTTATTGCGGCGACCGGAGCATAATCAAGGAGAAGGCGCGTCGGCAAGGTGCGTCACGCAAAGGGGGTTCTTGAGCGATGAGCGACGAGACCATACTATTGACCGGGGCTGCGGGGTTTATCGGATGGGAGACAGCCAAGCGGCTCTTATCGAGCGGGAAACAGGTGCTTGGCGTTGATAATCTGAACGATTATTACGACGTGAGGCTGAAGGAATACCGGCTGGAAGACCTGGAAGGCCATGAGAACTTCTCCTTTTACCGGGCCGATATAGAGGACTTGCAGGCACTCGAGGGTATTTTCAGGGGAAACCGGATAGATGCGGTTGTCAACCTCGCGGCAAGGGCCGGGGTAAGATACAGCATCGAGAACCCTTTCGTCTACATGACGACAAATGCGTACGGGACTCTGAACCTGCTTGAGCTGATGAGGAAGTATGGGGTGAAGAAGATCGTGCTCGCCTCCACGTCCTCCCTTTATGCGGGCCAGAAGATGCCCTTCTCTGAGGAGCTGCCCGTCAACACGCCGATCTCTCCTTATGCGGCGTCGAAGAAAGCGGCTGAGGTGATGATCTACTCGTACCACTATCTGTTCGGCATCGATGCCTCGGTGGTCAGGTACTTCACGGTTTATGGCCCGGCGGGCAGGCCCGATATGAGCATGTTCAGGTTCATTAAATGGATCGACGAGGGGGATGAGCTGGTCCTTTACGGAGACGGTTCCCAGAGCCGGGATTTTACGTTTGTGTCCGATATTGCGGAGGGCACGGTAAGGGCCCTCAAGCCTGTCGGGTTCGAGATCATCAACCTCGGCAACAGCCACCCCCATGAGCTTGCCGAGATGATCTCCCTGGTGGAGCACTATCTCGGGAAAAAGGCCCGTGTAAGGAGGGAGTCGTTTCAGAAAACCGACATGATGGCCACCTGGGCCGACATCGGAAAAGCAAAGCGCCTTCTCGACTGGGAACCGGAGGTCCCGCTTTCCGAAGGGATCGGAAAGACCGTGGACTGGTACCTCAAAAATAGGGAATGGCTGCGAAATATCCACATAGACATGAGCAAGTAGAGCATAGCGCACCCGTATGGTATACTTGAGGCATGAAAAAGATCATTTCCTTTGATCTGGACGGGACGATCGTCGACGGCCGGTACGGCAATGCGGTGTGGCTGGAGGGTGTTCCCGAAAGATACGCTGAAAAATACTCTCTGCCGGTTGCGGAGGCGCTGGTCGAGGTGAAAAAGGCATACGATTCCGTAGGAGAATCCCATCTCCTCTGGTATAACATCGATTACTGGCTCCGAAGGTTCGATCTGACTGTTTCTGTCCCGGAATTGCTCGACCGGTATTGTGGCTACATCCGCGTGCTTCCCCATGTCGCCGAGGTGATCGAGGCCCTCCATGCGAAATATCAGCTCGTCATTGCGTCGAATGCGGCGCGCATATTCGTCGAAAAGGAATTGAGCCATACCGGCCTTGAACGATACTTCAGCCCTGTGATATCGGCGACGTCCGATTTCGGGATGGTCAAGAAGGAGGAAGGGTTTTACCGGCGCCTGTGCGCCGTCCTCGGTGTGTCGCCTGCGGAACTCGCACACGTGGGAGACCATGCCGTCTTCGATTTCGAGATTCCTCGTCTGGTCGGCATCGACTCGTACTACTATAACCCGGCCGCTGCCCCGAATGGCACGGTAATCAACGATTTCATGGAACTCCTGGAGAGACTATGAAGAAATGCCACACCTGCGGTACGGCTATCGAAGACGAATCGGTGTCGAGGCGTGACGAATGCCCGGGGTGCGGCTCAGATATCCGTGTGTGCCTGAACTGCACCTTCTATGACGAAAGCAGGGCAAACCAGTGTTTCGAGCCCCAGGCGGAAAGGGTCAAAGAGAAGGACAGATCGAATTATTGCGACTACTTCCGCTTTAGAGAGGAGGGGCAGAAAAAATCACCCCGGGAGGACGCTTCGAGGCTCTGGAAAGACCTCTTTAAAAAGGCTTAGAGCACGTCTACGGCGCGGGTGTAGATAATCCGGTATCTCTCCGGATCGGCTTCGAGGCAGACCGTGCAGCCGCTCTCCGCGCACGCTGCCAGCTCTTCCTTTGGCGGCAGCGGCTCCAGGAGCACCTCGAATCCTATCGATTCATAAAGCTCTTTCATTTCCGAAAGCCTCGGCTCATCCACCATGAAGCGCTTTTCCCATCCTTGACTCGCGAGATCTTCTTCCCGTTTTATCATAGTGGTTATTATAGCAGATTTTGGGTATCACGAGAAAGGTTCCTGAAGTAGTCGATCGTCTTTTTCAGTCCTTCCTCCAGGGGCACCTGCGGCTCCCATTTTAGGGAGTTCCGGGCCTTCGATATATCGGGGCACCGCCTTCTCGGGTCGTCCTCCGGGAGTTCCTTGAAGACGATCTCTGCCTGCGACCGGGCAAGGCCGATCACCTTTTCCGCGAGCGATCGGATTGAGACCTCTTCGGGATTACCCAGATTGATGGGTCCGGGGAACCCCGAGAGAGAGGGTCTGGTATAGTCCGTACCCTTCAGGGTCCCATCAGTTTCATAGTCCATCATCCGTATCATGCCTTCGAGCATATCATCGATATAGCAGAACGACCTTGTCTGCTCTCCGGTCCCGTAGACCTCGATGTCTCTGCCCTGAATTGCGTCAACGATGAAACTGCTGACGACGCGACCGTCATCGGGTCTCATTCTCGGGCCGTATGTATTGAATATCCGCACGACCTTCACGTCCACCTTGTTCTGCCGCAGGTAGTCGAAAAAGAACGTCTCGGCCACCCTCTTGCCCTCGTCGTAGCAGCTCCTTTTCCCGATGGGGTTGACGTTGCCCCAGTATTCTTCCGTCTGGGGGTGCACATCGGGGTCTCCATAAACCTCGCTGGTGGACGCCTGCATGATCCTTGCCCTCACCCGCTTCGCCAAGCCGAGCATGTTAAGGCCGCCGAGGACGTTGACCTTTATCGTTTTTACGGGGTTATACTGGTAGTGGATGGGGCTCGCGGGACAGGCGAGATTGAAGATCCAGTCGACTTCGAGCAGGATCGGCTGCGTGACGTCGTGCCGCACAAATTCGAAGGCAGGGTGGCCAAGGAGATGAGAGATGTTCTTTTTCCTGCCCGTGAAAAAATTGTCCAGACAGATTACCTCGTGGCCGTCACGGATAAGTCGCTCGCAAAGGTGGGAACCGATGAACCCGGCACCCCCGGTGACGAGAATACGCTTTTGTTGCGCATACGTATGGTAGCCGTACATAAACACCCCTTCGCCCGAATTGTCAGCCTTCCTTATTATATTCGAAGAAGATGACGGTGTCACCCTTCATCTGAGGACCCCGGGTGTGCAGGGGCTCTTGCGCGCATTATGAGGCACCGATATAAGCACTGAGCGCGTCCCGGCTTCGACGCCTGTACCGGCCGGGCCGCCTCGAGGTTTCAGCAGTCGGTTTTCGACAGGCTTGAGAGACTCGGGAAACCGTCGATAGCGGCGATTAACGGGTTTGCCCTTGGCATAATCCATTGACGGACAAAGGTTCTCTGACTTTTCACGTATCGGGAGGAATTGGTGAAAAACGGTCATTAACAGACGGGCCGGGGCACAAAATGGGTACAAGTTAAGGGCGTGACATTTGGGCAGTACGTCAGTCAAAATGCGGTAGGGTGATAAACCTGGGAGGGGGATTTCTCCTCCTCCCAGGTTTATCACCATGAACAATTCGATTGACTCTGTGGCGGGCGGTGGTAAGATGAATTAAGGGGTTTTGAATATCTTAGGGGTATAGAAAGAGGTGGTTTGAATAGGAGAATCGAAAAAAAATGGAGAGATAGATTATGAGAATATTCTTCTGCCTCATGGCCCTCTCTATTTTAACCTTGTTTTACCTGTCTCCATCCTATGCCGGATGCCGTTGGGATTGGGTATGTGACACCCGTGGGGTCGCTGCACTCGGGCATCCTCACCCTTGCCACACACAACGAGGTAACGGGCTTTGAGCCGATAGGCCTTGTATACTTCTACAGCGATGAATGGGAGCATTTGATAGAGGAGGAGATCATGAAAAGAGCGATCCGCATAGCACTTCTGACGGCCTTCATCCTCAGCGCGGTCTTAGGTGGGGCAGCACTTGCATCGCCCACGATCTATTTTAAGCACGCGCTGACAGGCAATACGGCCGATACCCTCGACGGCATAAGCCCCTTGGCTACCGCTACCCATCCTATATTGATGCCGGGGGACATAGCTTTTGTATTTTACGGCGGCCGGTTGTACGAATATGTGCTAATCAATTCATATACCGGCACTTCCAATCCTCCCGGGGTTGTCTCCCCCGCCATAAGCCCAGGTACAAACGCCTGGATACTCCAGGGAACGGCCGCTCATGTGGATTCGAGAGCGTTTGCTTCCCTCAATCTCGCCCACGCCGCAGCCGTAGCAACGGGGTTGCCGGTCAAGGTTCTGGGAACTTGTTCTCTTTCAAGCAATCTGACGACGACTGCACCTATCTCAGTCGAAGGTGGTGGGGTTATCTCACAGGGTTCGGGCGCTGCCCACACCCTCACCATCAACGGCCCTTTCCACTCCGATGACCGGGCGTTTGTGGGCTTCTCTCCGGGCCAGGTCTCCTTCGGGGGCGCGACAAGCAAAGTGCGCCCCGAATGGTGGGGCGCTGTCGGGGATGATTCAACGGATAACACGAACGCCTTCCAGTGCGCCATCCAATCCCTCTATGCCCTTGTCAATGGATCGGGGGTTATTGGGACGGTAAGGGTGGGGAAAGGGCAGTACGTAACCGGCAAGCTCATCGTGTCGAATCTCACCAATGCTGGCGGGATTCAGATAGTCGGGGAGGGACCGGCAGGGACGTTTCTTATTTTGAAGGCGGCGACCAATGACGTGATGTTCGACATAGGCGGTGCTACCTCGTCTTGTTTCGTCACGTTCGTCAAACTCTCGAACCTCAAAATAGACGGGAACAAGGCGAACCAGGCAACCGCAGCAGCATTGGTGAGGATGCGGCTGGTGGATCGTTCCTGGATCGACCACGTTCAGATTCAGAACTCAGCGGGCCAGGGCATAATTCTGGTCGGGGTAACGGCTGAGATATCTGACAGCACAGTTTACAACTCAGGGGGCGATGGTCTTTTGATTGACTCATGCACATCGGTTTACATTCACCACAGCTTTATTAACGATAACTTAGGATACGGTATAAATATACAGTACACTGGGAATGGCCTTGGGACAGCACCTAATAACATCACAAGTGCCACGGCTCCTGTCTCGTCTCAAGACCTTGTTCATATCAGTATTAAGGATGACTACTTTGAAAAGAATTCTTCCGGCGATGTTTATGTCAATGGCGTAGACAATGTTTCCGTTGAGGATAACCGTATCAATCCTTTGCCTACTATATTTCCGGTTGATTTTGAAGGCATTTGCAGACGCGGACGTGTGATGCGGAACTTCTTTCAAACGGAAGGAAGTGATATTCCAACTGCGGCACATGCGTCAATTGGCAACTACTTCGTCGTGAAGTTCGGCGCACACACATATAACAACTTCCATGGCTTTAATTCCGGGTATCATCTCGGAACGGACGTAAGCACGTTCTCGCTCAAGGATCAGGTACAAGATTTGGGCCAGAATTATTACGTAGAGAACACAGAGGCCCATATTCAGCAGTTTCGGGGACAGGAGATCAGCCACCAAGGGTCGGGATTCCAAACCTTCATCCCGACAGCCGGGGGTACGGGAACACAGAAGACCAACTACGCCCTGTGGTCGGAAGACCTGACGAACGCTGTGTGGACCTTGTCGGGAAGCGTTTACAAACCGATTGCGAACGTCAGCACCTTTGGAAGTCCGGCATCCCTTACGGATAATTCAACCCTGCTCAGTTTCGATCTCACGAGCGGTCACATCACCACCCTGACACAGACCGTGTCGGTGTCCGTGGCCTCTGGGGACCTCTGGACATTCTCGGTGTGGATGAGAAGATCACTAATAGGCGATGGGGCCGGGATATTTGATGTCCGGCTTAGGATACTCGATCCATCGAATCATATCCTTTCTGAGACCGATTATCGGCCCCTCGATGGATGGGAGAGGTTTGCCACATCCTTTGTGGCCTCAAGGACATACACCAGCCTGCAAGTCCAAATCTACAGGCGGTTCAGGGGCGGCTCTTATGCTGTGCCTCTTTGGGGAGCGCAACTTAACAAGGGCGATCTGGCTCCATACATAATGACGACGAGTGCCCCGGTAGCGGTAAATCCAGGGATGGCGGGGCTGAGTGTCACGTCGAGGGGCGACATGACCGTGTCGCTGGCAGGCAAGGGGCTCGTCCTCACAAACGCCGCCGGGACGATCAGGCAGCGGGTCCGGCTCAATGATACGGGTAATGGATTGATATTTGAGAATCCATAAGAACGTATATCGATCATAGCTACTATGCCGTAGGAGCGCCATGACCGGGGCATAAAACTCTTGCGATGACACCGAGATATGCCACCGTGCACCTTCGCACATGGTTCGTGCAGTTGATATCCCGGAGAGCGCCCTACACAAGCCCAACTAGACAAAAACTATACAGTAGACGGGATAAGGGAAATGACTTACTTCCATAAGTGCTTGCAATCATTAATGCCTGGGACCGGAATCGAACCGGTACGGTGCAGAGCACCGAGGGATTTTAAGTCCCTTGCGTCTACCTATTCCGCCACCCAGGCATGCCCTATTTTATGCGGTTTTTCGGGTCGTGTCAAACAGGCCGTTTCTTCGGTTATGACTGATTTGTGACAGCGGTCAAGAATCTCCACGCGTGATCTGAGACTTTCAGGGTAATGGTGGGCGTAGCGCATCGTCATAGCGATAGTCTTGTGACCAGATAGCTTCTTCCCGCCGGGTGGCTCATTTTTCATTGGCTCATTCGAGTTTTGCCGGTCAGCATCTACGGACATACGTTAGACGCGAGTATCGGCCTGATACCCCGATACTTTCAAAAGAAACGTTTCTATTGCACTGTTGACCACTTCCGGGTGCGTCACCGGGCCCATATGACCGATGCCCTCCAGCTCCAGTATTTTCGCGCGCGGCAAGACCGAGGATAACAGCGTGGTCATAGCCCTGGCGGGAGCGGTCGATTTCGTCCCTGACAGAAGGAGGGCCGGAACATCCAACGCCGCGAAGGCATCCAGGGGGGTCGCCTCGTGGAACGATGCGTACCACTCCGGACTCGCCGCACCCATGCCGGCGGCAAAAACCGAACGCCTCGCTTCGGTCATGCCCTTCCAGGCGCCGGGGCCAATCCAGTAATCGATGAAATACTCCGCTGCTCCCGCGTAGTCCCGTCCATCGATTAACCGTTGGGTTTCGTCCTGGTTGGCTGCTATATCTCGTGCGGGGGTACTGCAAGGGTCATCGGCAATCAGAAGACTCCACAGCGCCGGCTCAAAGAGCACCAATGACAGCAGCCGCGGTAAATAGCGTACGGCCGCTTTCAGCGCTATTGCGCCGCCCCAGGAGTGTCCGATAAGGTGAAACCGATCGGAGGCCAACAGGAAGACAGGCTCCAGGAGGTCGACTTCGTCATCGACATGCATGCTGCGGCGATCCGGCCAGGGAGGGGTGTGGCCATGACCGTAAAGGTCAGGGGCAATGAGCCGGAACCTGTCCGACAGTCTGTCCATCAAGGAGCGCCACTGACCGGACGAGCTTGCGCTTCCGTGAATGCACACAACCGAAGGTCCCTGACCTGCTTCTCTATAACCGGGAATGGGTCTCTGCATGGCTTCTCGCCTGGTACTGATTATGAGTAAACTGGCGTTGGCGTCGGCAAATTATACCAGAACAATTTTATGAGATAAAGCCCAGTCCGTCTTCCCGCTTACGAAGTGATGTTGCGTGGCCGCCTCCGAAGAAAAAATCACGCTTCCGGGACGCAGTCGTGAGGGCCGGCCCCTCACGGCTGCGGAAAGCCGGGGATGACGATTACCCGTGCAACGGGTGCAATGTCTCCGCACAGGTACCGCGGCGAATTCTCGTGTAAGATTCACGCCGGGTTTTCGTGTGGGCGGGATCGGCCAATACACTTCATAATCGCCCCTATTTTGTAGTATACTCCGTAACCGTCATGATGCCTAGAATGGGGTTCGCCACTTTTCGTCTGATTATCCCGGCCCTTTCGGTAGCGTCTCAGATATATCTCTTTGTCCGCGTCCGGAAAGCGATCCTGTCCTCGGGCATATCCCACCGTTCCAAGTCTCGCGCCGTCCTCCTGGCGGCAGTGGCCATCGGCCTGCTCTTTGCCATGAACGGCTACATCCTGGCCAAACCTGTCCCCTGGGTGGACCCGGCGTTGCCGGCACGGGCCGTGCTCTTTTATCTCCCGGCTGTGTGGGGCTTTGGGTCTATTCTTTCCGCCTTGCTTCTTTGCTTCGCGCACCTTTCGGGTGGATTGGGGAGGATGGGTCTTCGACTCTATCGCCGGCTACTCCGTCAGGAGGCTTCCCCTGTAGATCCCGATCGCCGTCGGCTTCTTCAAGCCGGGATTGCCGGACTCGCCACGGCGCCCTTTTTACTTTCTGGATATGGTGCAGCCTATGCCAGCAAGGCCTATGATGTCCGGGAACTCACCTTGCCCTTCGGCCGTTCGCTGCGGGTTGTCCAGCTCTCCGATATCCATGCGGGTGTTTACATGACACAGGAAGAGATACGGCGTTATGCCGACCAGGTTATCGCGCTCCAGCCCGACCTCTTTGTCCTCACCGGAGACTTCATCTCGAACTCGATGGTGTTTCTCCCCGGCTGCGTGGAGGAGATGGCAAGGGTTCGAGCCAGGTATGGTACCTTCGCTATCCTGGGCAATCATGAGAACTGGTATGGGAGGTTGAGCGGGCTCCGGACGATCTTCCGGAAGTACGAGGTCTGGCTCCTGGTCAACGCACACCGGATGATTGAGACGGAACAGGGGCCTTTCGCGGTCGCGGGAATTGATGATCTTCACACCGGACATCCGAACCTGGAAGCCGCCCTCCACGGGCTGAATTCTGCCATCCCCATACTCCTCCTGTCCCATCATCCGGAGATATTCCCCCGAGCTGCTGCATACGGCATTCCACTGACCCTCGCGGGCCACTACCATGGGGGGCAGATCAAGTTGTGCTTGCCGGGAGTGGCAATCAGCCCGGCCCACCTCATGACCTCCTATCCTGACGGCTTGTACCGGATCAATGCCTCTCATCTGTACGTCAGCCGGGGGGTTGGCACCACGTTCACCCCCGTACGGTTGAACGTCCCCCCGGAGGTCACCGTGATTAACCTTACTTAGCGCTTCGAGGAAGATGACGGCGCTGAGAATCACGAGCCGTCTCTTTTGTAGTCTTTTTGATGCCGTGGTGTTACCCACCGTTCCGTGAGTAACAGCCGGCAACATCTTTTCTAGGATTTCTTCGAGGAGGCCCGCGTACTGCTACCACGGCAAAAAGGGGTGTCAAATGCCCTCATGCTACCCTGCTCAAAATACTCGCGATGGTTTCGGGGTGCCATTTATGACCAACTTTGAATGCAACCCGGTATCAGGGGGAGGCGACGAACTTGAAGGGCGAGGAAAACAGCTCATTTATCAGCTCTCTCGAAAGGGTGCCGAAGACCCATTTTGAGAAAGAGAAAGGCTTCTCCGTGTAAATCAGGGTCGGCTTCCCCTTGATCTTGAGTGCGGTCTTGAGCGCATCGACGGTATCATAAAAATTTCCTATGGCGTCGATGAGACCCAGCTCTTTTGCCCGGTTTCCCGTGTAAATCTTGCCTTCGGCCAGTTCCTTCACTCGCTCAGGGTCCATCTTTCTTGCCGCGGCAATGTCCTTGACGAACTGCTCGTAAATGCTCTGGACTATCCCGTCCATATACGCTCTTTCGGCCTGCGTCATCTCTCTGAAAGGCGAGCCCGCATCCTTGAATTCACCTGCTTTGATGGTGTTGCTTTTCACGCCTATTTTTTTGAGCACGTCCTCCACTATCATGAGCTGCATGACCACACCAATGCTTCCCGTGATGGTCGATGGATTTGCATACAGCTTTTCCCCGGCCGAGGCTATATAATAGCCTCCCGATGCGCAGGTGGAGCCCATGGAGACGTACACCTTCTTCTTCTCCTTCAGTTTCATCACTTCCCTGAAGATCTCCTGCGTGGGGCCTACACCCCCTCCGGGTGAGTTTATTCTCAGAATAACCCCTTTTATCGAAGAATCTTCCTTGAAGCGTATGATATCCTCCATGGCTTCCTTGGACCCGGATATCAGGCCTTCTATCTCGATGACGCCTATCTGGTCGCCCGAGGGTCTGCGGGCGAAGCCGGAGATGAGGGACACACAAAAGATAAGAGCGATCAGCGAGAGGATAATGACGAGTGCTTTCTTTTTTCGACTCCACGGCATGGTTTCACCTTCTCTTGAGTAGTATAGTCCCGAATGGCCGTTTTTGCGAGATCATCGCCTTTCTCAGCTTGGTGATCTCCAGCATCGCCAGGACCGTTGCAACCCTGTCGCGCAGGTCCTGCTCCAGGTCCATGCTCCAGGCATATTTCCCCTCACGCGCGAGTTGCCCCTCGATCTCTTCCAGCTTCTCTTCGAGTGTCGGCCGTATCTCCGTGACGGTGAGGAAGCGCTCCTCTTTGCTCTTTATCAACTGGAAAAACAGGTCAGCCAGGGAGAACGCATCTCCCTCTTCCTCTTCTTCGATGACGGAATCGCGGCTGAAGATGTCTCTCCCGAGCACGGGGAAGTCACCAAGGCTCTTCGCCATAGCCTTGAGCTTTTCGTATTCTATGATTTTTTCGACAAGCTCCTCTCTCGGATCCTCACCCTCCACAGGAAGGAGCATCCTCGATTTGATGAAAATCAAAAGAGACGCCATCTCGATGAAATCCTCGGCGATCTTCAGGTTCATCTCCTGCGCCAGATCGACATATATAAGGAACTGCTCGGCGATTTGGCCGATGGGGATATCGAAGATGTCGATCTTGTTTCGTTTGATGAGCGTGATCAGAACCGGGAGTGGGCCTTCGAAACATTCGGTCTGCAGTTCGAGGGTCGAGCCGCTGAAAGTTATCAATGCGCCCCTTCCTCCACGCTGACATGGTGTTCTTTCATATACTCGACCACAAAGGCCAACTCCTGCTGTTTGGTCGCAAAGTTCCGGTCGATTTTGGCTTCCTTGAGCGCCTCGAGGATCTCCTTGAAGACGGGGCCTTCCTTGATGCCCATGGCCAGCAGGTCAACTCCAGTCGTCAGGGGACGGAAGCTCTCCACGTAGGTGATATAGTTCGAGACCGCCTTCCTTACCTCCTCCGAACGGACTTTGGCCATGACGAAAAGGCGACCTTCCTGGCTCAAGAGCTCAAGCTGTTTGTACACCTCGCTCTTCTTCATGAAACGGATAGCTGTCGAAAGCCTTCCCGTAACCTCCCCCACGGCGACCACCTCATGAGGAAGTTTTTTTCGAACGGATTCAGACGCCACGAGCCTTCTCGAAAGATCGGTCACATCCGCAAGGGACATACGGTCCACAAGGCCGAGGAGGTAGTAAAAGACCCTGTTGTACTTGCCCTTGTACAACAGGTTGTACCACTTGAGGACCGTATCCATCTCGCCGAAGAGCTTCTCCTTTTCGTGATAGAATGTCAGGGAAGGATAGATGAACCTGAGGAGGTCGAGCTCCTGGAGCCTCTTCATGATCCGCCCGGGGTCGGCCTCCAAGAGGATCAGCACGAGCTCCCTCCATATCCTCGGACCCTTTATTTTAGAGAGAAAGCTCATTTTGACGGCATTCTTCATGAGGTTGACGGTGAACTTGCCGATCTGAAAACCGAAGCGCTGCTCGAACCTGACCGCCCGGAACACCCTGGTCGGATCCTCCACGAAGCTGAGGCTGTGCAGCACCCTGATGCTCTTCTCTTTTATGTCCCCCTGGGCACCGAAAAAATCGATAAGCTCGCCAAAGGTGTTTTTGTTGAGTGAGACGGCGAGGGTATTGATGGT
>Ga0326727_10014487_pt1 | contig 17172 bp, 16 predicted proteins | sample MB2enrmetagenome_FD_207643 | JGI IMG/M metagenome (GOLD analysis project Ga0326727, IMG submission 207643) | Lab enriched peat soil microbial communities from McLean, Ithaca, NY, United States - MB29MY | ecosystem: Environmental > Terrestrial > Soil > Wetlands > Peat | place: USA: New York...
GTGGCCCAATCGATCTGCTTGCTTATCACTATAGGGTCCCTGGAGCTATACTCGCCCAATAACGGCGAGCCCGTGTATCCCTGGCTCCAGTGTGTCCCGTCTGAATCATACCATGGATAGTAATACGCGCCTATTAAAAGGTCATTGTTCTCCGCCGTATTCTCGAATTGACGGATATATGGCGTCCTGATCGTCTTCTCAAAAATGCCTCCCGAACTGTCCTTCACAGTGATATTCACATCATATTCTCTTCCTCCGGTGATATTTTGGATCGCACAGGAGAATTGTTCCGCCGGGCCGTTTGACTTTCCGCCGGCAGGAGACAGATCAAAAGTTTGTTCACTCTCGGTCGGAAAGGCGTCGTCCGGCAGGTCGCTGTATTTCACAGGTACCCATTCGACGGTTATCGAGCTTACCGAGGCCACATTGCCATTTAACTCGAATAAAACGTTGCCATCATACACCTTGTCGTTTACCACCCTGGTCGGTTCCCAGCGTAAATTATCAATGGTGATCTGTGACTGCGCTGCCGCCGGCTGAACGACCAAATGCATAAACGAGTATGCCGATAACGCCAGCAGTATTAAAACTATGAACGATAAACGAATGATTTTTATAATCCCCACCATTCAGAAATCATACTCTTGCATGAAAAGTTTTTATCCCATTTATTATCGCTATTCAATAAAAAAACGACTTAAATCGGTCCATATTTCTTTCCGGAACATATCGAATATTCTTTTATTTAGCTTTGTTTTTAAATATCAGGCACAATTTTCAACTTTATTTTATAAAATAATCTTATTACATGGCTATTCAAATATCACGTCGTTATTTATACAGACAAATCTTAAAAGATGATAGAATATTTTTTTAATTTTTAATTAGGTGGCTATCCTGCGACCCCGGGTAAAAACGCCGCTGACTTGAGCTTTTAATATACGAAAGATGTGCGAGGCCCTGAAATTGTAAGGTGGGCCCCTCATAACCTCCACAATCGATTGTAAATTGAATGAATAACCAATAATAGCGCTTTCTGTTACTTATACATTGGTTTTTCTTCAATCAATTTTTATATAATTAAATTTAAAGGTACAAATATTTTTATATGGTACTATTATATATTAATTAGTAACCAATAGATCTGATATTGGTATCTTATGGAGAAACAGGATATAGTGGCATATTTTAAACCTAAAATTATTTCCGGGTGATTGCTTTGGACTCAAATACCTTAACGGTGGACGAGGTTGTGGCATGTATAAAATCAGCCATGTATACAAAGAAAAAAAGTATGGGGGAGAATCCAGGCGCTCCGGAGAATAATAAACTCCCGGCTATATCACAGGATACCTTTACAACGCTTGATGCCGCAGTGCAACAAAATTGTTTGAGCCGTGATCTCATCGTCAGGTCGCCGTTCGCTAATCGTGGAACTATCGGGAAATTGATTGCGCTCATCAATTTGCCCAGGTATATCTTTAGCCTGTGTAAAACCCTTATCGATCAGCAAAATACATTTAATGCCAGCATAGCCCGGTCCATTAATCTTTTGAGAGACATCTCGGTCTATAATGATCACAATATCCAGGAACTCCGGCCCTTACAGGGCTCCCGGAGTATAATGGGCGAGATAAGGTTCGAGCTTAACGTCTTACAAAATAAGGTATGCGATATTGAAAGAAGCCTGGAAAAAAGTAAACAAAGCTACTGTATTCATGAAAATGATCGAACGGGCCCGGCCCTAGATGATTCAGTGGCCAATTACTTCTCCTTGAAGCCAAAGTTCCAGGGCAGCAGAGAAGAAATAAAAGATGAACAAAAAGGAAACGTCAAATACTTTAAGGGTAAACGCCTGGTCCTTGATGCCGGCTGCGGCTACGGTGAGTTTTTGGAACTGCTCGTCGATAACGGTATCGGGGCGATTGGCGTCGATATCGACGATGACATGGTAAATACCTGCAGAGAACGAGGATTACCGGCTATAAAATGCGATCCTATGGAGTATCTAAGCTCCCGCGAAGACGGAAGCTTAGACGGGGTCTTTGCCGACCAGGTCATAGAGTATTTAAAACCGGCTGGTTTCATCGATTTTATCAAATTATCGCATGCCAAGCTAAGGACGTCGGGTACACTTGTCATTGAGACGATTAATCCTAATCGTCCATGGGACGACTCTAAGGGCTTCGTCCCGGATAAACATCATGTAAAGCCGATCCATCCATCGACCGTTTATTTTCTATTGGAAAGTGTAGCGTTTAAGGAGATCCTATTCGAACATCCGGATCCTGTTAGCACTATGGGTATAATGAGGATTATCGGAGTCAAGTAACATGGAACGACTTTCATAGTCCAGGAGTGATACAAATGAAGAAAAGGATATTGATTTGCTTTTCAAGCACGCCGTTCGTCCGGGGAGGGGCTGAGCTGCATGTCCAGTCTCTGGAAAGGGAGTTAAAATCCAGAGGATTCGAGGTCGACATCGTGAATATTCCTTTTCAGCAGGAGCCAAAGGATGAAATACTGAAAAATGTTATCGCCTGGAGGCTATTAAAATTAGATAAATGGGGCTCAAAGCCGGTCGACTTAGTCATTTCTACCAAGTTTCCCTCTTACACGGTTAAGCATCCCAATAAAGTGACATGGCTTATCCACCAGCACAGGCCCATTTATGATCTTTATGGAACAATTTACAGCGACTTCGATCCCAATAACCCGAAAGATAGAAGCCTACGGAACAAGATTGCTCGCATAGATAACAAGACGCTTAATGAATCCCGCATGATCTACACGAACTCGAAGAATACGGGTAAAAGGTTGAAGCAATTTAACAATATTGATTCAACTCCACTGTATCATCCGCCGAAACACTATGGTAAGTACCATTGCGATGGCTACGGTGACTATATCCTCTCCGTGGGGCGCCTCGAGTCCATAAAAAGGGTCGATATTCTAATTAACGCCATGCGACATATGGACAGGGGCATAAAGTGTATCATCGTTGGCACGGGTGTCATGGACAGCCTAATTATTAAAATGGTCCGGGATTATGGCTTGCAGGACCGGGTCGAAATACGAGGGTTCGTCGATGACGAAGAGCTACTGCAGCTTTACGCGAACTGTTTTTCCGTATACTATGCACCTTACGACGAGGATTATGGTTACGTTACGATTGAGTCCTTTTTATCCAAAAAACCTATCATCACATGCAGGGACTCAGGCGGCATACTGGAATTTGCTGAGAATGATATCAACTCAAAGATCGCTGAAAGACCAGATGCGCTTGAGATTGCAAGGTGTGCCGATCAGCTATATAATAATACTACAATGTGTAAAAAATTTGGGGAACAGGGACATTCACTGGTCAAGGACATTACCTGGGATAATGTAATAGAAAAATTAACAGCAACTCTATAAGGTGATCCGCGTGCAAGACTACATTATCGATTCGGTCGCCGAAGCCTATGTCGATCTCGGCTTCGAAACTTCAGATACGAGTGGCATCAAGATGATGGCAATAATATTAAACGATTTAAATATTCTGGACGATGGCGATATGAGGTTACCTCCCTGGTTTTCGAAGCCGCCCTTATCCACTATTTAAAATCTTATCTGAGCCCACTTGTTAATTTCTGATACCGTTTTTCTGGGGTCCATGCGGGATCTTATATCGGCCGCGGCTTTTTCGCCAATGTATCTTACCATATTTCGGTTCTCATATGCGGACTTCATATCTTCGGCCGCCTCGCCGATGTCTGGTTCAGCCCATAATTTACCCTTTTTATACGGGCCAAAGTCCTCTTTTACCTCAGTTTTGGTATAGCCGACTAGCAGGCTGTTGTGGCTGTCCATGAAGTCCATGTTGCCTCCATATGCCGTACCTATTGTACATTTACCAAGGTACATAGCTTCCATCATGCCCAGCCCCAGGCCTTCGCTCCTATGCAATGATAGGTAGCAGTCACTGGCGTTCACAAGCGATGTCAGGTGATTCCGGGGAATCGCCTTATCGATCCAAATTACCCGCGGATCTTTATTGATCGTACGCATGAGCCGGCCGCACTCTGGCTGATGCTTATTCGCGTGCAAGGTCTTGAGGACTAGTCGTACATCATCTATTTTATCCGGGAAAGCTTCCTTGAATGCTTCGATGGCCCCATCCGGATTCTTTCTTTCTATTGAGCTGTGAAAGTCAAAATTATAGAAAAATACGAAGCAATCACAATTAATACCATATTTTTTTCTTACCGCTTTAGATTCTTCAAGTGGACCCCAGGATGGAATAAACGGATAGGTTATTTTTCTGACCGGCTTGGAAGTATGTTTTTTTATCGATTCGTAGATAAAATTAGAATACAACCAGAGTTCATCAACAAAAGCTAAACCATCGTTGAAGGGGAAATAGTCCTCCAGTTCCCATGCCCAAACTCCGATATTATATCGGCCCGCGAACCTTCTCTGCCCGAACTTCCGGCGGAGGTGAGGCAGTTCGGGAGCATTTGCCAGTATCAGGTTTGTGGAATACGGCGGGTTGCTCTCGAAATGCTCTTCCATTTTTTTAGCCCACACATCTTCAAAATTGAAACGTTCATGGATCTTTGACCCGATGGGCACAAGACAAAATGGTATAGCAGATAATAGCAGGGCATTATAAAAAGCCCTGGCGCTCTCGGCTATACCGAAAACACTATTAAAATAGCCATAGACGTTAATGCCGGGCTTTAGGTCATTTACGGCAAATAGCTTATCCTTTACCCGGGAAAATTGTTCATGTAGATTAAATCTTACCCACGACGCATTCGAAAACGGCATGATCTATCCGCTCTTTTATAGTTGCCCATACAGCCATGTTAACCCGACCTAGTCCATTGTACCGCTTATTTGCGGGATATACTGCCCAATAACATATTCTGTCCTACCGCTTGCGACGATCTTCCCCCCAGATATGAGTATAGAGCGCTCGCAGAGGCTTTTTACCGACTCCATGCTGTGCGACACGAACACTATGGTCTTGCCACTTTTCCTGATCTCCTCGATCTTATCCGTGCACTTTTTCTGGAAGTGTTCGTCACCCACAGCGAACACCTCGTCCAGGAGCAGTATGTCCGGGTCCGACTGGATCGCGATGGAGAATGCCAGGCGTACGTACATGCCCGGGGAAAAGCTGCGCAACTTCATATTCTCGAAGTGATTCAGTTCGGCGAAGTCGAGGATATCCTCATATTTTTTAATGACTTCCTTTTTGGTAAGACCCATGATCGCGCCGTACATGAAAATGTTCTCACGGGCAGTCAGCTCTGGCTGAAATCCTACGCCAAACTCCAGGAACGGCGCAATCTTTCCGTTGATGCGGATGCTTCCCGAGTCCGGGTAGAGGACGCCCGCGAGAAGCTTTAACAGGGTGCTCTTTCCGCTTCCGTTAGGACCTATGATGCCCAACGTCTCTCCTTTTCTCACGGTGAAACTAATGTTCTTTAAAGCCCAGAACGTCTCGTACTTGAACGTGCTGCCTTTGATGGCGCCCATCAGTTTCTCATATATCGTGAGCCGCTTTTCCATCGGTATCCTGTATCGTTTCGAGACGCCGGAGATGACGATAGACTCCTCCTGGCTGGTCCTGGCCTTTTCCATTTGTAGTATCCTGATGCTCATACCCCCTCTGCGAACCGCCCGGACAGCTTGCTGAACACTGCTGTACCTGCCGCCATGAACCCCAGCGCAAAGAGCTCGATGATCATAATATCGTTGATCACGGGCAGAGTTCCGTAAATGAATCCGTCCCTATACATGCTGAATACGAAGTACAGGATGAGCATTATCATCAGTGGGTTGAGCATCGACCAGTCGAAGCCCAGAGCATAACTGGCATACTTCAACTTCAGGTCGCTTATCACCAGACTTTTATACAGCTCCCGATAGTCACTTAGAAACATTGTCAACAATCCCTTTTCATGTTTACACATGATATTATAGAGCACGAAGGCTCGGATGGCGGTGGTACAATAAAAATAAATTATACATATAAATATATAATATATACTAAATTAAAAATAGATAAACGAGTAATTAGTTGCATAGAATTCGCCTTTGTTATCGTTATATCGACATTGTCAGCCATTACAATGCCGGGGCACCATAATTATCCGGGGTTACCTTTTCCCACCGGTGATTATTATGTATGTATTTCATCGCGTTATCGCCCATGGCATCTCTCAGCTTCTTATTCCAGATTAGTTCCAGAAGGTACGTTTTCAGCAACTCTTTTTCAAAAATATGTCGGGTGTCATGCTTATCGAAAGTGCTGCTCATAATGAGACCTCAAGAAAACTTTTAAGCTCTGCTGGAACGTACTGGGAAATCTCATTGTCATCCATTAAATATTTCATCGGTACTTTAAGATTCATAACTCTAATCCCTTCTTGGAAATATTTCCAATAATTGGGGTTATTCTTATAGTGTCCTTCAGCCTTCATAAGCCTGATATAGCGCTCTGGGTACATTGAGAAGAGCAGAGCGTCGTTGACGAAGAAATAATCTCGATTATTTTTCGATTCGCCCTTCAACTCGCGGGGCAATGGTGGATGGAAGACTCTCACATCACTGGCATATTTTATCCATCCGTACTGTATAGCCCTCCATGCCAGCTCTGTATCCTCGCGGAAATGCGGCTTATCAAAACGCTCATCAAAACCTCCGATTTTTATCAGTATATCACGTTTAATAAAAAGATTGGCAGTCATGAATCCAAGTTCTTCAAACCCCTTATTCGTCACGATTCGATAGTTAGGGTCCTTGAGCTTACTTTCATCCGTATAGATATACCCTTCAAGTCCCACTAAATTTTCCTTATCTAATTTTTTTTTCGCGTTTTCGAGCCAATCCTCATCCGGCTGGCAGTCATCATCAGTAAATGCGATGTATTTGCCACGCGCGGCGTCTATTCCCACATTCCGCGCTCTCGCTGCACCCAAACCTGGCCTATGGAAGTACCGCAGGTTAAAGTTACAGATCAAACGATACTTATCCTCATGGTCTTCGCCAGAATCAACGACTATCAATTCAAAGCTTCTGAATGTTTGGCGGCCGATTTTTTCGAAAAGCTTATGTATATATTTCTCGTCCCGATAGGTTGGTACGACCACCGAAAAAAACGGAGATTTCTCCCTAAAAAGGCGGTTAATTTCCAACCCCAGACTGCCAGATATCAAATTCCAATCGTAATGCTGTTCCACGAGTAAACGTCCGTTGCTCGAAAGTTTATCATATAGTGCTTCGTCTGATAAAACATGTCTAATCGCATCGGAAAAGACTCTACCTTCAGACACGATGAACGCATCGGTATTCTGAATTCCCCGCGCTCCTACAGGGGTGGAAATAGTAGGAAGACCCGCCGATAGATAATCGAACATCTTGATGTTCGTGCCCGAGCCGCCGAACATCGGATTGATAGCGATATCCGATGCAGCCAAGAGCTTTATTTTATCCTCTTCGCTGATTACTCCTGTGATCATGACGTTCTTCAATTCGCCTGCATTTAGGGATGTGCCGACGCCACCTGAGATGATGAACAAAACATCGTTACACTTCGGGGCAAGCTCTCTTATAATGAATTCGCCTGCTTCGATGTTCGGGTTGTAATTACTCCCGATAAATATCGCCGCGCGCCCTGATATGCCATAGTGCGACTTATTAAGTTTCCTGGTTTCCTCTGTCACTGGCTTAATGTCATCGGTATCAACACCGTTAGGGTAAATTTTCACCTTATCCACTATCACATGATAATTTTGTATGAACAGGTTTCTATCCTCCTCCGAGCACGCCAGTATAAGGTCGGCCTTCTCGCAGAGCTCTTTTTCCACGAACCTTACCATCTGAGATAGGCAGCCGGCGAACGGCTCACGGCCGAGGAGCTTTTCCCTGAGCAGGTACTCGACATTATGGCTGTCATAAATAACGATTTTATTCTTCAGGTCTACCCGGGTACTTACTGCCGGGTAGAGCCATGGATGACTGAATATGACGACGTCCGAGGCTATTGCTTCGTTGCAGACGGCATTAATGTATGTAGGAGACGAATCGACGAGCAGGGGAAAGTCGACGTCGATGATCGTTTTACCGGGCACAAGCCCGGTTAAATACTCGTTCAGCTTGAAGTGTTCATCGCTCAATGGAATTGTTGTCTCTGTCAGTCTGTCCGATATCTTAATCTTACGGTTTTTCTCTCCTTTCCAATCGTATGTGCCCACATATGAACAATATATATTGCCTGCCAGCCTAGAATAAAGCCCCTTAAGCCTCAATCGCCCACCGCCTACCGGGGGTTCTATAGGCTGCATATCGGTTACCAATACTTTTATCTCAGGGCTCCCATGCTCAACCAGAATCCCTTCGAGCAACGTTGAAACCACAGAATTCCATGTGATATCTCTTACTGAATTATACCCGGCTTCGCCCATTTTCCTCGATTCCTCAGGATGCCCTATGAGGTAGTCGAGCTTCTCCGCGAGCTTCTTAGGGTCTGGTTCCACAATGAAGCCGTTGATACCATCCTTAACGATGGCGGCCGGTTCTCCAGAGTCAGTGCATGTGATTACCGGCTTCTTACTCCTGAATGCTTCAATTGTGACCAAACCATAGTCTTCGTTTATCGGAACGAATGGGACTGTTATAGCATGTGAATATAGATCGATGAGCTTATCATCGTCAACCCGGCCCAAGAATTGTATCCTATCATCACCCTTTGCGATTTCTTTAAGGCGTGCTTCGTCTTCTCCCTCGCCTATAATGAGCAATTTTACATTATGCTTTATGTATTTCATCGCAGCGATAACAAGTTCAGGCCTTTTCCAGTGATGTAGCCTTCCCGGGAATAATATAAATTCACCTTCTTTCGGCTCTTTGAATTGTCTGATTTTCGGCGGATGATGTAGAGCCTTGAACATGACGCTTTCCCAGTATTTATCGGCCTCAATCATACGCTTATACACTGGCGTCCCGTTGACGAAATGCTTTTTCACGCGCTCTGGGCTCAACCCATATTTATCCATTTCTAGAATAATTTTGCGCTGTTTTAGTATCATAGGATCTCGGGCATTCATCTCGCTTTCGAACATATCATAAAAAACCCGTATCGTATGGAGCAGATAAGAAATATGATTACGGTGCCTGACCATGTACGTCGGTGCCTTCGTGGAAATCACCAGGTCATACTCGTCAAGGTCAAGGTAAAAACATTGGCAATATGCCTCCAGAATCTTTTCGAAGGAGGATTCGTCGACTGGAACCTTTATCATGCTGGTTTTATGGCCTGCTTCCCTCATCGCCTCTACAAGCCCCTCATATAGGTTCTCCGCCCCTCCTCTCTCACCGTTATGCATAGTGGGGACTACTACAGCAATCTTCATGGAACATTACCTCCTGCCTAGGAGCACATAGTCCTGCGCACCAAATAATATATCATTTAAACGGTCTATGTTAGAGTTAAAAGTCGAGAAGGCAATCCTTTCGCTTTCCTCGGAAGCGGGGCTTGGATCTATTTTTTTCAGCCTAAACTCTTCCGGGACAGGCGCGACGAACTTAATATTTATATCTTTGAACCCGATGGATTGAACAAGATATATAAGTGTGTATGGATGGACTGGCCTTACGTGTGTCATATCGATATAGAAGTTAACGAAAGATGTCAACGACAGAGGATTTACGGTCTCTAGCAGGATAACCCCGCCTGATACAAGCTTTTTACGACACAACATGAGTAATTTTACCAGATATGTGGGCTCTAAGTGTTCGATCACCTGATCCATGAATATGCCGTCCAAAGAAGCATCTTCTTCTTTTTCTAGAAAGATTAATGAATCCTCTTTTTTTACATTCAGTCCCTTTCGTATACAATAACTTACCATGCCATCATCAATATCTATGCCTAGGGCAGGGATGCCATTTTCTTTCATAAGTTCGAGGAATTCGCCGCGTCCGCAGCCTATATCTAGGACATTTTTACATTGCCTGAAATATTCGATAAATAAGGATTGGCGTTGCCTTATGTCTTGAGAAGACCCCCTGAACTTATTCTCGAAAGCAAGGTAATCCACACTAAGGCCTTCATGTTCACCCTGATTTACACCAATATTTAATGTATTGTCTTTTATACGCTTTTCCAATATGTTTGCCAGCCAAACTTTATTATCGAGATCAGCACTTATCGATGACAATATTTCGTCAATTTTTTTATTGACTGCTTGATTTATTTTTTCCTCAATTAGCTCGATCAGTAGTGAGTTATTTTCCTCTATCGCATGGACTAAGTCTATGTTGAACTCGCTTTGCTTGGAGAATATTGGATCGACATATCTTCTTACCTCGCTATTGACGAGTTGTCTTCCCTTGACCAAGACGGGCCCGACCAATCGCCTGTTGGATGAGATAGTATATTGGCAGCTATTAGTATGAGTGTTGCTGCGCAAATGCTCAATATTGAATCTTAGTAGGTCAACTTTGTTATTGTTGTCAACACTATCTACGGGTAACTGTGGAACTGATATTTTATTTTCCATCTTTTCTTTAACCTTTTTCATTATCTCTTCGACGTTTATCTCGCCGTCCATTGCTTCTCCAATAATATCCAATGCCATACCTCGTATACTATATTGATTAACCTATCATGCTAAACATCGAGTTTAAGTCGCATCACTTTAACATATCCTTTCGACAGTAATCGTAAAATGGACTTTTATTCAAGCCAGATTTTCTCTACAGCTATCCCAAGGTCTCTTTTATCCTCCATATTGCCTATTTCACCAGGTGTCCATATTCGGTCAACTTCCATAGACACCTTTAATACATACGATTGTCCTTTATGCCTAAGCTTCACGATCGCATCGTCCCAGCAATCCGTTTTTAATATCCAGCCAGAGGGGGGTCCATTGTCTATATCGATAGATAAAGTGCTGCATCCTTTATTATAATAACGAATCCTCAACTCTTCATGAGTCGGACCTTTTCCTAAAAATAAAGATGCGGATTTAGATGTCCATCGTATAAGCGGGGGCCAGTCCTCGATATCGTACCATCCTTCGGCCAGATACCTGTAGCTTTCTATACCGCCAATATCTAAAACAGACGGTGCATCTGAGAATATTCGTGCCTTATTTTCAGTTATAAATTCCGAAAATAGCCGACTTTCATCTGCTGCCGAATATGTTTTATGACGTCCTCTCCATGGCATGGTGTCCCAATAATAATATTTATCGCCGATCATCTTTTGTTTATATATCTCTTTATATTCATCGATTGCTTGAACTACCTTTGCCGGAGAGCCATAAGCTACCATGTTCGCGGGTATATCTTTCATCACTATGGACCCAGCCCCTATTAGGCTATTTTCACCTATCTTAACGCCTGGCATGATTATGGACCCATAGCCTATGTAAGCGTTACGCCCGATAACCACTTTACCGAATCTGATGGGCAAACCGCATATATTGTTCATGGCTGAATCATGGACGACGACCGACACGTTGGCCGCGATGACCGCGTTGTCTTCAATGGTGAGGAATTTTTCAAATCCTTCATCGATATAGAAGCCCCCGCCAATAAAAACGTCGCTCCCGATTTTCACACCTTTACGTATCAGCCAATCTGCCCTGTCTTTCAACGATTAAACGCTCCTATTACAGTCGTAATTATACTCATAACCTCTTTATCCTTCATACCACCTATCTATAATCTGGCTATCGATCTTACGGTTTTTTTATTTTTTGACGATTTCATAATATTATCCTTATACCTAGAAAAGATACAGTTATAGTTTTTCGGAGGCTTGGGGATGATGCAATCTTTACATAGTGGATTACTCGAAAAGTCTCCTGATATATGCTCTTTTCTGAAATTCCGCATCCTACTTCCGTTCCATATTTTATCTACAGGCTCGCAATTAAGGTCTCCAAGCACGCATTTCCCATCATAGTCATAGCAGCACGGGACGACCTTACCATCCGACAGCACCGTGATACTTGACCATGGGAAGTAGCAGCGGGGTCTTAGATTATTTATTCTTATGTAATCGATCGTCCGCAGGTATTCGTTCGAAATGGATCCGTCAACCGACCCCGCGAAAGTCGTAAAAGGCTTTATAAATACCCTGTCGATGCCACTCTTTGTCCATTGACTCCTAAATTCGTCCACCTGCCCTTCATTGCGGTCCATTTTTATCATCGAAACTACGGTATAAGGATGAGCGCTGTTCAGCTCGGCTTTTTGTAAGCAGTGCGCTTGAATATTCTTTACTCCGCGCTCATAATCCGCATTTTTACCCCTAAAATATGAATAGGTTTCTTGATCGATACCATCTAGAGAGATATGAAGGAGGTCGAGCCCTGCATCAACGAGCTTTTTAGACCTATCCGGTGTAAGGGACTGGGGATTAGTAGAAATTCCCGAGTGAACGCCAGCCGATCTTACATAAGAGATTCTTTGGAATATATCCTTATCTAGCAGAGGGTCGCCGAAATGATGCAGCCATATAAAATCCGTCCATATAGCCATGCTATCTATGGCCCTCTTAAATAATGCCATATCCATACTCTGTATCTTTCTAGTCATCCTAGACCGGGGGCACATTATACAATTCATTGCGCATATGTTCGTTGTCTCGAGATTATATATACAGGGATGTCCGTATGACCTAGCGCTCTTACGATTGTATGAAGCCAGCTTTAGCATCTCATTAAAATATATGGCCAGATCTTTTATAGGCATATCATTTCGCACCAATTTCAATTACTGTAAATCTACAAAGGCATGTCCTTTGACGTAACCTCAAAATTACAATTGAACATGATAACTCCTACATCGCTGGTATTGTTTATGATGTCAAAAGAATATTTTTTATTATGCCAATCGTAGATTGTGCCTAGGTCCCACGAAGTCACAGCTATAGTTATGTAATATTTTCCGCTGAGAACGGGTAATTCTGGTATTTTTATATATAATAAGCCATTTTTATCCAATTTTCCGAAACTAATGTTTCTAAGCTTATTATTGGCTCCGTAGCAATTATCTCCCTTTTCATTAATAATCTCGATGCCGAACGCGGGATTTTCTACCTGCTCGTTCATTCTATATCTGGCTTTAATGACGAGGGGGTCACCAGAATTAAAGCGATTGCTCTCTCTCCCGAACTTATCGACTAATTGCACATTATAAATATCTATCCCACGATTAATTGATCTTGCATTATCTATGGCTTCATTTTTCGGTTCCGACACTGCTGATTGGGCAGGCTCCGATACAATTAAATTTTCTGTCGAAGATTTTTTCTCGATTTTCACGCCGTATACGTATTTATCGATTGCGTCATTTATATTTCCATGCGCGATGACTCTACCATTCCCCAATAGTATCGCCTTGTCACAGAATTTCCTTACTGAGTTCAAGTCATGGGACACAAATAACATGGTTATACACTTTTTCTTATACTCAGTGAACACGTCTAGGCACTTCTGCTGGAAATCCATGTCCCCGACGGCGAGTACCTCGTCGATGAGCAATATATCCGGCTCTTTCTGTATGGCCGTGGCGAACGCTAGCCTTACCTGCATCCCCGACGAGAAGTTCTTGTACTTAGTGTCGGCGAACTTCGTCAACCCTGCGAACTCCAGGACGGAGTCCATGTTCTTCCTAATCTCCCTATTGGAAAGCCCCATCATGGTGCTGTAAACCTCGATGTTCTCACGGGCAGTCATGTCCTGCTGGAATCCGACCCCCAGCTCCAAGAATGGCGTTATCCTGCCATTGACCTTGATGGTGCCTCTCGTAGGCCGGATGATGTTGGCGATTAGCTTAAGTAAAGTGCTCTTGCCGCTGCCGTTATCTCCGATGATACCGACGGACTCTCCTCGTTCGACAGTAAAGCTAACATCCTTGAGGGCAGTGAATTTTTCGTATGTGGAAGGCTGGAAAACGCCCTTGATGTTCTCGAAGAGAGTTGTTTTTCTCTCGTGGGGTATAATGAACTCCTTAGTAAGGCCATTCACGATGACGGCAGGCTTCTCCTGTAGCTTCTTTTTCTTCTCCACCGCCTTTTCCAGCAACATGTCCTCTACACCTCCTCCCCGAACCTCGGCTCCAGCCTATTAAAAACGAGCCATCCCAAGGCGACCATAACAAGCGCGAAAACGGCAGCATAGCCCATGCTTATAATCACGATTTCAAGTGATGGAGCTGGCTTAATGATCAAGACGTTGCGCAGAGAATTGAGGATGGCCGCCATTGGGTTACAATTAAGGACCCAGGAGTCCCGGAAACCCTGAAAAATGCTCATGGAATACATGACGGGCGTTAAAAAGAATCCCGCCTGCATCACGACGGGCCATATCCACTGGACGTCCCTCCAGACCACGTTTAGCGATGAGATCGTGAGTGCAACTCCCAGGGCCAGCAGGAACTCGACACCTAATATAGCCGGGAATAATATGGCCATATGTGAGGGAAGCATCCTGAACACAATCATGAAAGCGCCGAAGACGATGAACTCGATGAGCGACATCATAAGAGCCGTGAGGCAGGCACTGATTACCAGCACTTCCCTGGGAAAGTATATTTTTTTCACTAGTTGCGGCTTTCCCACGATGCTGCCCAGGCTAAAACCTGTAGCCTTATCGAAAAACCCCCATCCGATGATGCCGAGTAATAAAAAGAGCGGATAGTTCGGGATGGACCGATTGAGTAGAAGCCCGGTCCATACTATGAGCAGCACGATGAACATCATAAGCGGTTGTAGAAGAGACCAAACCATGCCAAGCACCGAGTTCTTATACCTTAGTTTAAGGTCGGTTACCGCAATTTTTCTTATAAGGCCCCTATACTCCCATATCTCCCTTATACCAGCCATGTCGCCCCTCTCCCTGGGTAAATCAAGATGGACTCCATCATCAAATAATTAAAAAGCGACCACGAGAACCCCAGTACAAAGTTCGAATACTTTATTTTTGATTCGCTCACTGCGAGGTTGCCGATAAATTCTCTATAATCCCACAGGTACATGGTCATCCCAATCCTTACTGTCCGACGGCCGGGAGTATGACGAATAGGTTTCCATGGCGAATGCTCGGCCACCTAAACTAAGGCATGAAAAGTTCTATAATATAAATATATAATAATTGTTAAATTAATAATCGGTAAATCATACAATCATATTTTAATATAACGATTTATGGATAAACCAGGAAGCCATAGATGAGTACATATTTATAATATAAATATTATATATTTAGTCCAAACGGTTGATGAAATGGCAGACCTGGAAGAAAATACAATTTTACCTAATAGGAGTTTTATGCCAGTTATGTTATTGTTTATCGACGAAGGCAGGACGCTAATTATAGCCATCGACAAGGCCTTTTACGCCTTCCAGGAAAACGCTTACGTCGAACTTTTTCGCCTGGAGAAGACACGCTTCCCTGTATTTATCGGGGCTCATGCCGACGATCCTGACGGCCTTGACCAGTGCATCGGGCGTACAATCGATGAGCATGCCAGTCTTTCCGTCGATGACAGATTCAATGAACCCGCCTTCTCTCGGGGCTATGACCGGCTTGCCGCTTGCCATTGCCTCGACGGCGGTCATGCCGAATGGCTCGTCCATGGAGGTCGTGATGAAGCCCCTGCAGCGGCCATAATATTTGATGAGTTCTTCTTCGGGAATATCGCTCAGCAGAGAGACATTAGGCGGCAGGCTTTCTTTGATCTTTTTGGCATATGCGCCGGAATATTCCCCTTTGTCGCTATCGCCGATTATCAGCAGCTTCTCTTCCGGCATAAGGGCAAAGGCCTTCAGCTGTACTTCCACCCGCTTCTCGGGAAATAGCCTGTTCACCGATAGCCAGAACCCGCCGTCCTCAATGTAGGCGAATTTGGAAGTATCCACCGGAGGATAAACGATCACGCTTTCCTTGCCCAGGTATTTTTTCAGCCGGCTTGCTACGCTGCCACTGTTCGCTACGATGAGCCCCACTCTGTCGATGGAACGGCGGTCAAAGTAGCTATGAACTGCGATCCACGACCTGGCCGCCAGCCTTGACAGGGGTGACGCCATCTGCCCCAACGTCTCTTCTTTCATGTCGTAGAAAACGCGGACATGGGCGTGGCAGTAATAAAGGTTCGGGCGGTGTTTACGGGATGCATAGTGGGCCCAATTCCCGCTAAATATGTAGAAGTCGTACTTTCCCCTGAAGTCACAGGCGGCGAACTTGATGGAAGCCTGTATCTGTTTTAGAGGCTCTTTACCGACGAGCGGTCCCAGGCTTATGATATTAATGTCGTCGAACCCCATCTTCGAGACCAGCCTCCGGTCCACGCTGGTCGTTATGATGTCGGCCTTCAGGCCACGGGCCAGTGTAAGCACTAGCTTCTCGCCTCCCCCGATAAAATTAATATAATCGTGAAATATCGCTATCCTCGTGCAGATACCCCGGGTAATGAACCGGACGAGGCCGGAGCACTTAAGCTTTTCGTAATCGTAACAGGCCAGGAGTCGTTAGTAAAAAATACCGGGGGGCGCTTTTTCAACGCCTAGAGGTTCTTGATCCTGGGGCGGGCGTAGCTGTAAAAGTCTTCCAGTTTCTTCGCCGTCTGGTCGCTTTTATTTTTCTCGGCGATATCGATGATCTTTTTCTTTTTATCCTCCGAGTACTCCGCGGACTGCATCAGCAGCTTGTAGATGATGCCTCTTGCCCTGCGCAGCGACCACTCCGATGCTTTAGTCATGCCGTAGGCCTCATAAATATAGGCCAGGTAGCTGTATGAGTGATAATCGATGTTGCCCGTATCCGACATGACCGCCGTAAAGAACCAGTATAGGGCATCGTTTACGTCCCCCTTGAGGAAGCTATATTCCCCCAGCCTTCGGCAAAGCACGCTCTTGACCATACACTTCTTGATGCCTTCGATAAGAATCTTTTTGGCCTCTTCCACGTTGCCCTTATCGAAGTTATAGGTGGCCGACCAGTAGTACGGCAGGTAAAAATCCGGCATGCTCTTCATTTCGGAGTCGAAAATGAATATCTCTCTTTTCTCCACGTTGCCCATGCTCTGGTAGTCGCCGATAGCTTCCTGGAGCAGAGGGCTGGCATTGATGTTGCGATAATCCTTCTCATCCTTAACGTTCGGGTCAAA
>Ga0326727_10014488_pt1 | contig 17171 bp, 17 predicted proteins | sample MB2enrmetagenome_FD_207643 | JGI IMG/M metagenome (GOLD analysis project Ga0326727, IMG submission 207643) | Lab enriched peat soil microbial communities from McLean, Ithaca, NY, United States - MB29MY | ecosystem: Environmental > Terrestrial > Soil > Wetlands > Peat | place: USA: New York...
ATGCCCACTACGTCCGACTTCCTGAACAGGGTCTGCCATGCCTTCAGGCTATCTTCCCTGCCGAGGAGTTTTTTTACCCCTTCATCGAGCATCGACTGGAGTACAGGGGCGCGTATCTCTCCACCGGGGCCCAGGACGTCCCGGTTCCTCACAAGGACCACCCTTGCGCTATCCTCAGCCCCACCCTTCGAGGGCGCACCCGGACCAAGGGCTGCGGCCGTGACAAGTCCTGCCGTGCCCTTCAGGAAATCCCGACGTGTGAGCTTCATGGTGCCTCCTTCAAGTTTTTCCTCGTCGCGTCTATCAGTTGCCTTACCACTTCTGCGGCAGGTGCGTGAAGCGCGATGATGACGCGTGAGCCTTCCGCCTCCGCGCCCGTCCACATGCCGCCCTCGGCCTGTGCCATGCCCCCGGCATCCAGCCTATACGTTTTCCTGAACGTGGTAAGGGCGGATGCCGCGCGTGCCTCACTCGGATAACCGACGAGGAGCACGAAGGTCTTCTCCTTTCCAAAGTCGTACCGGGCAAAGACAACCTCCGTGTCTGCCTCTAACCGGAGGATGTTCTCATATGAGATGAAGCACCGCTGGTTGAGCAGCACGTGGCTTCTCACGAACTTGACGCTCCCCTCCACCTGCCGCTCCGTAGGCAGAGCGCGTATGAGCCGGGGAGGCTCTCCTGTCCCGACAATCGACGAGGCAAGTTTTCGACCGATCTCGAGAACGGCCTGCTCCTGTTCCTTCCCCTCACCCTCCCCGTAGATGCTCACGAAATGCCTGCCCTTCCAGAACCTGAGGAGGCCGCCGCCAAACTCCGACCCTTGGCCGATGCCCGCTTCGGGGTCCTGCTTGTCGAAGGAGAAGACGCCAAAGGCGTCTGCAGGTGTTCCCATCTCGTAGAGCTCTGCGATCAATGCCGGATGACCCTGTCTTTCGAAGCGGTGGACTGTGAGCCGCCTGAAGTTGTACGCCAGATAGACCTCACCGGCGCCGTCCATGTAATCAAAAATCGTCCGCCCCTGGTAACGGACAGCCTCACCCGTCCTTTTCCAGCCCCCTGCCTCGGAGGGCCATCCGATTGTCTCGTCCATTGCTCCCTTCCCGGCAGCCACACCCGGCCACGACCAGAGGGAGAGGGCTATCATAACGACGAAGGCCGCTTTTGTTCTCCCTGAATGCACTGCCTGCCAGCTCATTCGCCCCTATCCGTCGGGCCCGGAGTCCGGTCACTCACACTGCGTATCTCCTGTTCGTTGAATCCCGGCGCATCATAAGCGCCCATTTTTTTATTATAACACCGATAGCGAAGAAGCGCGGTCTGCCGCTCAGTCGAAGCTGCGAGGAGGCCAATAACCGCCGTGTGTCTCTTTCTCGAGCAACTGCTGAACGGGGTTGCCATGGGTTCATCTATGCCCGCATAAGGACGGCGTCACGCGAATCCGTCAGGGACACCACAGGCCGCGGTGCTATTCCTCCTTATCTATAAACAGTTGGCCTCCCACCGCCATATTTTCCTTCTTTGTCTCGAAGAGCGTGATCCGTACTACCTCGGGTTTCAGATCCAGACTCTTGACGACCGCTTCGGTCAGGTTTGCCACGAGCTTTCTCTTCTGCTCCAATGTTCTTCCTTCAAACATAAACACATGCATGATCGGCATAACACCTCCTGCTCCGGCAAGAAATATTGCGATTATAGCATATGGAGGCGGGAGGGTGCTATATAATCCCGCACTCCGGGCCGCCTTCTCCCTTGTGATGTTTTATCACCCGGCCCTCGACCATGAATATCACGTCTTCGCCCACATTGGTGGAGAGGTCGGCGATGCGCTCCAGGTTCCTGGCGATATTGAGGAGATGAATGGAGCGTTCGATAGTAGAGGGGTCGGCGCTCATGAAGGTGACCAATTCTCTGACTATCTGCTCTTTAAGCCTGTCAACGACGCTGTCCCGCTCGCAGACGTCCTTTGCGAGGTTTGCATCTTCCATGAGGAAGGAGCGGATGCTGTCCCGTACCATCCCCGTTGCCTCTTCGGCCATCCGGGGGATGTCGATGAGCGGCTTCACCTGCGGCCTGTCGATCAGGTAGAGACCGTCTTCCGCGAGGTTGACGGCATGGTCGGCCATCCTCTCCAGGTCTTTGTTCATCCCCAGCGCCATGAGTATCGTCCGGAGGTCCCTTGCCCTTGGCTGGTACTTGGCAATCATAGTGAGGCACAGCTCATCGAGCTTGTTCTCGCAATCATTGGCCTTCGGCTCGTCTTTCTCCACGACCTCCTGGAGCATTTCCCTATTATTCCTGAGGAGTCCCCGGATGCTTTTCTCGATCATATGCTCCACAAAACCTGCATACTCTGCCAACTGACGCTTGAGATCCACCATCGGCTCATCGAACATGTCGCCTCCTATCCAAACTTACCCGTCAGGTACTGTTCAGTCCTCTTGTCCTGGGGCACGGTAAAGAGCTTCTCCGTCGGCCCGAACTCGACCAAGCTGCCCAGGTAGATGAAGGCGGTGAAATCCGAGATACGGGCGGCCTGGGGGATGTTGTGCGTCACCTGGATGATGGTCACCGTATTCTTCAACTCTACCACCAGCTCTTCTATATGGGCCGTGGCCTTCGGGTCGAGGGCGGAGGTGGGCTCGTCGAGCAGCAGTATCTCCGGGTGCATGGCAAGGGCGCGGGCGATGCAGAGCCTCTGCTGCTGTCCGCCGGAGAGGAATGTGCCCTTTCTGTGGAGGAAGTCTTTTACTTCGCTCCAGAGGGCGGCCTTCTGCAGGGACTCTTCCACTATCCGGTCCCTGTCGCCCTTGGAAATCCGCAAACCGTTGAGGTTGTAGCCGGCGGCCACATTGTCGTAGATGCTCATGGTGGGAAAGGGGTTGGGTCTCTGGAAGACCATCCCTATCTTCCTCCGCACGATGATGGGGTCCGTCTCGAAGATGTTCTCGTTGTCAAGCAGGATTTTTCCCGAAAAGATTGCGTTGGGCGCCAGCTCGTGCATGCGGTTGATACATCTGATCAGGGTCGTTTTGCCGCAGCCCGACGGTCCCATGATCGCTGTAATCCTGTTGCCCGCGATGGAAAGGTTTATATTGTTGACCACCATCTGTTCATCAAAGCCGGCGCTGACGTCCTCGATTTTCAGAACTGTACTTTCCATTTGCGGGTCACCATTTTCGCGAGAATATTTAACGACAGAATGAAGACGACCAATACGAAAGACGCGCCCCAGGCAAGGGTATGCCATTCAGGGTAGGGGCTTGTGGCATAGTTGAAGACAAGCTGCGGCAGCGAGTTGACGGGCTTGAAGATGTCCAGGCTCATGAAGGGGCTGCCAAAGGCGGTGAAGAGGAGGGGGGCCGTCTCGCCGCCGATCCTTGCGATGCCGAGGATCACCCCGGTCCCTATTCCGCTCAAGCCCGCAGGCAGGATTACCTTCAGGATAGTGCGCGGATAGGGGACGCCGAGGGCCAGGGAAGCCTCTTTGAGAGGATCGGGGATCAGCTTCAGGGTTTCCTCGGTGGACATGACGATGACCGGAAGCATCATGATGCCGAGGGCCACGCCGCCTGAAAGCGCCGAGAAGGAACCCATCGGCAAGACGATCCAGATGTAAGCGATGATGCCGATGACTATCGATGGTATGCCCTGGAGTATTTCGACGGAGAGTCTCGAAAGATAGGCGAACCGGGCTTTCCTGTATTCGGAGAGATAGATGCCCGCGAGAATGCCGAAGGGTATGGAGATGAGGGAAGCGATGAAGACAAGGATCGCGCTGCCGGCGAGGGCGTTGGAAATGCCTCCTCCGGCTTCGCCCATGGGCTTGGGGAGGCTGACGAGAAAGCCCCAATTTATCACGGAGATGCCGTTCTTTATAATGAAAAAGAGGATAAGGAACATGGGGAGCATGCAGATAAAAGCAAGGACGATTATAAGGCCCCTGAACAGCCTGTCGGCCAATATCCTTCTTTGCAGATGCCTTTCCTTCATATCATCTCTCCACGCTCATTTTGATGATGATAATCTTCCCGGCGATGTTGATAACGGCCGTGACCACGAAGAGCACAAGGGCTATCTCGGTGAGGCTCGCGAGATAGATCTTGCCCGTTGCTTCCGAAAACTCGTTGGCGATGATGCTCGCCATGGTATTGGCGGGTGAAAAAATGCTTTTCGGGAGCATATTTGAATTGCCTATCACCATGGTGACCGCCATGGTTTCTCCGAGGGCCCGCCCCAGGGAGAGCAGGACGCCGGCGAGAATGCCCGAGCGGGCGTACGGGAGGATGATCTTTCTGATGACCTCGAATCTCGTCGCCCCCAGGGAGAAGGCCGCCTCTTTCAGGTCCCCCGGCACCAGACCGATCACCTCCCTGCCGAGGGAGGCTGAATAGGGGATGATCATTATGGAGAGTATCAGGGCGGAGGTCAGGATGCCGACGCCATAGGGGAGGACGCCTATTTGCAGCTCTACCCATCTCACCGCCGGCACGAAAAAGAATAATCCCCAGAACCCGTAGATAACCGAAGGGATACCCGCGAGCAGCTCAACGACGGTCTTGATGGAGGAAGACATGATCCCGGTGCGGAAATATTCGCCGAGGAAAATGGAGACGGCCAGGGAGAAGACGAGCGAGATGAGCAGGGCGAGGAACGAGGTGAGGAGCGTGCCCGCCAGGAAGGGGAGCGCCCCGAACTTACCGGCCACAGGGTCCCATACCATGCCGATGAGAAAGCCGAACCCGTGATGTTTCATGGCAGGGACCGATGCAATGAAGAGGGAGACAAAGACAGCCGAAAGCAGAAGAAGGAGGCTTATCCCGGAAAGGTAAAGGATGCGCCTGAAGACCGGCTCTGACAGCACGGTCCTCGATCCGTACGCGGCGCCGGAGCGCACCCTTGTCGTTTCCTTCGCAGGCAGGGCGCCGCTACGGGCTTGCGCCGGCGCGGGCATGCGTTGCTTACCGGTCCTCACCTCGTCTGTCGGGTTCATTTGAGGATGTTCTTGCCGTTGTAGGTGATCGACTTAATCAAGGCTTCCGCCTTTTCCACTGCACGTCCCCTTCGAAGTTTTCTCTTGCGTGGTATACAATACTACCCGCTCTAAGTTAAGCATTGGTGAAGGATTTGTTAAGATTAGGTTAATTCTGCCCCGGGCCCTTCCCCAAACGGGCCGGTTACGTCCTGCTTTCCTGGTCCGGGCCGGACCGGCAAGCTGATGTGAAAATGGCTGCCTGCTCCCGGCGCGCTTTCTACACTCACGTCGCCCCCGTGGAGGAGCGCGATATGTTTGACGATGGAGAGGCCGAGCCCCGTGCCCCCCGTTTTTCTCGACCTGGACTTGTCGATCACGTAGAAGCGCTCGAAAATGCGGGACAGCTTCTCCTTCGGCATGCCTATGCCCGTATCATGCACTGTGATGGTCACGTCCTGACCGCTGCGGCCCAGCACCAGGCTGACCTCTCCCTTATCGGTGTATTTGATTGCATTGTCGAGGAGATTGATCAGCACCTGTTCGATCTTGAAAGAATCTGCGTGTATTGGCGGCAGGTCGGCAGGACTTTCAAGCCTGAGTGCGAGGTTCTTCTCTTTGGCCTGGGCGTCGAATATGCGCATCGTCTGCTCCGTGAGCGCCTTCAAGTCGACTTCCTCGATCTGCAATTCGGCGCCCTTTTCCTCGAGCTGGGCGAGAAGGAGGAGGTCACGGACTATATTGATGAGCCTGTCCGTGTTTCTTTTGATGATCTCCACATAATGTCTGTTCTTCCCCTCCATTTCCTCTTCAAGGGTTTCAGCAAAGCCCTTTATCGAGGTAAGGGGGGTGCGCAGCTCGTGGGAGACGCTCGACACCAGGTCCCGTTTAATCTTTTCGACCTCTTTCATGCTGGTAATGTCGTGAAGGACGAGGACCATTTCATCTTCGGGCTCAACGTGAGTAGCGCTGCACAGAAACGTCCTTCCCTTGATCTCCACCTCTTCGAGAGGAGTGATCCTCCCACTTCGTGCCTTCTCCATAAGCTCTATGAACTGGGATTGTCCGAGGGCCTCCCAATAGAGCTGCCCCTCGAGGGCGGAGTCTCGCCCCAGAATGGCCTTCAGACTTTCATTACAGTAAATGATGGCGCCCTTCTTGCTGACGACCAGAAGACCTTCCCGGAGAGAGTCGACAATGCCCTTCAATTCCGCCTTCTGGCGTTTTAGCTCCTCGAATGCACCGCTAAGCTCGCGGCTCATGGAATTGAAGGTGTCCGCCAATGCCCGGAACTCATCGTTCCGTTTCATAAAAACGCGGGTGTTAAAGTCTCCCGAGGCGAGTTTTCGCGCTGCCCAGGTCAGCTCACCGATGGGCTTCGAGATGCTCCTTGAGACAATCAGGGTCGCGACGAGGGCAAGCAGAGAAAAGAGCGCCAACATTTCGATCATGTGACCCATCAATCGGGGTGGAATTTTGATATCGTTGGCGAAGCGGCTCGTCCTGATCACGCCCTCGATTTTTCCGTCTTTTTCCAGGGGGAGGGCAACGTAGAGCGCCTCCTGGGTTGTGGTGCTGCTGAAGCGTCTGGACGTCCCGGTCCTGCCGGTCAGGGCCTCAACAACCTCGGGCCTGTTCCGGTGGTTCTCCATGGACCGGGGGTCTTGAATGGAATCGACAACGACGGTCCCCTTTGCGTCGATCACCGTGATCCTTGTTTTCAGTTGTCGCCCCAGCCTCTTTGCAATGGCGTCAAGGCGGCCGTAAGCACCCTGCTCGATCGATCCGGCGGCATCGGCCCTGAGCGCGATGGCGAGAGTTGTCAGAGTTTCAGTGACGGACTGGTTGTAGAGTTCCCTGAAGGTGTCGGAAAAAGCGAGAAGGCTCGCCCCTGAAAGCACGAGGATAATGAACAGGTAGCCGATGAATATGCGCGCGAAAAACGAGCTCTTCATGCTTCCAGCTTGTAGCCGGCCCCCCGCACGTTCTTGAGGAGTCCGGACGCCCTGCCGAGCTTTTCTCTCAAGTGCCTGATGTGCACGTCAACGGTGCGGTCCGTGACGATCTTGTCATGGCCCCACAGAAAGTCGAGTATCTTCTCCCTGGAGAATACCCAGCCTGTCTTTGACGCGAGGAATTCAAGGATGCGGAACTCAACGGACGTGACCTCCACGGCCCGCCCTTCAACCGCAACCTGGTGCGTGTGCAGGTCTATGGTCAGGAGGCCGCCGATCTCCACCTTCCGTGTGTGCGGTGTCTGGGGCCCCGTCCTCCTCAGGACCGCCTTGACCCGCGCCACAAGCTCCTTGGGGGAAAAGGGCTTCGTCACGTAGTCATCCGCCCCTATCTCCAGCCCGAGGACCCTGTCCACTTCGTCTGCCTTCGCGGTCAACATGATAACCGGCACGGCGGAGAGCCGTTCACTCCTCCGCAAAAATTTGCACACCTCCACGCCGTCGGCATCGGGCAGCATCAGATCGAGAAGCACGAGGTCGGGTACATCCTGCCGGAGAAAACGGTAGAAAGACTCGGCGTCGAGGAACTCCCTGACCTTCATCCCCGTCTTTTTCAAGTGGACCGATACAAGCTCGATTATATCGGCATCATCGTCCACGACCGCGACAAGCGGCGCTTTCCCAGGGCCCGGCGGCGTTATCTCGTGTTCCACCCCTTCCTCCGTATCCTTCATAGTACATTAATTTTAAGTATATTATCATATGAAACACGACGTTGCCTCATATGTTTCTTACGCGCAGGCAGAAAGTATGTCTGTCACTTCTTATTCCGGGGGATGGCGATCAGAATCGATAGGTCTTCATTAATACTCCTTCACGGGTTTCATATTTAAAACCCGCCTCAGCGAAACAAGCTCTCCCACATGGAAGGCGTTATGGTCCGCAACGAGGAGTATTTCCCGGAATATGACGTAGTTTTTTGCATGGGGGATGGGGCTGAGCAAGTCGGTCCGCGGGTTTTCGACGATCTGCTGCATTGCCGCCAGATCGGTGCGGAACGCCTCGACGCTCTTTTCCCACTCTGCCTGCGTTGCCTGCTGATTGGGTGCGGGCCAGTAGCCTCCGGGAAATTCCGGGGATACGTGGCGGGGGTTCCTCACGAACTCGAGGATATCCCACTGGGCGATCCTCATATGGTCGAGGAGGTGCCAGACCGTATAGTTACCGTGAGGCACCTTCTTGTTGATATCCTCCATGGGAAACCCGGAAACCGCGTTGTCAAAGGTCATGTGCGCATTGCCGCCTCGCAGGAGCGCGAGCAGCTCCTCCCGCATTATTTTGTCGGTATCCATCTGTTTTCCCTCCTGTCAGAAAATATAAGCCTTCTTTCTCCTGAAGCACACGGCCCGCGCTATAAGGCCGTTTTGGAAAGCACCTGCCTCCTCGCAGCCGCCTTCGCCAATATTTTTTTGATTTTAACGGCGCGAGCACAAAAAGACTTGACATAAGTATGACAAAGTACTACATTGAAAGAGATGAACGCACGACACCTTGAAGTCCTTCGTCTGTTCCCCTCCCGTTCGACCCTCGCCTCAGCTTCTCTCCGGTCTATGTGGCCTCGTGCCATAAAGAGAAGGAGACACGAAGCGTAGTCTCCGCGGGCCGTCCGAAGCCCGTCGAGCTTTCCGGCTGCTGCTTCCCCGGCAGTGGCCGGAAGGACCGGTCGGCTTTTAAAGACCGCCGCATTTTTCCCGCACCTCATGCCCATGCCCGGCAGTTATTGCACAGGCGCCACTTCATATGGTACTACTTTACGGAGATATTTCCCCGCAATGGGTCAACCACATGGGCACGCCGGGTCGAAAGACGACGATAACCTTTGAAACCAAGTGCTACGAGAACGATTGGGAGTACCTGCTGAAGACCGAGCGGTTGAAAAAGGCCGTGGCCTTGTGCCGCTACCCTTTCGACCGGGTGGTCCTCCACATCAATAATGTAAAAAACCCGGATAAGGTTGCGCGATACGCTTCGAGGCTTCTCCTTTCGGGCGTCATCAGCGAGTTCGTGCAGGTCTCGGACTATGCCAGACAGGTGCTTGACTCTTTCGGCTGTGGCCCTGAGAGCTTCGGGGGAGGCTACTATTACTCCATCGCTGAAATGACCGCCATCTACCTGTGCAAGACGGACTATCTGCTCCATTTTTCCAGCGATACCATGATGGCAAACGGAGAAGAATGGATAGAGTCCGCTATCAGGAAGATGGAGGAAAACCCGGAAATACTCGTTGCCAACCCGACCTGGAACGATAAATTCCACAGGGCCAGGGAGGAATCGGTCGCTGAGGACGGCGCGTTTTATATAGGACAGGGTTTTTCAGATCAGTGCTATCTCGTCGCGCCGGCCCGTTTCCGGTCGCCGATCTACAATGAAAAACACGCGGTCACCCAAAGGAATTTTCCCCCACACGGAGGCGAGTCCTTTGAAAAAAGGGTCGACGCGTATATGAGAAATCACGGTTACTTAAGGATCACGAGCAAAAGGGCGTCATACCGCCACCGGAATTTCCCGCGGAACAGGCTGGCGAAACTGGCGGCCATCTGGTTGGCGATAGCACGTTCCCGATTACCGGTGTGACCACTTCGCGCTTCTTCACATAAAATCAATAGAAGCGTCTCCCTTTCCCGGCTGAAGTCGTCGACAGGAGGAAGTGCTCGCGCGACCCGGGGCAGAACAGAGGCTGAAAGGGACAACGCACCTGAAGAGCTTCGGTCATGGCAGGATCGGAATCAAAACCGGTATTTCCCCCGTAAATTACTCATGAAAAACTAGGTTGTGCCTCACGCTTGATTCGGGTTATCAATTCCAGTATTAGGTGGAATCTTTCGGTGCAATAATGTATCTTGACGCCTTTGTCGAGGGTATCGTCTACGGTGGAGAACCCGCCTCCCTCGTCTATCTCAGGGACATCACCGAACGTAAAAGATCGGAAGAAGTCTTACGGGCCGGCCGGCTTCAATTGTCGGAGGCTGTCGACCTTGCGCATATCGTGGAGGCACACGCCTACGTCTCCAGTCTGAGGATTCCTCGCAGCTCTGCTGCGATGTAGTCTATTTTAACGGCGGGAGCACAAAAAGGACTTGACAGAGGTCTTAGAACGTCTGACATTGAAAGAGATGGACCCACGGCACCCAGAGACCCCTCGCCTGTTCCCCTCCCTTTCGACGCGCCGGGAAAGGGAAGAACAATTGCGGCTGATTGTTGAGCATCAAGTAGATCCGGTGGTCATGATTGATGGTGAGGGAAGGTATCTTTTCGTCAACGCTTCCTTTTGTGACATGATGGGCAAGACAAGAGGAAAATTGATTGGTCAGAACTTCATGTCTTTTACGCACGCGCATGACAGAGATGCGGCTGCGAGAGAGATGGAAAAGCTTCACAGACCACCGTACACCGCTTCCTTCGATCTGCGTAACTTGACCGGTACCGGCTGGCGCTGGCAATCGTGGGCCTGTAAAGCCGTGCCTGATAAAGAAGGCGAAGTGACTGCCATTGTCTGTACGGGAAGGGACAGCCACCCGGATAGAGAAGAAGCGGAGCTGCTGAGGGAGAATCAATACTTACTCCGGCAGGTGCTCGACACGACCCCCGCCATCATTTTCGTCGTAGACCTGGAGGGTAAGATTATTCTTTTGAACAAGGCCTTCGCGGATTTCTATTCAATAACACCGAGTGACGCGGAGGGATTAACGCTGTTTGAACTGCACCGTAAGCTTAACGTGCCCGTGGACGAGTTTGAGAGATGGCTCGAGGAAGCGGCTGATTTAGAGGCGATTGAAACCGGGAACGTGGTATACAGTCTGGAAAACGTCCGCAACCGAGCAGGGGACCGAACCTGGTACCGCATGAGAAAACTTCTCATAGCCCTCCGAAACCCGGACAAAGCGATACTTGTTGTCGCGGAGAATGTCGATGAAATAAAGCAGGCGGCGCAGGCATTGGAAGAAAAGGGAAGAGACCTGGAGACCAAAACAGCACGTCTCGTGGAATTGAATATTGCACTAAAGGTTCTGCTGGAAAAAAGAGATAGCGACAAAAGAGAACTCGAGAAGACGATCGTCTACAGCGCGAAAAACCTGATTTCGCCTTTCCTGGAGAAACTAAGAAGCAGTGGATTGGACGAAAGGCAGAGAACCTACTTGGATATCATAGAATCGAACATAGACGGTCTCTTTTCACCATTTTCCAAGGCACTTTCTTCAAAGTATGTGGACCTTACCCCTTCAGAGATTCAAGTCGCAACTCTGGCGAAAGAAGGAAAGTCCACAAAGCAGATGGCGGAATTGTTGAATACGTCGACCAAGACAGCCGAGTTTCACAGGGAGAATATCAGAAAGAAGCTTGGCATAAAAAACCAAAAGGTAACCTGCGAAGTTACCTCATGTCTCTCGAATAATTACGAGTATTTACCCCGTAAATTACTTACAATAAACTGGGTTGCGCCTCACGCTTGATTTGGGTTATCAATTCTAGTATCAGGTGGAATCTTTCGGTGCAATAATGTATCTTGCCGCCTCTGTCGAGAGTATCGTCTACGGTGGAGAACCCGCCTCCCTCGTCTATCTCAGGGACATCACCGAACGTAAGAGATCGGAAGAAGTCTTACGGGCCGGCCGGCTTCAATTGTCGGAGGCTTATGGCACCACCGCCGAGCAGGAAGGGGGATACCGGACGACAAGGGAAGATTACGCACAACAGTTCATACATCCTGGCGATCTGCCGCTCCACTATCGATCCCCGAAGCAAAGTGCAGTATGTTGTGCAACCCCAGGAAATAAGATCCAATTCCCCATCTTGGGATTGGGAAGCGCCACCCGGAACGGAAAGGCCGGACTGCGGCACAGGTCACAGCAACAGGAGGTACGTATGCTGATGGATAGCGTGATCGCGGGAATAACAATCGGAGTTTTTTCGTTCGTGTCGGTCGTCGTTGTCAAGCTGGCAGCGATTGCCGTCCACCTCATCCTGAAGAACTGGACACTTTCGCACTCATTAAGTGAGGATAATAGCCTCAATTGATGTGAAAGCGGGAATGAGTGAGGCTCTCGAATACTTTTTCGGCGGGCGCCGCCTACTTCGGCAACATGCGTGTGAGCCCTGCCTGCAAAGGGGGGAGCCTCAAGGGCTGACCCAGTGAGATCCGGAGCGCGTCGTGTGCGCGATCGGGCGCATGGCGTGGTTATCCGTTCTTCCCTGCATCGTAGTTCCTCCCTCGCGTGACACGCCCTAGTGCACCTTCCGCTCGTAACCCTCCCAGTACTTTTCTCTGAGGGCCGCCTTATGGATCTTCTTCGAGCCGGTCCTTGGCAGGACATCCAGAAAATCGACCGACTTGGGGGACTTGTAGTGCGCGATCCGATCCTTGCAGAACCGGATGATCTCCTCCTCCGTCGCAGCGGCACCCGGTTTCAGGGCGACGATAGCCTTGACGGCCTCGCCCCACTTCGCGTCGGGGACGCCCACCACCGCGCACTCGAGCACGGCGGGATGCATGTAGAGTATGTTCTCGACCTCTACGGAATAAACATTTTCCCCGCCGGTGACTATTATGTCCTTCTTCCGGTCGACGATGGTGACGTAGCCCTCCTCGTCCATGACGGCCATATCGCCCGTGTAGAGCCAGCCGTCCCTGATCGCTTTTTCAGTTTCTTCCGGCAGCTTCCAGTACCCCTTCGTGACGATGTCCCCCTTGACGATGATCTCCCCGACCTCCTTCTCGTCCCTGGCCACGTCGAGGCCTCGGTCGTTGATGACCCGGAGCTCGACGGCGATGGTCTCCTTCCCCGTCTTCGACTTGAAGCGGAGCTGCTCGTCCGGGGGAAGCGCCAACAAGTGCTTTTTCAGGGTCGAGAGGGTCAGGTAGGGACAGGTTTCCGTCATCCCATAGGTCTGTATGTAGTCCGAGCGGAAGGTATCGACGATCTTTCGAACCACCTCCGGGGCGATGGGGGCGCCGCCGCTTAGGAGCACGCGGAGGCTCCGGTAATCGTAGCGGCCGACGTCCGGGTGGTTCACCATGAGGTTGAGCATCGTAGGGATGAGGTTGGTGATCGTCACCTTTTCCTGCTGGATGAGCTCGAAGATCCTCTTCGGGTCGAACTCCCTCATGAAGACGTGCGTCCCGCCCACCCACGTGATGGCCCAGTTGGCCCAGGCATCGGCGAGGTGGAAAAGGGGTGCCGCGTGGATCCACACATCGGCATCCGTGAGATGGAGCTCCGCGATGGTCCCGAGGGCGTGGATGCAGACGTTCCCATGGGACAGCATGACGCCCTTCGGCCGGCCCGTCGTGCCGCTTGTGTAGTAGATCTGGCCGAGGTCTTCCCCGGTGAGCCTGTCGTCCTTCAGGGGCAGGCTATCCACCCCGGAAAGGGCCTCCTCGTAGCCCATGTCCCTCGCCTCCCTTCGGGGAGGCGCATCCCCCGTCCAGATGATCGCCCCGATCTCGTCCATCGCCCCCCGGATAGCGTCGACAGTCTCCGAGAAGTCGGGGTCGGCGACGAGCACCTTCGATTCCGAATCCTTGAGGATGAAGAGGATCTCGCCGGGGGAGAGACGGTAGTTGATGGGAACGCAGACCGCGCCGATCTGGGCAACGGCGTAGTATGTCTCCATGAAATGGTGGCAGTTGGGGTGGAGGATAGCGACCTTGGTGCCGCTGGCTACCTTGAGGCGCGAGAGCACGCGGGAGAGGCGGTTGATGCGGTCTCCAAGCTCGCGGTAGGTGAGCCTGTGGGTGCCGCAGACGATGGCCTGCTTTTCCGGGAAAAACCTGAGTGCCTTGCCGAGGGGTTCTGTGAGAATCATCCCGTCTCCTTTTGCCTTAAAAAAGGGAGATGAAGGCGACATCCGCACGACCGGGCCGCCTTATTCCTCCTGTCTCTTCACTTCAGCATCATACTAAATGACATTATCCTGTCCGTCAAGCAAGTAATTGTAATTATGTGCCCTTCCTCGCTTTTTGTCTCCATCGCTGCAGAATAGAGGCACCGCGAGGTGAGGACCTGGCTGGCTATCGTGGTTGTGGAGAGATAGGGGGGTAAAGAGCGTCCCCAAGGGGATTTGAACCCCTGTCGCCGGCTTGAAAGTGCCCTTGGGGGCCTTTTCTACTGGTTCACACGGAGTCGTATAAAGTGCCAAAGACGTTGGTACTCAAGGCTTTTCAGCAACACGCTCTTTACAGTGATTCGTACCCAATAACATGGATTTCGATTCTGAATGGACACTATTTGGACACCAGCGGGAACCATCGATTACCCATCCCTGCAAGGCTTTCCGGCACTACGTGGGCACCGGATCCACACTATCGTTGCGACCCTATTCCGGGCAAGCCTACCGCGAATCTTCATAGTCCATGAAAATTTCGCTCTCCATGACTTCACCTACGATTCTTCTGGCCTGTTGGACAGCGCTCAAGCTCCTTCCAGGCGATGCTCGTTTCTCCCGGTAGGTTCTTTCTATCTGTAGAGACTCTGTAGAATCGATAGAGTGTCCCTAATAATGTCCAGAGTCTTAGTTTCGGTCGGTGTGGGCGGCGTTTCGCGGACGTGCAGAATGTCGTTTGCATCCCGGTTAATTCGGTATGCAGTGTTGGCGTCGCTTTTCGAAAGAAGATTATGTGTCTTAGCCTTCCTTATGTATGTCGATAAACCTGGGAGCTTTTCTTCTCCTGGGTTTATCATAGGTATCACCGTCTGCTTGCTTACATCGCTCAAGGCGTTTCCGGGGAAAGGCGTCACGGTCCCCTCCGTCTCACTGCTGAAGGCACCTACGTCATTAAGCTTTTCATATAAACATTTTTCGAGTAAGGCCCTGCAGAGGGCCGTAGCTGCCCTGTATTGCCCAAACGCGAAGGTTTCACGAATTTCATTGAAATAAACCATCAAATGACTCGGGACCTCGAAAGACGAAATTACCGGGCCAATCGTCATCTGGGCCGAGTAATAGTCGGAAATACTGAACCAAGAGTGAAAGTCCTCAAATAATTCGTCCCATTTCCTATCAATCAAATTACTTATGACATCATCGTCATAGGCTGGTGCGGCTTTGGCCGTAGCATCTTCCTTGAGCACCTTAGCAACATCTGCGTAGAAAGCGATGCTATAAAATGCCTCATCTCTTTTGATTTTCTCCAGCGTCTTTTGTACCTCCGCGTCGGAAACAATAATCTCGGAAGTCTTTAAGAAATAATGCAGAATCTCTTGTTTGGTCAGAAATGCTTTCTCGGCGATGTGAACAGCCTCTTTGAAAAGGTCTAACAACTCTTCTTTAGTCGATGGTCTTCCGGTCCCATACCAGCACTTCAGGAAGTCCCTTTCAAGGATGGTAAATTTCCGTGTCTTCTCTACAATCAGTTCATCTTCATGAATGCTCATTCTTGAAGTCCTCGAAGAACTTTTCATCCACATCGTACGTCATGCGCGGGGTAAGCCCCAATTGAAGCCTCTCGAACATCTGAATCAATGACTCGCCGTCAACAAGTTCAATTGGGGGCACGCCGTCCCTTCGTGCCTCTTTTTTGGCGTCCAGAGTGAAGGTGCCTGTTGTGATTATGATGCCTTTATCAGCTCGCCCCATCATAGCACCTCGAAAGTCGCGGACCTGCGATGGCGTGACCGCACCCTGATAACGTTTGCATTGAAAGAGTACGTTGAAGCTGACGAAAGGATTTATTTGCAGAACACCACTACCGTCGATTCCGCCGTCGCCACTCCTGCCCGTAACGACAACCTGTTCGAATCCTGACTCGCGCAATAGTCTTTGCGCCAATCTCTCAAAGCCTCCCGGCGGAAGGAGCTTGACGTAACTCAATAATTTAACTCGATGATCTTGTGGCCCCACCTCATTCTCAACAACCTCATCCTCAAAATGGTCCGTCTCATCTTTGGGCTTTTGTTCACCTTTGGCTAATTTTCGCACATCTTTGAAAGTGCCGAATACATCGAGCGCTTGGGGGTCAAGAGACATCCCTTTTTCCGTAAGGCTCCAAATGCCTCGCTTTGAGGAATCGAGGTAGCCCGCTCTGACCAGGTAAAAACGTGCCCAGTTTACTTGGTTTCTAACACGAGATTCGCCGTTCTTGTTGGTGACCTCCTGTTCCTTTTCCGATATATTCATTCTTTCAATGGCCCGATCTACGACTTCTGCCGTGGTTCCTGACCCTCCTGTTTCCCTGAGAACCTGAATGATAGGTTTGAAGAAACGTATAAACTGCGGGCCTCTCACCTGATTCATCCTCGTTCCTCCTTGCCCGATGAGATATGCCTTCAATGCTTCCGGCGATTACTCTCCAAAATGCCGGTGTAAATCATCGGCCCTGAACCGCGACGCCGCCGTTCACTTACCCTATCAATCTCACGCACCCTCGCATTTTCCTCCGCAAGTCGCTCGCGGACAGCACTATCGATGGTGTCCTTCCTTTTGGGTTCCTCTGCAAGTCGCTCGCGGACCGCGCGGTCAATAGTTTCCTTTCTTTTGGGATGCACTAATCTGCCGTCGGCCTTACGCGTGACGACCTTACCACTTGGGTGGTACTGAGGCGGAGGGTAAGAAATAGGCGCCTCACTTGGTGAACCATCGCGTCGATCATGGTTTCTGATATGACAACCCAGACGATTCGACCGGACACGGGCTTTTCGCTTTCCCCTTGCCATATGACCCCACCCCATCTGTTAATCATTACCACTATCAATGCTATATAGCAAGAAAAACACTCTGGTGCTTTCTCTCAGGAAGGAGGCCACAGCCACATAGTAGACCCGATTATTGAAGATTACACTCTCGCCCGCGACCGGCGCTTCAAGTCAGAATAGACCGTAATGTTTCCGCCGGGCATTTAGGGGCACGGAATATTTACCGTGCCCCCCGTGTTCCCACCCCGATTAGCCGTAGAGCGGATAGCTCACTTCCCTTTGCGGCACTTCCGGCCAGCTGCACTCCTCGCGCCGATCTTCATAGCGCCAGGCATCGAGCAGGGCGTCCCCGTCGCAGTCCTCATAGGCGCAGAGATACACTCCATTCTTAGAGTCCCACCATACTTGTTCCCTCCGGTACACCCTCTCGCAGTGCAGGCACCAGACCCACCCCGGCCCAAGGTGTTTCATGATCGCTTCCCGATGTTTCGCAGTTTCCTGATGCTCGACCCTTCTTCTTCCTCTCATAGTCTTTTCCCTCCCTTCTCAGGTTATATT
>Ga0326727_10014489_pt1 | contig 17169 bp, 19 predicted proteins | sample MB2enrmetagenome_FD_207643 | JGI IMG/M metagenome (GOLD analysis project Ga0326727, IMG submission 207643) | Lab enriched peat soil microbial communities from McLean, Ithaca, NY, United States - MB29MY | ecosystem: Environmental > Terrestrial > Soil > Wetlands > Peat | place: USA: New York...
GTGCGCCGGCGATGTCCAAAAATCCGTCAAGAAAGGAGCTTGCAACAACCCTGAATTGGCCCAAAATCACCTGTAGATTATGGCACAGACCCAAAAAAGCAGAGCGATGAAGCGCACTCAGATCTTGCAGCAAGTGAGAACGCCACTCGGTTTTTATGTGCTGACGCTGTTGATTCTTGAGTCAACGCTCTCAATCGTTCTAACCTGTTCAAGACTTACCGAAGAGCGCATTTGGAACGGGTTCTTGTGGATGACCTGGCTCTTTATTGGCGTCGTAGGCTTCGTGACTCTGTTTGTATGGAAGAAGCCTGAATGTTGGCTGTTCGAAAAAGAACAATATTTGCCACCGGAACTCGATCCTTCAGCCTTGCGAGACCAGATCGAAGATTTGATCTTCAAGAATGTAAAACCTGAAAGCTTGCAAAATCCTGAAAACCGGGGAGAATAAGAACATGCGTTGGCAAGAAACAGTCACCGACCCTGACGAAATCAAGGTGTTCAAGGCTTTGGACCGTCCTGAGTACACATGGCGCACGATGAGCGGGATCGCTCGCCAAACCGGATTGGGAGAAGACCGGGTTGCTCAAATCCTTGATAAATACAATTTGAAGCTCACTCGATTATCCGAAACGCCTTCTGTTTCCGGTTCGGCGCTCGTCGGTTTAATCGAAAAAGTGGGCGCGTAATCGCCAAGTCTTTGACGCCGGAGCGTGAAGCGCAATTCAACCGGCGAGCAGTGGAAACGTCGAATCAGAATAGTTTTGTCGTGAGAGGGGTCGCCATAACTTTTCGTCAATGGAAAAGTCATGGGAACCCATCAAACCCCAACTAAAATTCGTCAGGAAAAAGCGCGCAAGAACCTTGAATTGGCCCAATCCGCAATTTCCCACGCCCCGGTTTGGGCATTGCAAATTCTTTGGGGCGGCGTAGGATGGGCGCCGTTGTGCCAACCAAACGAGGATCCATCCATTTGTTCCGCTTCGCGGGAATTGACGTGTATTTGCACTGGTCTTGGTTTCTGCTGGCCTACTACGGCATCCAGACGCGCCGGGGACTTTATTCGACCTATTTGTGGCCGGCGCTGGAATATGCGGCCCTGTTTGCCATCGTCACCATGCACGAATTTGGCCACGCCCTGGCCTGCAAACAGGTGGGGGGGCGCGCCGATCAAATTGTGCTCTGGCCATTTGGCGGGGTGGCTTATGTCTCTCCGCCGCGCCGGCCCGGGGCGACCCTGTGGTGCATCGCGGCCGGTCCGCTGGTCAACGTGGCGTTGCTCCCCATCCTGGCGGGATCGGTTTTCCTGGCGCAAACAATGGGCTGGCCGGTGACGCAGCGGGACGCCTGCCAGTTCCTCTACGGCTTGTTGACCATTGACCTGGCACTGTTGATTTTCAACCTCCTGCCCATCTATCCGCTGGATGGCGGGCAAATTGTTCAGTCGTTGCTTTGGTTTGTTTGCGGCTACGCGCGCAGTCTGATGATTGCGTCCTCCGTTGGATTGGCGGGTGTGGCGGCTCTGATTTTGTTGGCGATGTACATCCATTCCTTGTGGCTGGGGTTTATGTGTTTGTTGGTGGTTTTGTATTGCTGGAACGGCTTGCAACGGGCGCGGGCTTTGTCGCGTCTGGCGGCGGCGCCAAAACACCAGGGTCTGGCCTGTCCGGCCTGCCGGGAAGCGCCGCCGCTGGGGCCGTTCTGGATGTGCGGCCAATGCCGCAATCACTTTGACGTCTTCGCCTGCGGGGGAGTCTGTCCCCATTGCGGGGCGCAAGTCGCCGCCGTGCCGTGCGTGGGCTGCGGAACGGTCAGTCCGATCCAGGCGTTCCAAACCCAGGTTTAAGGCAAGGCCCCGGCATGATGGCACAAGCGCCCCATCCCGGCAATGAATATGGCCGGAATCCGTTCGTCTCATATAGTGGATTTGCCAAGCAACCCGAGTCAATGAACTGAACGAATTAAGCTTGTGGCGGCGTTTCCAAAGCACCATGCTCGATAAAGCTATGAATCCGAAAACTATTGGAGGTTCGATCTGGCTCCTCTTGTTCGGAACAGCCAGTGTTCTGCTCATCGGCGCCTTCGCCCGATTCGACGGCAACGGCCAGCCCGGCGGCACGGCAACCGATGCGCCCGCCCAACCGCCCGCGGTGGCTCCGGCGAACTTTTCCGGGCCGGCCCCGTCCCCGGCGGTGGCTTCCGCAGGCATGCCGGCGCTGCCGGCGGACTTGTCGCCGGGGCTGGCGGAAATCATCAAACTGGCGCAGGCGCATATCGGCGAGGACACGATCCTGGCTTATATCCAGAATCCCGGGCAAACCTACAACCCGTCGGCGGAGGAAATTCTGTATCTTTCTGATTTGGGCGTGTCGGACAAGGTCGTGGCCGCGCTGTTGAAAAAGCCGGACGCCACCCCGGACGCCGCCCCCGCCCCGGCGGCCCCGCCCGCCGCGGCCCCGGCGCCGGAGACGCCGCGCGCGCCGGCCGCGGGGAGTGCCGTTATGGCGGCCGCGCCGGACAATATGCTGGACGTGCCGCCCGCGGCGGCGGCGGAGCCGCCCCCGTTGCAGAATCCGCAGGACAGCTATTTTTATGACAGCCTGGCGCCTTATGGCAACTGGGTGCAGACGGCGGACGGCTGGGGCTGGCAACCGATGGCGGCGGCGGTGGATGCGGGCTGGGCGCCGTATCGCGACCGGGGCTGCTGGGTGCTGACGGACGATGGCTGGTGTTGGGCGTCGGATTATTCCTGGGGCTGGGGGCCGTTTCACTATGGGAGATGGAGCCGGGACGGGCTTTTCGGATGGGTGTGGATCCCCGGCGATGTCTGGGCTCCGGCCTGGGTGGCCTGGAGGAACACAACCGACGGTTTTGCCGGCTGGGCGGCGTTGCCGCCGGGCGTTCTTTTTCAGCCTGGGGTGGGACTGTTCGCCGGCGCGGGGCTGGGCGGATGGGATGTCAGTTACGGTTTGAGCGCGGCCTCGTTCACTTTCGTGGGACAAGAGCATTTTCTGGCCCGCAATGTGGGCCGTTTCGCCGCTCCGGCGGCGCGGGCGGCGGCCTTGTTCCAGAGCAGCACGCCAGTCAATAACTATTCCTTCTCCGGCCGGAGAATCCTCAACGCCGGCGTGAGCGCCGCCCAGATCGCGGCGGCGATAAAGGCGCCCGTGCCGAAATTTACGATGCAGGACGTCTCCTCGCCGGACGCCGCCGGCCGCAAGGCCGCCGCGAGAAGTCTGGCGGTTTTTCGCCCGGACGCGGCCGCGCGGGTTGTCCGGCCGGCTGAGGCGCCGGCCCGCCCGGTTTTGATTAACAAGACCCCGCGCCCGGCCGCGGCGGAGGCAGCGATGGCGCGGGCGGCTTCAACCAGTCCGGCCGCGGCGGCGTCGGATTTCTCCGTCCAGACGCCGCGCTCCAGTTACACCGCGCCCCCGGCCCGGCCCGGTTTCATCAGCGGCAATTTCCAGCCCCCGGCAGCCCGGACCACTCCGTCATCCGCCGCGTCCGCGGCCGGGTGGCCGTCATGGACGGGCGCCGGCGATGTCCGCCGCGTCCTGTCTCCCTCCGGGCCGGCTCCTGCCGTCGGCTATCCGTCGTACAGCCCGCGCGGCTTCAACCCTGCTCCGCCGGCGGTGCCGGGAGCCGCGCCGTCCTTCAATCCGCCGCAGCGCAACGCGCCGGCCTACAGCGCGCCGGCATCCGCCTCCCAACACAACGCGCCGTCCTACAACGCGCCTGCATCCGCCCCTGCTGAAATTCGCGGCGGCGGCGGACAGGGCGGACAGGGAAGTGGTTCGGCGGGATCCAGCTCTTCGTCCAGTTCCCCGACCGGCTCCGCAAAAAGCTCCAGGTAGGGCGCGCACTCCGTGAGAGCCGCAGGACTGCTCGCGGGGGCGGCCTTTTCCAGCGCGCTAAAAGCCTCTCAAGCCGGTGCTCGAGCGCCGGGGCAAGCCGGGCGCGGGGAGTCGCCGGAGCACGAGGTATTCGATGCCGTGTTCCCGGCAGTATTCGCGTTTGCCGCCCTGGTCTCCGTCCTCGTTGACGGCGTAGATGTCGGGCTTGAGACGTTCGATTTCCGGCGCGGCGTCCAGCCATCCATGTCCCGTTGAAAGGAGGGCCTCGGTGACAAAGCGGATGGATTGAACCATATACCGCCGTTCCTCCTGCGGGAAAAGCGGATGGCCTGCGCCCTTGAGGCGGCGGATGTTCGCGTCGTGACCCACCACCACATAAAGGTCGCCCAAGCCGGCGGCCTCCTCAAAAAAGCGCACATGCCCGGAGTGAAACCAGTCAAACGAGCCGGTCACGATCACTTTCTTGCGGGCGACACCGGCCGGCGCCGGGGGACTTGCCGGCGGCGGAAACCCGCGCAACTGTTCGCCGCCGAGCACTCGACAGGGCAGACTTTCCATCCGGCAAAATTCCCGCTGCGCCGGGCCGGCCCGCGCCTCTTCCAACGCCCAGAGAGCGGGGTGGAATCCAGGGGCGCGCGGCAGGGAATTGGCGGTGACGGCGCCCGTCACGGGAAGAACGGTTTTCACATAACGAAGCGCCCGCAAAAAATAGGCGCGCTCCGCCAGGGGAAATTGGGGGAGCTTTCCGTCCAGTTCGCGCGTTGGGCCGTCCGGCCAAAGGAGCACGGTTACCTCGCCCAGCCGGGCCGCTTCCTGCAGAAAGCGCAGCGCCGGGGAGCGCAGGTCATCGAACGGGCCGGTAACGGCCACTTGCACGGGGGCGCTCATGGGGAACCTTTGTTGGCCGAGTAATTGATTGCGCGGCACGAAGGGGTGTTATACGCTTCGACACTGAAAATGCAAACCCTGATCCTCGCCAACTTGGTATTGCTGGGCGACGCCTGGAGCGCCGTGGCTGGGAATCCGGGATTGCTGGCCGGTTGGGCGTTGCTGGGGATCATGGCGCTGTATGGCCTGACGCTTTTGTGGGGAGCTTTTCGGCGCGTCTGCTTCGAACGCGGCCAGCAGGCGCTGGCCCGCGAACGGCTGCGCCAGGAGATCCAAGCCGCCCAACGGCGCTTCCAGGAAGCCGATCCCGTCAAGCTCATTTGGAATGGCTGGCGGAAATTTGAAGTGGCCCGCAAGGTGCTCGAATGCGAAGGCGTTGCCTCTTTTTATCTGGCCCCGCACGACAAACGGCCGCTGCCGCCCTTCAAGCCCGGCCAATACATCACCTTTCAAAACAACATTCCCGGCCAGAGCAAACCGGTTATCCGCTGCTATTCGCTGTCCGACAGCCCTCGAACGGATTATTATCGAGTGACCATCAAGAAGACCCTCCCGCCGCCCGGGGCCGGCGATGGCAAACCGGGCCTGGTTTCCTCCTATTTTTACGACACCGTGCGGGAAGGGGACATTCTGGATGTCAAAGCTCCGGGCGGCCATTTCTTCCTGGATCTGGCCGAACCGAGGCCGGCGGTCCTGATTTCCGGCGGGGTCGGCATCACGCCGATGATGAGCATGCTCCACGCGATAATTGACAGCGGGGCAAAAACCCAGGTGTGGCTTTTCTTCGGCGTCCGCGGCGGCGCGGACCACATTTTCAAGGAGGATCTCCAGCAAGCCGCCGCCCAACACGAAAACCTCCGGCTCCATGTTTGCTACAGCCGCCCGGCAAAGAGCGATGTGATGGGACGCGATTACCACCACAACGGGCGCGTCAGCGTGGACTTGTTGAAGCAACTGCTGCCTTCCAACAACTACGATTATTTCCTCTGCGGCCCCGGCCCTTTGATGAACAGCATGACCGCGGGCCTCACCGCCTGGGGCGTGCCGGAAAACGACATCCACTATGAGGCCTTCGGTCCGGCCACCGTCCAGACCACGGCCCCGCCGCCCACGGCCGCGGAAACGGCCCTGCCCTGCAAGCTCAAGGTCACCTTCAGCCGTCAGGGCCGGACCTTTGACTGGACTCCGGCCGCCTCCTCCCTCCTCAATTTTGCGGAAGCCAACGGCGTCAAAATAGACGCCGGTTGCCGCGCCGGCAATTGCGGCACTTGTCTGGTCGCCATCAAATCGGGCAGCGTGGATTATCTGGCCCCCGCCGGCGCCAGCGCCGAACAAGGCTCGTGTCTGGCCTGCATCTGCAAACCCAAAACAGACCTGGTGATTGACGCCTGAGGATGGCACGCCATGCCCAATCCGCCCCCATCTATTGACCGTCCGCAACGCTGGGACGCCGCCTTGGATCCCAAAATGTCGGACGCCACCGTGGAGCGCCTTCTGTCCACCGCCCCTTTTTCCCGGATGAAAACGGAGAATTTCCCCGGCCGCCTTCCTTTGCGCGACATCCTCAAAAACGACACCCGCGTCCACGCTTGCCGCCGCGGGGAAATTGTCATGCGGGAAGGGGATTACGGAACCTCCGCCTTTCTGGTCTTGTCCGGCATGGTTCGCGTGGTCTTGGGACAGGGACTGCCGGCTGCCATGCTCGGCCGCCGCCTTTTTCACCGGAAAAACATTTTCAAGCTCGTGGCCCAACTCTGGGCGTTCCAAAAGGAGCCGGAAAGCATCAGCGTCCGGGATTTGAGCAAAGACTTGTCCGCTTCCACCCACGACGCCCACGGCGAAGAAGTCAGAATATGTCTCCAGGACGTTCCCCGCATTCTCGACAAACATAAAACGGCCCTGATCGAAGGGGGGGAGTTTTTTGGCGAAATCGCCGCCCTGAGCCGCATGCCCCGCACGGCCTCTGTTTTCGCGGAAAGCGAGGAGTCCGAACTGCTGGAAATTCGCTGGCAGGGCTTGCGCGACCTGATGAAATACGACAAGGAGTTGAGCCGGCACATTGACCAAATCTACCGCGAACGCGCCCTGGCCGCCGCCTTGCGCAGAATTCCCATCTTTCAACGCCTCTCCGAGGAAACCCTGAAAAAAGTCATGGCCGCCACCGAATTCGGCACCTACGGCGATTATGACTGGTCGGGCGAGTACAAACGCCTTTTCCAGTCCGGCGGCCCGCGCCCGCAGGAGCCGGTCATCGCCGAGGAAGGCGACTATCCCAACGGCGTCCTCTTGATCCAATCCGGCTTTGCCCGGCTCAGCCAGAAATTCGGCCACGGCCATCGCACCCTCAACTATCTTGGGGCCGGCCAAATCTACGGCTTGCAGGAAATCGCCCACAACTGGCGCAAACCCCAGTCTCCTGTCTCCCTGCAATACACCCTCCGCGTGATGGGCTACACCCATGTCCTCAAGATTCCCACCGGGGTGATGGAAAGCCTGGTCCTGCCGGAGATGGCCCCGCGGGATTTGCCCGCGCTCCTTTCCACTGCGGAAGATCGCCCGGCCGCGCCCAGCCCGGCGGTGGACGCCGCCGAAAAGGTCGGCGCCGACATGCTGGAATTCCTCACCGAAAACCGGTTTTTCAACGGCACCGCCACGATGATGATTGACCTGGATCGCTGCACGCGCTGCGACGACTGTGTCCGCGCCTGCGCGGCGGCGCACGACGGGAACCCGCGGTTTCTGCGGCACGGCCCCATCAGCGGCCGGCTCATGGTGGCCAATGCCTGCATGCACTGCGTGGATCCGGTCTGCATGATCGGCTGCCCGACCGGCGCGATTCATCGTTACGCCTTCGGCGGCCAGGTGGTCATCAACCCCTCCACCTGCATTGGATGCAAAGCTTGTTTCCACAATTGCCCGTACGAAGCCATCCGCATGGTCGAGATTCGGGATGCGGACGGTGACATCCTTGCGGACCAGGAAGCCCAGCCGATCCTCAAGGCGACCAAATGCGATCTTTGCGTGGAACAAATCACCGGGCCGGCCTGTCAACAAGCCTGCCCTCACGGCGCGCTGGCCCGGGTCAACCTGCATGGGCTGGAGGCCTTTGCCACCTGGCTGAAACGATAATGCGATTCTCCCAACAACGCGGTTTTGGGTTCACGGTCTTCCTCATCCTGGCCGCGGAGCTGGTCTGTCTGCATCTGGCCTACGCCCGGCAGATGCCGCGCCTGAGCTGCCTGACCGGCTGGGCTTTGCTGGGCGTGATTCTGCTCCTGGCCCTTTACAACGGACGCAAAAAGCTGCCCTTTCTCCCGCTCTTGTCTTCCGAAGAGTGGCTGCAGTTTCACATTTACGCCGCCCTTCTCACGGGCGTCCTTTTCGCCGTTCATGTCAGTTATAAAATCCCGGCCGGCTGGTTCCAGGGGGTTCTGGCCTGGCTTTATCTGCTGGTCATGGCCAGCGGCTTCTTCGGGCTGTTTCTCTCCCGCGCCATTCCCAAACGGCTGACCACGCGCGGCGGGGAGGTTTTGTTTGAGCGCATCCCCGCCATCCGCCGTCAATTCCAGGAGCGGGCCGAACAGCTCGCGCTCCAATCGGTGGGCGAATCCAAATCGGGCACCATTGCCGACTTTTACCTGCGCGAGTTGAAACCCTTTTTTAGCGGCCCCAGGAATTGTTCCCGCCACTGGAGCGAGGACGGCGGCCCCGTCAACCGCATCCTGGCCAAGATCAGCGATGTCAAACGTTACCTCAACGAGCAGGAACGCGCCACGCTGGAAGAAATCGCCGTTCTCGTCCGGCAAAAGGACGGGCTGGATTACCACTACGCCCAGCAGCTTCTGCTCAAGGCCTGGCTGTTCGTCCATATTCCGCTGACCTATAGCCTGCTCCTCTTCACCGCCGTCCACATCGTCCTGGTCTTTGCCTTTTCCGGAGGTGTCCGATGAGCCGGCAATTGCCCGCGCCCGATTTCGATTCGCTCCGCTACGAGCGCCCCAACCTGAAATGGGTTTGCGGCAAGGCGGCGGACGGCCAGGCCTGCCGCCTCGGCCCCGACTCCCGCGGCCGCTGCCGCGTCACCTCCGAGTGCCGGCCCGCCTACGAAACCAAACCCGGGGAAACCACAGGCCGTTACCGCTGCACCCGCCCGCCCGAATATGGCGGGCCGTGCGGCGGGGGACCGCTGCCCGACGGGACTTGCAGCCGGCCTCTGGCCAAGTGCGCGCCGGTGCGGAGCCTGCGCGCCAAACGGATCGTGTTCACCTTTTCCATCGCCATCCTGACGGCCGGTTTCCTCATGGTGGCGCTGTGCGGCCCCTTCCGCTGGGGGTTCATCAGCCCCGGCCCGTTGTCCAGGCAACACGCCACCTTCACGTTTGCGCACCGGGCCAAGGCGGAAGCCGCGGGCAATTGCTCGGTCTGCCACCAGGCTGCGCGCGGCGGCGCTTCCACCTGGTTCCAGGCGGCCTTCCAGGCCCGGCCCGGCCCCTGGCAAATCCGCGCCCTGGCTGCGGCGGGGTCTTCCAGCCTGACCGCCATTGACCGCAATTGCCTGGAGTGTCATGCGGGACATTCCTTCCATGAACCCAATGTGGACAGCGAACATTCCTGTTCCGATTGCCACGTCGAGCACCAGGGGCCTGGGCCGATGCGCGCCCCCTCCGATGCCACCTGCCTGTCCTGCCATGCCGACGCCGCCGTCCTGCAGGCTTCCATTGCCAAGGCGTCCAGCCTGCCCGCCGCCGCCTTCGATTATCGTCCCGCCCAGGGCCGGGTCATTTATCAAACGCCGCGCCCGCCCCGCGGCTACACCCGCATCATCCACAGCTTCTCGACCGACCATCCGGAATTTGAAATCGTCCTGAACCACCTGAAAGACCCCGACACCTTGCGCTTCAACCACCAACTGCACCTCGGCTCCACCAATATCCCCGCCTACTGGCACGGCCGCAAGCTGACCTGCTACGACTGTCACCAAGCCGATGCGGCCGGCGTCCATTTCATCAAAATCAACTACCAACACAATTGCCAGCCGTGCCACTCCCTGCAATTTGACGCCCGCAATCCCGGTCTGCTCATTCCGCACGGCGACGCGGGGCGGGTCCGGGCCTTTCTGCGCAGCCTGACCCAGCAATACGCCGATTACGCCGCGAGCGGTCAGGGGATGGGCGGCCCGGCCCGCGTCCAGGCCTTCGCCGGGGAACAAATGACGCGGCTCCTCCTGGATTATCATTCGGAGGAGGAATTGGAGCGCCGCGTCTTCTTCAACAATGGCCAACTCGGCCCCGTGGTCGCCCCCGGCGGGACCAACCAACAGGGCGCCGCCGTCTTTCCCGGTTGCGCTTATTGCCACGAGGTCACTTCCTCCGCCGGCGGCGCGCCGGGGGTCACCGATCCTTTCCTGCCGGACCGCTGGATGATCCACGGCAATTTTGATCACAGCAAACATCTGGTCAGCGCCACCGGCGTGGAAGGCAAAATCCTCTGCTCCGCCTGCCACGATGCCGAGCACAGCCGCAAGACCTCCGATGTTCTGCTTCCCTCCAAGGAGGTCTGTGTGCAATGCCACAGTCCCAAGGGGGGCGTCCCGGAGAATTGTTCCACCTGCCACAGCTATCATTCCCTCCGGAAGGATTCCATGCCCGCGCGGTGAGCTTTCCTGGCAACCCCTTGGCGGCGTGACCTATGAACCTCAAGACTGCCAGACATCAACATTGATGTAGCATTTCTATGGAATTTACGGCAGAGTTTTATGAAACGGATGCCGGGCGCTGCCCGGTGCGCGAGTTCCTTGATGATCTCAAGGCCGGTGATCCGGGTGATTTCGCAGCGGTGCTGGCCGGGTTGGCCAAACTGCGGAACCGGCAATATCACCGTGAGCCGCTTTCCAAGGCTCTTGGTGACGGCCTGTATGAGCTCCGCCATGTGGGCAAGCTGAACACTGGCGTACTGTGGTTCTTTATGAAAGGCCGCCGCATCGTGGCCGTGCATGGCATCCGCAACAATCGCCAGGCCATTCCGCCGCGCGACCTCGACACCGCGCGCGAACGGATGCTCGACTGGCTGGAAAGAATTGGCCGATGAAAAATACAAATTTTGACCGTTATCTGGCAAAGCAATTGCGAGATCCAGCCTTCGCAGCTCGTTTTGACGCCGCTGGCGAAGCCTGGGAGGTGTCGTTGCAACTCGCCGCTCTTCGCCAGCAGGCCGGATTGTCCCAAAAAGAACTGGCCCTAAAACTCAACACTTCACAGCAACAGGTCAGCCGCTTGGAATCGCCCGCCTATGAAGGACACTCCCTCGCCATGCTGCGCCGCGCCGCCAAAGCATTAAACGCGCGCGTCCGCGTCACTATCGAGACCAAAAAAGCGGCCTGAGCGCGACATGCTTGCAAAACGCGTCATTCCATGTTTGGACGTGCATGACGGGAAAGTCACCCGCGGCGTCCAGTTCGGCAAAGCCGAAGCCGGCGAACTGCGCAACGTCGGCGACCCCGTCCAACTCGCCCTCCGCTACAACGCGCAGGGGGCCGATGAAATGGTCTTCTTCGACATCACCGCCAGCGCCCACGGGCGCGCCTCCATGATCGCCGTGATCGAACGCGCCGCCGACCAGTGCTTCATGCCCCTGACCGTCGGCGGCGGCATCCGCTCCGTCGCGGACATGCATGCCATGCTCAAAGCCGGCGCGGACAAAACCAGCATCAACTCCTCCGCCCTGGCCGACCCCGCGCTCATCACCCGGGGCGCGGAAAAATTCGGCAGCCAGTGCGTCGTCGTTTCCATTGACGCCAAGAAGACCGGGCCGGACCAGTGGTCGGTTTTTTCGCACGGCGGACGCCGGCCCACCGGCCTGGACGCGGTGGAATGGGCCAAAAAGGCCGTCGCGCTGGGCGCGGGGGAAATCGTTTTGAATAGTATTGACGCCGACGGGACCAAGGCCGGCTTCGACTTGGTCATCACCCGGCGGGTTAGCGAGGCCGTCGGCGTGCCGGTGGTGGCCAGCGGCGGTGCGGGAAGCCTGGAGCACATGGCGGCGGTGCTGCTGGAAGGCAAGGCCGACGCCGTCCTGGCCGCGAGCATTTTTCATTTCGGCGAATTCACCGTCGGGGATGTGAAGAAGTTTTTGGCCGGGAAGAATATTCCGGTGAGGTTGTGAATATAATTTGAGGCCGGCCGTTGCAGCACCGTAGGTGCGTCATCTTTGTAGAACTCAGACAAAGGGATTTTCAAGCTCCATTCGGAGCGACATCGGAATATACCGCTTCCTGACGGAGCTTGGAATTGATCTGGATTGGAAACTACAAAGATGCCGCGCCTGCGGAGCTTGCGAATCTGCCGGAATATCGTAACCTTCCACAGTGCGTGCAACTCGTGAAAGAAGCAGCCGATGAACTCAAAATCAAAAGTCCCATGCATTCCGATTGAAGGCTCCATCAGTTGGGCAGACTGGCTTAAAGGCCGGCGCGCCCGCCGCGAGAGCAGCAAGCTCGTTGCGCCCGGCGTCCTCCGGCGCCGCAGCAGTTCCAGCGACCGGCGGTTGAAAAAGCTATTCAACGGCGATCGCGGCCTGCCGTTCACACCCACGGAAAAACTTTAGGGAATATGAACGGCAAATCCGACGCCGTCCTCGCTGCGAGCATTTTCCATTGCGGCGCTTACACCGTCGGCGACGTGAAACAGTCTTTGAAACAACGGAATATTCCTGTGCAACTGTAGGTAATTTTATTTGTTCAGCGGGGGAAGCCGGATGACGATATTCGTATCCCCGGCTTGGGCTGGCATTCCGCCATCCAGATGCGTGGAAATTGTCCAGTCATGCGGGTCATGATAGTCGGCATAAACCCGAAGCGGTCCGTCGGAAACTGTATCAAAGGAAAACTTTCCTTCGCTGTCCGTTTTCGTATTGCACCACGGCTGATGCCACCATTTGTCCTCAGAGTTCATCGGCTGCCCTTGGCCCATGAAATAAACCTCCGCTTCGGCGAGCGGTTTTCCGGCTTCACTCAATACCCGTCCGGCAATTTTGAGGTTGGCGCGTTTGAGGACAAAGGTCGGAAACTCGTAGCGGTTAGTCTGAGTGTCTTTCGCTTCCACCCGTGCGTTGCCGGAGCCATATCCTGTGGCTGCTATGTACCAAATGTCATATTCAAGTCCCTGCGGCAGGGCGGAGACGGAAAATTGTCCCGATTCATTTACCTTGGTTCGTTGCGCTTCCAACTTGTGAACCGAGCGACTGGCCAGGAACCCAAGGTCCAATTCTGCCCCAATAATCGGCGCGCCTTCGGTATCCTTGACCGAACCCGACAAGGTGACGGCTGGTTGCAGAGCCAAATCAACATTGGTTGTCATCATGTGGAATTCCTGAACCGCAGCGAGGTTCTTTTCCACATCGCGGGCCATAATGGAATTTGTCTCAATAATTTTTCCCATGTAATTGGTCATGTCCTTTTGCCCAATTATCTCGTATCGCCCTTTTGCGTCAGTCCTGACTTCGGCGTAAGGGCCTGCCCCGTGATGATGCCCCGGATAATATTCCACGCGCACCCCCGGCGCCGGCGCGCCGGATGGGTAGCGCACCGTGCCGGAACAATACAGGACCTGTTGGGCGAAAGTGCTGGCAACAACGGCAATTGTCAGGGCAAAAATAATCCGCGCTTTCATAAGTCATCTTCTTTCGGATGGACACAGTGTTCATCCTTTCACTCTCTATGACACCGGAGATCGCTATTTCTTAGAAGAAAAATGAACATATTCTTCTTTCCAACAGGCTTGGATAAAACTTGCGCCCACTCCTGTGCGCTGGCAAGTCTTTTCTGAATCCCAGTCTTTTCTGAATCCCATTGACTGCCCCTCGTGCGGCTGGCCGGATGAACCTTTTCCTGTGTTCGCGCGGGCTTCAAAACCGGTCTGCCCCAGCGCTGACGACATAGCAGATTTTTTATAGAAATCCTGGTTGCGCAGTTTCGGTTTTGGTGTCAGCATGGTTAAAACATTTAATTCAATGACATGATTGCCTTGCAAGACATCCGGTCGCTGACGGATTTTCAACGCAACACCAAGTCGCATCTGCGCCGTCTCAAATTTCCAGGTCGTCATCCCGCCTTCGGCGGAGCGGGACATTGGGGAGGCTCACAATAGAATTATGACTCCATTAACCGAATCCCGCTGGCTGCCGTTCGTTATGTTGACATGCTCCAATATTTTCATGACCTTCGCCTGGTACGGGCATTTGAAATTCAAGGACCGCCCCCTGGGGCTGGTGATTTTGGCCAGTTGGGGCATCGCGTTTTTCGAATACGTGCTGCAAGTGCCGGCCAACCGCTGGGGCAGCAACGTCTGGTCGCCCGTCCAACTCAAAATCGCCCAGGAAATCATCACCCTCGCCGTCTTCAGCGTCTTCGCCATTTTGTATCTCAAGACCCCCATCCGCTGGAACCACCTCGCCGCCTTCGTCCTCGTCGTGGCCGCCGCCGGCTTCGCCTTCCTGCCCAAAGATTAACTTGACGTTTCACGCGCGGGGATGCGCCTTGTCGTAAGCGCGCTTGAGGCGTTCGGTGGTCAGGTGCGTATAGACCTGCGTCGTCACCAGGTGCGCATGGCCGAGCAACTCCTGCACGCTGCGCAAATCGGCCCCCGCGTCCAGCAGGTGCGTGGCGAAGCTGTGCCGCAACTTGTGCGGCGTGATTTTTGGATCCAGCCCGGCGGCGCGCAGATATTTTTTCAAGCGCAATTGCACCGTGCGCGGGGTGAGCGCCGAAACCTGGCGCGGGCGGGCGAGGAAAACCGGCATGGCTCCGGCCGGCTCATAATGGCGGTGTTTCCAATAGGCGCGAATGGCTTCCAGCGCCGGAGCGCCGATGGGCACAAGCCGCTCCTTTTTCCCCTTGCCGCGCACGCGCGCCAACTGGCCGGGCCAGTCCACGTCCTCCGCGCGGAGCTGGCACAATTCGCTCACGCGCAGGCCGCACGAGTAAATCACCTCCAACATGGCGGCGTCGCGAAAATACGCGCCGGCCTCCGCCTTCGGGTTCACGGCCGCGGCGCGCTTCAACTCCTGGCCGGGCGCCCGCAGCAGGTCTTCCAGTTGCGCCACCGTCAAAAAGCGCGGCAGCCGTTTTTCCCTGGCGGGGAGAGAGAGCTTGCGGATGGGCGAAACGGCGGCGGCTCCGCGGCGGATGAGGAACTTGTAAAACGAGCGCAAGGCGGAGAACCGGAGTTGCACGGCGGCGCGGCTCAACTGGCTGCGGCCCAGGAAGCGGAGATAATCCCGAAAATCATCCCGGCGCAGGGCGTTCCAATCGGGCGGCGTCTGGCGCTGGCGGCGGAACCAGCCGGAGAACTCCAGCAGCGCCTGCCGGTAATTCCTTTCCGTATAAACCGAGGCCTCCTTTTCCGTCAGCAGATGCCGCAGGAATTTTGAAATCCACGCATCCGCCTCCGGCTCGGCCGGCTCATTCATTGCCAGATCGGCATTCATAAGAAATCCGCGCTCTTTCGACACCGGGAGACAATGGGCTTGAGGAACGCGGTTGGCAAACCCGGATTCTCGCCTCTCCCTTGATTTGCCTTGATTTGCCTTGATTGACCTTGATTGACCTTGATAGGGATGGCTCCTTTCGCAACGTGGAAGCCGGCTGCGCCAGCCCGGCGTTCAGAAAAGGGGGGTGGTTCTAAGGTTGGATTTGCTTGGATCGGATTCAAGAACTTTAACGATAAAGTGGAACGCTCCTTTGCCGGCGGACCCTGCGGCCCCGGTGGGTGGACGGCGCAGCGGCAGGCATCCGGGGACCCCGTCCCAGGCGCTGCCATCCGGCCATGCGATCCTTACCATACGATGACAAGTTTAGCATATAAGCCAGGAACGTCAAGGAAAAAACGCGAAAAACGCATTGCGGCATTAAAGGCGGGAAACCAGGCAACGGTAGGGCACAGAGTTTTTTCCTTTGTTCTCCTCCCTGCCCCCGCTGCCACTGTCCCGGCAGATCATTCACCGGCCCGCGGCATGCTTTATTGAGCCGGCATCAACTTTGCCGTTGATAGCCTTCATATTTACTTTCTCAATTCTCGCAGAAATTCGCGCGGTGTCACGACGGAAACTCCGAGCAGGCCCGCGACGGGTGCATTTCACATTTTTGGGTTCCCCTCTTAATCTTGCTCCTAATCCTAATCTTAATCTCATCTCCCTCCTGCGTACAGATTAGGAGCAAGTCGAGTTAAGCGTCGCTTTGCCTTTATCAGCGGCACTTCAAGTCATTCTCATGCATTTCTCCGGATTGCGTTTCGTTGTCAACTTCCCAGCCCCGCAAAGAACACACCCGGGGTGCGCGCTTCACGGGTGCTGCTTCCTATAAAGACCATCCCCCCTTTCGGCAGGTTACGGGTTTCTTTTCAACCGGGTTCTGAACCAACGACAAGGGCGTTGCAGAAATCCGCATTTTTCCCTTGACAACGAGAGCTTACATACTAACCTTTGCGCGTGACAACAAGGCACAATGGGCTGGATGGCGGCGCGACGAAGAATCCCGGCCTGTCGGGACTCTTCCGCCTTCCCATTTTCTGCTCCTTCTTCCGAGGCCCGGGCGGCTGGCTGCTGCTGGCGCTGCTCGCCGGGTGCGCCTCGCCCAGCCCCCGCGTCCGTTACCTGGAGGAGATGCAGCCGGCCAGCCTGACCAACCTGGCGGCGTATCGCGCGGACACGAACCTGGAAATCCGCATCCCGCTCCGCGGCAAGGACGCTTACGCCCACGCCAATTGGCCCCCGGTGGAAGCCGGCGGGACCAATTATCAGCAGCGGTTCGCCGTGCTGACTTTCGAGACTGAAAAACCCGCCGCGCGCCGGGCCGCCGTCAACAGAAACAACCAAGTCGCCCTCCGCGACGCGCCGCAATGGAAGCAGTTGCTGCAACGAATTTTTTCCGGCCTGGCGCCCGCCGCGCCGGGGCACGGCGCGCTGCTGCTGGCCGAGAACGAGGAAATCGTCATCTTCCGGGACCAGACGGGCAAAGTCAGCGAGGTGAAATTGGAAAACAAACCCCCGGAGATCGTCGTGGACCAGACTTTCAATGACACGGATTTCTCGCGGCTCGCCATCCATTTGCTGGAGACCGGCGTGCTCAATCTGGACCGGAGCCAATGGCAGTTTTTGTTCGTGACGGGGGAAAATCCGGGCTTTGTTTTTATGGATTTGCGCCAGCGCCTGGTCGTCTTCCTGGCTTATCCGGGAGACCCGGAGACGCAGGAATTGCCCGCCGCCTTCGCCGTGCGGGCGTTGAATTCGCTGCTCATCCGCAGCCTGTTGGTCACCGCCGTCAAGAATCCCGGCACGCTCCTGGCGCGCGGCTTCTGGCATCTGGGCACTTCGGGCGCCGCCGCCATCGCTTCCGGCCCGGAAAGCCCCGGCGGCCCGCCCCCTGCCCTGTCCACCG
>Ga0326727_10014490_pt1 | contig 17164 bp, 9 predicted proteins | sample MB2enrmetagenome_FD_207643 | JGI IMG/M metagenome (GOLD analysis project Ga0326727, IMG submission 207643) | Lab enriched peat soil microbial communities from McLean, Ithaca, NY, United States - MB29MY | ecosystem: Environmental > Terrestrial > Soil > Wetlands > Peat | place: USA: New York...
CCAAGCCGCGGCATAGAACCACCCAAAAACCTCACCTGGCCCATGCCGACGCCCACCGACAACCGCCGCCCTTGCCCCAATCAACCCGATACCGCCAAAAAGCAGGGCGTGTGAGAAATGCAGGCTAGACGGCGTGAAATGCGCCATCAGCATCTCGCCGCACCTGCGGCGCTCTGTGGCCTGTTTTTGCTCCGGCGCAGGTAGTGCTGGTTGTCGTGCGTAGTGCAAGATAATGGTGTGAATCTGGAGGTGAGGACAATGAGCATGGCAGGAAAGAGAAGAGCGATTTCGCGCCGGCGATTTCTTCGGACGGGTTCCTTGGTGATGGTTGCTGGCGCCGGGATGCGCAGCTATCGGGCCTGGAGTTCTGAGCCCGTCATGCCTGCGACGCTCGCCGAGTTTGGTTATAGCGATGTGTCTATCGCCAGCGAGCCGCACGAAGCGCAGTTATTCAACACCCATTCCGTGCTGATGGCGTTGAGCGAGGACAGCCTCTTGAAGCCGTTCCGGCAAATGGCTGGAATGACTGCGCCCGGCGAGGATCTGGGTGGGTGGTACCAATACAATCCCGACTACGATTATCGCAAGGACTTCGATACTGGCTTCGCTCCAGGTTGCACCTTCGGACAATGGGTATCGGCGCTGGCACGCACCTACGCCATCACCGGAGACGCGGCGACACGCGAAAAAGTATTGCGGCTCAACCGCCTTTATGCCGAGACCATTTCGCCGGATTTCTACAAGAAGAGCCGCTTTCCCGCGTACACCTACGACAAGCTGCTGCTGGGGCTGCTCGATTCACATCTCCATGCAAGAGATCCCCAGGCGCTCGCCATTCTGGAGCAGACCACGAAAACAGCGCTGCCGCTGTTGCCAGGACACGCGGTGGAACACGGCCAGCAATGGCGCATGGATAAGGACCCGCAAGATGCATCGTGGACCTGGGACGAGTCCTATACTCTTCCGGAGAATCTGTTTCTGGCATACCAGCGCGGCGCAGGCCGGCAGTATTATGACCTCGGGCAGGAGTACCTTGACGACAAACCCTGGTTCGATCTGTTGTCGCGTAATGAAAATGTACTGAACGGAAGGCACGCGTACAGCCACGTGAACTCCCTGAGTTCGGCGATGATGGCGTATTTGGCCGCGGGAAGCGAGAAGCACTTAAACGCCGCCCGAAATGCTTTCGCCATGCTGGAGGCGCAGAGCTATGCTACAGGAGGGTGGGGTCCGGATGAGACGCTGCGCGCACCGGGAAGCAGCGACCTCTACGACAGCCTGACGAACACCCACCATACCTTCGAGACTCCGTGCGGCGCCTACGCGCATTTCAAGCTGACACGCTACCTGCTGCGCGTAACCGGCGATTCGCACTACGGTGACAGCATGGAGCGGATGATGTACAACACCGTTCTGGGTGCGCTGCCGCTCCAGGAGAACGGAAAGAACTTCTACTACTCCGACTACAACTTCGACGCGAAGCGTGTTTACAAAGAAGCTCGCTGGGCCTGCTGCTCGGGCACACTGCCCCAGGTGGCGGCGGATTACCGGATCAACATCTATTTCCGCGCACCGCAAGCGGTGTACGTGAACCTCTACGTCCCTTCGACGTTGCAATGGAAAGACAATGGCGCGGCGCTCTCGCTCACGCAGGAGAGCGAGTATCCCTTTGAGGATCGAGTAACCTTTACCGTGACGAGCTCTCCGTCCGCGGAGCTGACGCTGCATTTCCGCATCCCGGCATGGGCGCAGGGCGCGCAGATTTTCGTGAACGGAATGCGGCAAAAGGGAGTGGCGGAACCGGGGCAGTTTGCCGCGATACGGCGCACATGGAAGAGCGGAGATCGAGTGGAACTGGAGCTTCCGCTCCAGATGCGGCTGGAACCGATCGATGCGCAACACGCTGAAACGGTGGCGCTGCTGCGCGGGCCGCTGGTGCTGATGGCGGTGAAAGAGAAAGAAGGCGCGCCCCTGCCGCAGGTGACGCGCGCCGGGCTGTTGGCGGCCAGGCGCGTGAGCGAACGCCAGTGGCAGGTAAGCTCGGCAAACGGGCCGGTGGCGATGCTGCCGTTTACCTGGTTGGGGCCGCGACCTTACACGACCTATTTACGAGTGAGCTCCTGAGATAGGAAACGAGACGTAGGGGTCACCGGAATTGAGAAAGAGCTGCCGGGCGCAAGGCTGGCTTGGGCGACCGTGTATGTCCTTGCCGGATTATCGCGGCGCAAGCAGGCGATTGGATGGAAAGGGAATTGACGACGAAGAGCAAGCGGGGGATATTCGCAGCCGGAACTATGCTATTTTTGCTGCTCGCACCCGTGCGAGGACGGGGGATGACTGTCGAGGATTTGGTTTTATCACAAAGGTTGTTTATTATTCACGCCTTCCCTGGCAGCCAGGAAATAGAGCTGTTTCGTCCCTGGTGAATCCCCACCCGCTTTCGCTCACCCGCGATTGGCCCGTTTTACGCGTATTTCGACGTATTTAGGCAGCCCACGAAGTCGTGCAAGTAGTTGGAAATACTGATTATCAGCGCCCTGAAAAGGCCGGCGTCGACGGTTCAATCCCGTCCCTGGCACCATTATTTCAACAGGTTACAAGTCCTCCAGCCAACGGCTACGTTCCACAACGTTCCAACTGCGTGGCGGAGTCGGTCTACTCCGACCCCAGAAACTTCGGAAATGCTGGCTCGTCTTCGGGACGAGCCCCTCACATGCACCTGCAATCACCACCAGGCATCCACCGTCTCTGAACAACGCGTCCTCTCAGCTCTTCTGCGGCAAGTGTCTCCGCGATCGATGCGCACAACGGAATGCACATTGACGCTTCCACCGGCGCGTAGGCGGACAGATCATGCGCGGAAGCGGAGATTACAACCGGCAACAGTTGCGTGCAACTCCGCAATGCTGAACGGAGCAATCTATTGCCTGCCAATCGTCTTCAATCCTGCTCCCGCAGTTCCTGCTCGCATTCCATTTGGGTCCATGAGCAATCCGGTGGCCGCGTGAGCATCTCGAACTGAAAGATTCTTGCCGTGCCGAAAAGAAAGCGCGGCAAAGCTCGAAGCCGATCCCTCACCCCTGAATCCGTCGATGGTCAGGCCGTCAAAGTCTTCCGCGTGCACGGCGTTGCGATAAAACTCCGGAAACGTTCCGTCCCAATGCACCTGCAATCCGGTAAATGCGAGGTCGCGCACGTTGTGAATTTCCGCAGCAGCCAGATCATGACGAACCAGACCGAGATTGATTGGAGTAGTCGGCTGCAGGTCGAGATTGCCTCCGAGAACGGCTTGTAATTGACTCGATTCCATCGTCAGTTTGAGATCGCGAAAGGCGATGTCTTCGATAAAACCAGGCTCAGTACTGTAGATAACAATCGGCGACTGGCTCTTCGCGATCATGCCGTTGAACACAACATGTCGAATTCTGCCGGCCGTTCTAGCCGGGGCGTCGGGCCACGATGGATAGGCCCAGCGAGCCACCGTCATCGATACCGGTTCGCCAGCGCCCCACCAGGGTCCATCGATTAAATGGGTGTCGCTCACGACATTCGAGAACAGCAGGTTCTCCACCACTTCCCCGCCCCGCGCCTGGATATTGATGCCGCGATTGCTGTCGCGGATGACCACGTTCTCAAACGTCATATCGCGATCGTCCCTGGCTGAAGGACCGATGCGAATTGCTGCAGAACGGCTATGCAGGATCACATTGGATACGGCAACATTCTCCATGGGCTGATGACACCAGCCATCCGCGCAAGGCCCTCCCAAAACCAAAGCATCGTCTCCGGCCTCAAGATAGGAGTTGGCTATCGTCACATTGTTTGAAGCGGAGATATCGAGAGCATCGGCGTTGGGCACAAGCATGCTGTTGCGGACATCGAGCCCGCTCACCGATATGTGATTACTGCATGCCACATGAATGCTCCAATTGGGGCTGCCCACCACATGAAAATCGCGCAGGATGACGCCATCGCTGTGCAGCACAAGCACCAGAATGCCGGGCCTCGCGCGCATATGGACAGGCCCCTCACGGCCTTCCGCCATCCGTGATACCAGCGCATCCCCCTGGCGGGTCTGCGCTCCTTCAAAATAGGGAACAAAATGAGAAACGCCGTTGTCGGTAAATGCCCGACTGTTGCCATCGATCGTGCCTTCCCCGACAATCGCCACATTGTGAACATTGTCAGCCACGATCAGTGCCGTGTCGCGCTCCTCTGAAGGATGCGCCAGGTGGGTGTAGTCGGATAGCTTATCGCTGCCGCGCACCGTTGCCCCCGGCTCAAGCTTCAGTGTGGTGTTATCTAACAGATGGATAGTTCCAGTCCGATAGGTTCCAGCTTCCACAACCACTGTTCCGCCGCCACGTGAATGGCAGTCCTGAACCGCGGCGTTGATGGCAGGCGAGTCCAGGGTCACCCCATCTCCCTTGGCGCCATAGGCCTTCACACGACAATCGATCGGGAGGCTATTCGGATTCTGTGTCTGAGCGAACACAGATAAGCTGGTCAAGATCAGGCAGCATCCCGTCACGGGAAGAATGCACCGTAAATGAGTTCCAATTTCCGCGATTATTCCTCTCTTCATCTGCACCCTCTACAAAACTCAAACGCTCTTCCCCGGCATCACACTACCTGATAGGCACCGCGGCGCGGAGCCGCTTGAAAACTCGTCTTGCTCGCAAACACAGCGAAGTAGAGTGCAATCGTCCGCATGCACCCCACTTTGCTGCGATCTCTTAAATCAGCTAGAGGACCACCTGCAGTTTGCCTTGACCGCAATCTCCATTTTCGGTGCCAGTTCCAGGAGGATTCTATACCTCCTGGGGCAGATTGCGAGGCCACCCGCACCCAGAGCGAAAGCGATTCATCGCCGTCTCTTTTTTCGTACAGCCCCGATTTCAGATTGCTGAAACTCCTATAATGAGACCTGTGATTCTGCGGTTCAAATTGATTGTCGCCGCTCTTCTGGTGCTGGCTGGTGGATGCCGTGCGCAAACGCAAGCGGATCAGAAGGCCGATCTCGCTGCGCACCTTAAAAAGGCGCAGAGTTATCTCGCAGAAAAGCGTCCCGATCTGGCCATACCGGAACTCAAAGCCGCGGTACAACTCGATCCTGAGAATGTCGAGATACAGGGTAATCTCGGCGTGCTTCTGTTCTTCTCCGGCAAGACGGCCGAAGCCATCCCGCATTTACGCTTCGCCGTTGAAAGGCAACCTGATCTCGCCAAGATCCAGGCAATTCTGGGAATCGCGGAGCTGCACACCGACGATCTCGCGGACGGGCGCAAAGATCTTGAAGCCGCATTTCCGCAGCTCGATGACCAGAAATTCAAAGTGCAGGTCGGCCTCGAACTTGTTGGCGTATACACCAAGAGTATGGAGTTGGACGCGGCGGCGGGCATGCTGGCGCAGTTGAAAAAGATAGCGCCCGACAATCCCGAGGTGCTTTATGCCTCTTACCGGACTTACGCCGACCTTTCCGGCGAGGCGATGCTTGCCCTCTCACTGGCTGCGCCTGATTCAGCGCAAATGCACCAGCTGCTGGCGCACGAGGAAATCAAGGAGGGCAACACGAACGCCGCAATCGCACAGTATCGAAAGGCCATTGCGATCGATCCTCACCTGCCTGGTGCGCACTTTGAGCTGGCTGAACTGCTGCACACTTCTGCAGATCCTGCATTGAAGAAAGAAGCCGAGCAGGAATATCGTGTCGCTCTGGCCGGTAATCCGCGGGATGAGAAGGCCATGTGCCAGCTTGCCGGGATCGCGCTCACGAAGGGTGACGTGAAAAGCGCATATCAGCTCTACTCGAATGCAATTGAGATTCAGCCTGACGATGCAAATGCAAAGTTGGAACTCGCCAAAGTGCTGCTCGAGATGAATAAGCCCGACGAAGCGCTGCCACTGCTTGAAGCCTCGGTGCGGCTGGAGCCAACCAATGCAACCGTACACTACCGCCTGGCTACGCTCTACAAGAGAGTGGGCCGCACTGAGGATGCAAAGCGCGAGATGGCATCTTACCAGCAATTTAAGGAGATGAAGGAAAAGCTGCGCGCTGTTTATAAGGATCTGCTGATACAGCCAGACGAGATCCGTTCGGACGAGAACGCTGAGAAGTAAGAGCTGGAGATGGCGCGAGGTATTTGACCGGATGACGTGGCGGATTCGGGCGCACATTGTCTTGTGGGTAATCCTGCTGCTGGGTCAGGCGACGGCGGCAGTGGCGCAAATGGGCACTGCGACGCCATTGTCGCCAGAAGAGCGCAAGAAGGCCGAGGCGGAACGCGCCGCCGCGGGCCCACTTGAGAACTACCCACAACTCGTGGATATTACCAGGTCTACGGGAATCAACTTCGTCCATAAGTCGAGCCCCGAGGCAAAATTCATCGCCGAATCGATGAGTGGCGGCGTTGCTCTCATCGATTATGACGGCGACGGCTGGCCGGATATCTACTTTACCAACGCACAGAGCGTGGAGATGGCGCAACTTGGTATAAGATCGCGCAGCGCGCTCTATCATAACAATCGCGACGGTACCTTTACCGATGTTACGGACAGGGCCGGCGTCGGCTATCCCTGCTGGGCCATGGGCGCGGCAGTTGGCGATTACAACAACGACGGCAAGCCCGACTTACTTGTAACGTGCCTCAACGGCGTGGTGCTCTATCGCAATAACGGCGATGGAACCTTTACCGACGTAACCAGGGAGAGCGGCCTGGCCGGCGACACTGGGTGGGCCACCGGCGCGGCCTTTGGCGACTACGACAACGATGGATACGCCGATCTATTCGTCTCGCACTACGTCGACTTTCATCTCGACAATCTGCCCGTATTCGGTACGGCGAAGGCCTGCAGGTATCTCGGGCTCGTGGTCCAGTGTGGCCCGCGCGGCCTCAAGGGCCTGCCCGACAAGCTGTACCACAACAATGGCAATGGCACGTTTACTGAGGTATCGAAGCAAGCCGGCGTTGACGATGCCGAGGGCCGCTACGGGCTTACGTCGATTTGGTCAGACTTCAACAACGACGGAAAGCTCGATTTGTTTGTGACCAACGATGGCGAAGCTAACTACCTCTATCAGGGCGACGGGGCTGGCAAATTCGAGGATAATGCGCTGCTCGCCGGCGTGGCCGCGAACGAAGACGGCGTTGAGCAGGCCAACATGGGCGTAGCATTCGGCGATTATATGCATACCGGACGCATATCGCTGGCCATCACGCACTTCGATGTGGAGTACACGGCCCTTTATGCCAACGATGGTGAAATGAGCTTTACTGACAAGTCGATTGCATCTGGAATTGCCAGGGGCACCCAAGGTTATGTGGGTTGGGGCGCCGCGTTCGTCGATTTCGCCAATAGCGGCTGGCAGGACTTCTTCCAGGTTGGCGGCCATGTGTATCCGCAGGTAGACGAAATACATTCTGCGACGCGCTATCTTGAGCCGGCCCTGCTGTTTCTGAATCAGCGCGACGGCACCTTCAGGAATGTGAGTCGCCGCGTTGGCTCTGCCATTCAGACTCCGCAGGTGAGCCGCGGAATGGCGATCGGGGATCTTTTCAACGACGGACGCGAAGAGGCGGTGATTGAGAATCTTGTTGGTGAGCCGATGATTCTTAGGCCCGAACACGGCCCGCCGAACCACTGGGTGAGCTTTACGCTTGAAGGAACAGAATGTAATCGCCTTGCCTTGAATGCGCGCGTGAAAATAACTGCAGGCGATCTGGTGCAGATGAATGAACTTATCAGCGGCGGGAGTTACTTGTCGCAAAGCGATCTGCGTCTTCACTTTGGTTTGGGCAGCCACGAGCATGTCGACCAGGCAGAAGTATTGTGGCCCGACGGCAAGAAAGAAATACTGACTCACTTGTTGGCCGACCGGTTTTACGTGGTGCAAGAGGGACACGGAATTGTAGACACCAAGCTGCCGGCTCACTCGGCGAGTCTGCCGTGAATCCGCAGGCCTTGCGCAAAGGGAAGCGTCAACAGACCAGTTGCACGGTGAAAATGCAATGCTGAATGGATGGGCTGGGAGACCAGTATCGAATACGCGGCTGGCGGGCGCGCTGGCCGCGGCCGTGCTGATTGCCGCATTCACGACCGGCGCCCGCCTGCCTGCTCGGCCACAGAGTGCAGGCAGCGCCCCGCCGCAAGCGGTCGCGCAGCAATTCCACCACGCGCTCGATCTCGCACAGCACGGTAATCCGCAGGGAGCGATGCAGGCCGTCGAGGGCATCCTGGAGAAGTATCCCCGGTACGCGCCGGCGCTGAAGCTCAAAGGCATGCTGCTTGAAGATGCGGGTCAATCGGCCGAGGCTGGCGCGGCATTTGAAGAGGCGTTAAGGTACGCGCCAAACGATCCCGATTTGCTTTTTGAGACCGGCGTATACAAGCTGCAGACCGCCAAAAACGAAGAGGCGCTTAAACTGCTGGAGCATTGCGCAAAGCTGCAGCCCCGCGATGGAGATACTTTTTTCTATCTGGCGCAGGCATATCACCTGAACGGTCATGATGACGAGGCGATTCGCGCGATAACGCGGAGCGCGCAGCTGGAGCCGGATAATGCGACGGTGTGGCAAAAATATGGCGAGTTGCTGTGCACCGGAAGCGACTGCGCGCAGGGGCTGCGGTGGCTCGAGAAGGCGCAGCAGATGAGCGCGAAACTGCCGGGGCTCGATTACGACATTGGCGCGGCGGACTACAAGTTGATGGATCTGGCGGGCGCGAAGCAAAGCCTGACGCGAGCGGTTGCTGCCCAGCCCGATGACCTGAATGCACTGGATTTGCTGGCGGCGGTTGAGATCAAATTATCCAACTGGCAGGCCGCGAAGGACCACTACGCGCGCCTGCTGACCTTCAAGCCAAATGACGCAGATATTCTCCTCGCCCTCGGGCACTGCCAGTTGGAGTTGAAAGACCACGTGGCCGCTGTGGACACGATGCAGCAGGTGCTGCGGCTCGATCCCGAGCGATTCCTGGCACACTTCTATCTTTCGCGCGCCTACGCCGCCATGGGCAAGGCCCAGGAGGCGCAGCACGAGGCCGCACTGCATCAGTTGATGATGTCGCAGGCAACGTTTGTTGGCTCGAGTGAGAGCGAGGCCCGCGAAAGCGCCATTATTGACCAGGCGCGCAAGTTGCTCGCGCAGCACCGCAAAGACGAAGCGCGCCAACTGTACCTCGATCGATTTAAGGGCACCACGGCGCGAGTTGCCGACTCGTATGTGTTTGTGGGCAAGCTCGAGCTTTATATGGGCGACAGCACAGAGGGGCTTGAGGACCTTCACCAATCCCTGGAACTCGATTCGCACGTGCACGGCGCGCACACCTATCTGGGAATCTACGAACTGAAACTTGGCGATCTGAATCGGGCAGAGACGGAGTTTCAGGCCGAGTTGACCAACGATCCGAGTTATCAAACTGCGATCGCTGAAATGGGCGAGGTTCGCTACCACCAGCAACGATGGCAGGAAACGGCGAACTATCTCGCCAAGTCGAAGACTGTTACGCCCGAACTTATCTTCATGTTATGCGACGCATACTTCCATCTGAACCGGCAATCGGACGCTGACCTGAACGCAGAAGCCGCGGCCGTATACGGGAGAAATGACAAGCGATTCATGCAGGGATTGATCGATTTGCTTAGACGCAATGGGCAGACCGAACTGGCCGGCCGCCTAACGGCCGGCGCCACTCCGTGATGCGGTTTCGCTTGTGGGAGCCTCTTTGATAGTCAGGATCTGATCGGCCTTCACATTCGTAAGCACCTGTTTAATGCCGCTGGGCCACGCGATCTCCATTCGGTCGATGATTGTGGCCGAACCCAATCCAAAGTGCACGCGCTTATCGCTGGAGGAGTTGTAACTGACCGCAGTCGTCGCCTCGTTATATTGCGAGCCAAGGGCCGTGGTAATCTTCACCTTGGCGCCGAGGCCGTCACGGTTTGACTTGACCCCGACCAGGTTCAGAAGAATCCAGTGATTCGCGTTCCGGGTCCGGTTCATCATGATCTCTGGCGGGCCATTGAGAACTGTAACTACAACGTCGATTTTACCGTCGTTGTTCAGGTCGCCAAACGCAGCTCCGCGATGCGCAGCCGGGACAGAAAAGCTGCGCCCGGCATTGGAGCTCAAATCTTCAAAGGTGAGATTTCCGCGGTTACGAAAGATTCCGTTGGGGAGCGCATAAGGGCGGTGCGCCAGTTGCATGGAGTTATCCAGGATGTCGGAATCTGACGTAAACAAGTCTTTGAGCCCGTCATTGTCGAAGTCGAAGATCCCCGCTCCCCACGCGGTAAGACGGCTCGTGTATTGAGTCAGGCCTGCACTGCCGCTTACATCTTCAAACTGTCCGCCGCCCAGGTTGTGATAGATCGGAAACCCTTCGCCAAACATGGCGGTCTCGAAGATATCGGGCCTGCCGTCGTTGTCGATGTCGCGAAAGTCGGTGGCCATGCCTGCGACCGCGTTTCCAAACGCGTTGTAAGCAACGCCGGCGAGAACTCCTGCCTCAGTGAATGTGCCGTCTCCGTTATTGTGCAAAAGATAGTTTTGAAAGGTGTCGTTGGAAACAAAGATATCGGTGAAGCCGTCGTTGTCGTAGTCGGCAAATGAAACACCCATGCCTTTACCGACATACTGTGAAATATGCGACTGCTCCGATACATCTGTAAACGTACCGTCTCCGTTGCTGCGGTAGAGGATGTTCGGCGTTCCCAGAAAGTCGACAGGAGAGCAGTACGCTGGCTGGCCTTGATCGACGCAGAGGGTCGCGGTCTTGAGGTCGTAAGTGAGGTAATTGACAACGAATAAGTCGAGGTGCCCGTCGTTGTTGTAATCGATCCAGCCTGCCGCAACTGACCAGGCTTTGCCAATCTTCGGAATCACGCCCGTAACGCCGGCTTTTTCAGTGACGTCGGTGAAAGTGCCGTCTCCATTGTTGTGGAAGAGCTGATTGCAGTTATATCCGGCCACATAGAGGTCGACGTATCCGTCGTTGTCGTAATCGCCCGCAGCGGCCCCCATGGAGTAGCACTTCCCTTTCAGGCCTGAGCTTTCAGTTACGTCGGTAAACGTTCCGTCGCCGTTGTTGCGATAGAGCCGGTTCCAGTAAACGGGATCGGACTTGTCGAAGGATGGAATCGCTGCTCCGTTGGTGAAGAAGATGTCGAGAAAGCCGTCGTTGTTGTAGTCAAAGAGCGCCACGCCGCCGGTCATTGTTTCGATGGTGTAGCGCTGTGGACTCACGCTGTTGCGCAGGACAAATCCGATCTTCGATCTGCTGATGGTGTTTTCAAATTCGATCGCGGGCTTGGACGGAGCAGGCGCTCCGGCGGTTTGATGCGCCGCTGGGTGCGGCTTAGCTGCCGATTGAATTTGCGCCTCCACTGAAAAGCAAACCAGGGAGGGAAGAACAAGCATCGCGAGGAAGAATCCGCCCATGGGGCCTTTGCCGCAGCCGGAGAGCCGGAATGCGCGATGAAGTGCAACGATGAGGTGACCCGCACCTGCGTGGGTCTGCCCGCCATGTCGAACACGCTTGCACATAAAACGATAGTGCTGGGAAGTTTTCGTGATCCCGGTTCGATTATATGGTTTTGAGCGCTGCAACAAGCCGCAAAATCCGCTGCCAGGCGGCTCCGCTTCAAGACTGGAAAGCCTCGAGAGAGACGATAGATTTGATCCGCCACCTTACAATCGCACAACGGCAATCTGCGGCTATAATTCAGTCACGAATCAACTCGGAACATCAATGCCGAACCCCACTTCTCCCACCCGGGCCGTTCTCTTGGCGCGCACAATTTCGACCGCTGTGTTGAGCACGGGATTTGCCCTGACCGGCGCTGGAACTGTTCTGCTCGGCATGCTTCTGCCGGTTTTTTCGCAAAAATGGGGCCTGTCAGACGATGCGGCGGGGTTCTTGCTGTTTCTACAGTTTGCCGGCGCCTCGCTGGGCGCCGTTTCCTGCGGCCTGAACCGGATTCGTTCGATCGCTCTCGGGTACGGGCTTTTGGTGGCGAGTTCGCTGGATCTCGCCTTTGCCCATTCGCGTGCGCCATTTACAGCATTTTTCCTTTTCGGGCTTGGCCTCGGCATGGCCATGACTTCCACCAATCTTCTGATTTCGGATCGCGCGAGAGATGAGCGCGCGGCCAAACTGGAGTGGCTGAATTTCGCATGGTCGCTTGGTGCGACAACCTGCCCGCTTCTCTTGCTTCCGCTTGTTCGCCGCAGCGATACGCATCAGGTCTACGTGTTGCTGTTAGTGGCCTTTTTTCTGTTGCTCGCCTGGGTAGCAGCGGCAGAACGGCAAGAGAAGCCGGTAATTGCGACTGCCGCTTCCAATTCTCAACGCCGGCCAATCGACCAGGTGTTCTTATTGCTATTGATCTGTGCGCTCTGCACCGTAGGCGTGGAATCGGCCCTCACTGGGTGGCTGACTACTTACTCGCACCGCACAGGGATGCGAAGCCTGGCAGGGTCGGCGCTGGCAACCGCAGTATTTTGGCTGGGGGAGATGGTCAGCCGGCTCGCATTCTCGACGCCATTACTCAAGAAGATTGGCCGTCAAACGGTTCTGAAGTGGGGAATCTGCGGTGCGACAGCCTCTGCGATTTTTCTGATTGCGGCTCCGCACCCGTCCATCATCATCGCCTCCGCCGGGATCGCTGGCATCTTTACAGGTCCGCTCTATCCGATTCTGCTCTCTTACCTGCTTGAGCGTTCAGCCAGGGGATGGCTCTTTGCCGTGGCCGGGCTGGGAGCCGCGTTTTTCCCTTGGATGACGGGACTGGTTTCAGCCCATCTGAACTCTTTGCGCCTGGGGCTGCTTGTTCCGTGTTTTGGCTATGCCGTGATGCTGGCGTTTGGCGCCTTGATCTTCAGGCCAGCCCAGACTGGCGCCCGGTAAACCCGGCAATCATGAGCCAGTCGGGACGCGCGGACCCTGCAGTAACGGATTTCGCACTCTTCTGTGCGGGGCTTCACGGGAAACAATTAAGACAATCGAATGTTTTATATCATTCAATACCAAGCAGTTACGGGAAGACCGGGCCAGTGGAAGCCAATCCTTCTACGCAAGTCCGGTTAAGTCATTCAAACAAATATGGATAGACTGCTATTCGCAATTGACAAACGTTCAGCCTTAAGGTTCTAATGTTGTGCTGGGCTCGGAAAGCCGTTTGGATATCTTTCCAGGTAAACGTTTGTCTTTGTTCACAGTGACCCGTCCCAGACCAACGGCCCGGGCCGCGACGGAAACTTCCCAAAGGGGTGGAGAGATGTCGGCGGCGCGCAGAGTTTCTCCTTTGGTTCCGCTGTTGGCGGCCATTCTCGCGGGATGCGGGGGCGGGGGAACTTCCGGCGGGACAAACCCACCCCAGACCGCAGCCACCCCAACATTCAGTCCCTCGCCCGGAACCTACACATCGGCGCAGACGGTTACGATTTCAGACTCAACGCCCGGGGCTTCGATTTATTACACCACCAACGGGACCACACCCTCGACAGCTTCCACGCTGTTTTCCTCCACTTCGCCCGTCTCTGTATCCACTACAACCACGATCGAAGCCATTGCCGTCGCTAAGGGATTCACGCAGAGCGCCGTCGGAAAAGCAACGTATACGATCGCTGCGCCGGGACCGACGGTCTCCGTTGTTCTAAGCACCAACGATGAGACAGAGTTGATGACGGCGCAGCCGAGCGTAGCCTTCCTGCCGGATTCGGGGGACGCGGGCACGAACACGATTGTTGTGGATGCTACGCAGCAGTACCAGACCATCGACGGGTTCGGCGCCGCGTTTACCGATTCGGCAGCCTACCTGCTCAACGAAGTTGCGCAAACAAGCCAGCTCAAGAGCGCGATGAGCGATCTGTTCACGCGCAATGGCAATGGAATAGGGCTCAGCTTCATGCGCAATCCGATGGGCGCGTCGGATATCGCACGCTCAGTTTATTCCTTTGACGATCAGCCATTGGGCACGACCGATCTGACGCTGGCCGGCTTCTCTATCCAGCACGACCAGACTGACATCATCCCGATCATTCTGCAGGCCAGGTCGCTCAACCCGCAGTTAAAGATCATGGCCAATCCCTGGAGCCCGCCGGGATGGATGAAGGATCCCAGCTCAATGAACCCGGTTTCAATGCTGGGCGGAACGCTGCTGCTGACCGGCGCCAACCAAACGGCCTTTGCCAACTATTTTGTGAAGTACATCCAGGCGTACCAGGCCGCGGGAATCGACATTGACTATATCTCTCTCCAGAACGAGCCGCTGAACATCACTACCTCTTACCCGAGCATGGGGATGAGTGACACGACGCAACTGGCGCTGTTGCAGGGATATGTGCTGCCGGCGCTGGCTTCGAACAACATCTCAACCAAAGTATTTGTTTACGACCACAATTGGGATACGCCGTCGTATCCGGAATACGTGCTGGGAGGCCTGACCAGCCAGCAACTCACGCAGATAGCCGGCACGGCGTGGCATGGATACGGGGGGCCTCCGGGCGCGCAGCAGACGTTGCAGAATGCGTTTCCGTCCCTTGGAAACTGGATGACCGAACATTCGGGTGGAACGTGGATCAGCGACCAGTTCACATCGGATTTTCTTGAGATTACGCTGGTACTGCGCAACGCTGGAAAGGCCTACGTGAAGTGGAGCCTTGCGCTCGATCAGAATCTGGGTCCGAACCTTACCCGGAATGCAGGCCTGGGTGGCTGCAACACGTGCACGCCGATTGTGACAGTGAACAGCACCACCGGCGATATTTCGTACAACGTCGAATACTACACGCTCGGCCACTTCAGCAAATATGTTCTGCCGGGGGCGGTGCGCATTTACTCAAGCAATACACCGGCTATTGCCAGCGTGGCGTTTCTCAATCCCGATGGCTCAACAGCCCTGATTGCATTCAACAACACGTCATCGAGCCAGACTTTCCAGGTGCAGTGGGGCAGCGGATACGCGTTTTCTTACACGCTCCCCGCACTGGCTGCCGCCACGTTCACGTGGGCGGGCGCGCAAAGCGGAACCCCCACCGTATCGGCGACAGCACAGATACAAGGATCGAGCTACAGCAGCGAAACGGGCCTCCAGACCGAGGATACGGGCGACTCGACCGGCGAATACGATCTGGGCTATCTCACGTCCGGCGCCTACGCCGTATATCAAGACGTGGATTTCGGAAGCGCGGGATCGATCGACACTGTGAACGTGCGCACCGCGAGCGCCGGGAACGGCGGAACGGCAACTTTCTACCTCGACAGCATGACATCAACTCCTGTTGCCACGGTTGCGCTGCCGGTTACGGGCGGATGGCAGACATGGCAAACCGCGAGCGGCGCCGTCACTGGCGCTTCAGGCGTACACACTTTATATGTTGTTTTCACTGGAGGCGGATCGACAGACAGTATTTCAAACGTGAACTGGTTCCAGTTTAACTAGCCGGCAAAGGGGCAATGAAAAACCGGAGAGGCTGGAATCCTGATAAGTAAATCGCCTTATTACTGAATTCTGAATGTGGATTTGAAGAACAATCATCGTAAAATCAGCTTTAAACGGCGGCAACGCAAGGGGATTCCAGAGATTTCATGAGAGATTCCGGAAACAACAATGGACCGAAAGACGCGCCGAAGCATAGGCCGCACCTGACGCCTAGCCTCAAGCAGCTTGCCGAACATCTTGGTCTCAATCCAGCAACGGTTTCGGTTGTACTCAACGACGTGCCAGGCAGGTCGATTCCGCAGGCGACCCGCGACCGCATCAAGGCGGCAGCCAGGGAGATGAACTACCAGCCGAACCTGTTGGCACGCTCGCTGCGCAGCCGGCGCACGCTGACGATCGGGATCCTGGTTCCCGAATTGGGCGACGGTTATCACACGCAGGTTATGAGCGGCATCGGCGACCAGCTCATGATGGCCGGGTACTTTTATTTCACCGCGCACCACCGGCACAAGCCGAACCTGATTGAGGAATACACGCGGTTGTTGATCGGCCGCGGCGCGCAGGGGTTGATCGCAATCGATACGCTTCTTGAGCATCCGGTCAACATTCCAGTGGTTGCGGTGGCTGGACATAAGCAAATTGAAGGCGTGACCAATGTTCTGCTCGACCACCGGCGCGCAGCCGAGCTCACGTTGAACCATCTTTATGGCCTCGGGCACCGAAAGATTGCTTTCATGCGTGGCCAGCCCTTCAGCTCGGACTCCGACGAACGTTGGAAGAATCTGGTGGAAGTCGCGGGGCGGATGGGCATCGAGATTAAACCCGAATTAGTGGTTAAGCTGGACCGCGATATGTCGTCTCCGGAACTTGGCTATCCGGTGGTGCAGCAGTTATTGGCGACCAGGCAGCCTTTTACCGCGTTGGTTGCATTCAACGATATTTCGGCGATCGGTGCCATCCGCGCCCTGAAGGATTCCAATCTGCGGGTGCCTGAAGATGTCTCGGTAATTGGATTCGACGATATCAAGGCCGCGGCTTTTACGCTGCCGCGACTGACTACCATCAACCAGCCCCTCGAAGAAATTGGGCGAATTGCCACGCAGAGCCTTCTCAACCGTATCCACAACACGATTCTCCCGCGCGACGAGATCAGCGTGGACCCGAATCTGGTGGTTCGTGAATCGACAGGACCGGTTGCGGAGTAGAACTTGGCGGGCGCTCGTGCCGCCCTCCCGCACGGGACTGAACAGGCTGCGAAAAAAACCAATTGACATGCGCCTTGTAATAGGCGCGAGCTCCGAAATCCGGCAGGGCAGGGATACCATGAACAGTTGGCCGGTTGATCTGTTGCTCCATCACGCCAACGTTGCCGGGCGTTCGATTGTTCACTTGCTACTGATTGTCACAGTAGCGTTCTCAAATGTCACAGCAATGCGCTCGACGGCCTCGTCGGCCAATACCGGCGGAATCGCCAGCAGGCTGCTTCGCTCAACCAGCGAGTCGAGTACCGGCAAGGCGCCTTTTTCGTAAGTGTACGCGGAGGCAAACTCATTCAATGGATCGCTCCATGGGCGTCCCGCGGCATTCAACGGACTCTTGCGCACCAGGCTGGCGTTGTTGAAGTAGATATGCAGCCCCCAGTCCGTCATGGGAATATTGTTGAGGCCCGATGGCCCGCAGCGTATGCCTGCGTTGCGCGTCTGCTCAACCACGCGCAGGCAG
>Ga0326727_10014491_pt1 | contig 17164 bp, 14 predicted proteins | sample MB2enrmetagenome_FD_207643 | JGI IMG/M metagenome (GOLD analysis project Ga0326727, IMG submission 207643) | Lab enriched peat soil microbial communities from McLean, Ithaca, NY, United States - MB29MY | ecosystem: Environmental > Terrestrial > Soil > Wetlands > Peat | place: USA: New York...
TGCGACTAGGTAGTGAATTTTGCATCACGATGAAAAGCGGCGGAGACCAGAGTTTCAACCGATTCTCAAATCCCCAATTACGAGTTGCATTAAAGCATACTCGTTTTCAGGATTGGAGCCCGGAGCCTCGCGGTCGGAACTCGGAGCTTTTCATTGTTTAATAAGATACTTATTGCCAACAGAGGAGAAATTGCGCTCCGCGTAATACGAAGCTGCAAAGAGCTAGGCATCAAGTCCGTGGCTGTTTATTCTGAAGCGGACCGTGATGCGTTGCATGTCCGCTTCGCCGATGAAGCAGTATGCATCGGTCCTCCGCCGAGTCGTGAAAGCTATCTGAGCATTCCACGTATTATTGCCGCTGCAGAAATCACAAATGCTGACGCGATCCATCCCGGTTACGGATTTCTCTCTGAGAATGCGCAGTTCTCCGAAATTTGCCAGAGCAGCGGAATAAAATTCATCGGGCCGAGGCCGGAAATGATCACGGCCATGGGCGACAAGGCATCCGCCAAAGAGACAATGCTCAAAGCAGGCGTTCCAGTTATCCCGGGCAGTGATGGCACTATCGATGATCCGAAAAAGGCTATGGAGACCGCAGACGTTGTGGGATACCCGGTGATCATAAAGGCTACTGCCGGAGGCGGCGGGAAAGGAATGAGGCTAGCGTGGAAACGAGAGGAATTCGAAAGACAATTTCAGATGGCTCAGACGGAAGCTGAGGCTGCATTTGGGAATCGAAATGTTTACATCGAAAAATATATCGAGCAGCCTCGTCACATCGAGATTCAAGTGCTTGGGGACCAGCATGGCGAAGTCATTCACCTCGGTGAACGGGAGTGTTCTATTCAAAGGCGCCATCAAAAGTTGATCGAGGAATCGCCATCACCGATCGTTGACGCTGAACTGCGAGAGAAAATGGGCACGGCTGCCGTGAGAGGCGCGAAGAGCGTTAAGTACGAAGGTGCTGGGACTGTAGAGTTCCTTGTCGATAAGCTTAAGAATTTCTATTTCATGGAGATGAACACGCGGATCCAGGTCGAGCATCCCGTAACGGAGCAGGTCACGGGCATCGACCTTGTCAAAGAGCAAATATATATTGCCGCCGGCGCAAAGGTGACCAGGAGAAAATTGAAGCAAGTCGGCCATGCGATCGAGTGCAGAATCAATGCCGAGGACCCATACAGGGGTTTCCGCCCAAACCCCGGGACCATAACCGGGTTTCACACGCCTGGTGGTTACGGGGTACGCGTCGACTCTCACGCTTACGTCGGTTACACTATCCCGCCCTATTATGATTCGCTTATCGCGAAGCTTACCACGTTCGGTCTAAACAGGGAAGAAGTTATTGACAGAATGTCTCGCGCGCTGGAAGAATTCATCGTTGAAGGCGTTGCGACTACGATACCTTTTCACATAAAAGTCATGAAAGATGAGCGGTTCAGGAAGGGCGAATTCGATACACACTTTCTGGACTCTTTTGAATTTGTCGAAGATCCTCCCGCCGCGAGCGGGACGTAATAAAGGAGACCCAAATGGAATTCCCAACCGATTTGAGGTACACGAAAGATCACGAATGGATTCGCGTTGAAGGAAGCACGGGAGTTGTCGGAATAACTGAATATGCCCAGGGCGAATTGGGCGATATTGTCTTCGTCGAGCTCCCCGCAGTCGGCACGAAATTTCAGCAGGGCAAGCAGTTCGGAACAATCGAGGCTGTAAAGACCGTATCTGATATTTTTGCGCCGGTCAGCGGAGAAATTGTGGAGATTAACCCTGCGCTGAAGGATTCGCCCCAAACCGTGAATAAGGAGCCGTATGCCGGCGGCTGGCTCGTAAGAATAAAGATCGAAGACAGATCGGAGCTGACCAACCTGCTTGACGCTGGCAAATACCAGGAGATGGTCGGAAAGTAGGGGGTAGAACCGGGCAGCCCCGACTTCCCCCCAAACCCATGCTGCACTAACTGCTTGCTCGTTCAAAGGAGAGTTGAGAGTGCCTTATTATCCAAGTACTGACGATGACCGCCGTGAGATGCTCGATGCGATCGGGGTAGAGAGTTTTGATGAGCTGATAAAGGACATCCCACATGAAATCAGGCTGAAGGGAGATTTGAAGATTCCTCCGGCTATGAGCGAGCTCGAGGTCATCAAGCATGTCTCAGCGCTCGCAGGCAAAAATGTCAACACTCAGGACTCAGTTTCATTTCTTGGTGGAGGTGCCTACGACCACTTTGTTCCGTCCGCTGTCGGTTCACTTCTCAGCCGGTCTGAGTTCTACACAGCATACACCCCATACCAGGCTGAAGTAAGCCAAGGAACACTTCAGGCGATCTACGAATATCAATCGATGATTTGCCGCTTGACAAAGATGGATGTCTCCAACGCTTCGCTTTATGACGCGGGCAGCGGACTCGCTGAAGCAGCTCTTATGTCGACCGCGCACACAGGCAGGAGAAAAATCGTCGCGGCGCATCCGATTCACCCTCTATACCTGCAAGTCGTCAGGACCTATGTTCATGGTCAGGGCTTCGAGATCCTTGAAGTCCCAGCGCGAGACGGAATTGTGGACGTTGAAGCGGTCAAGAAAGCTACCGACGAAGATGTGGCAGCCGTCATGGTACAGCAACCGTCTTTTTTCGGAACTCTAAGCGACGTCTTCGCGCTTGGCGAGATTGCCCGTTCTAAGAAGGCTCTGTATGTCGTCGATGTTAACACTATTTCACTGGGTCTTCTTGTACCGCCAGGTGATTACGGAGCGGATGTGGTCGTCGGTGAAGGTCAGCCCCTTGGAATTCCTCAGAGCTTTGGCGGACCATTCTTAGGCGTTTTCGCGGTGAAAGAAGCACTGATTAGACGTTTGCCCGGGAGACTTGCCGGCGTAACCCTTGACACCGAAGGGAAACGCGGATTCGTGCTGACGCTTCAGACACGCGAGCAGCAGATCCGGCGCGAGAAGGCAACTTCAAACATCTGCACCAACGAAGGCTTGATGATGCTTGCTTCAACGATTTACATGTCGCTCATGGGCAAACAAGGAATTCGTGAAGTCGCCGAGCAATCGAGCGCGAAGGCACATTACCTGGCCGATAAGATTGGAATGATCCCCGGATTTAGTTTGAAATTTCGGCAGCCTTTCTTCAATGAGTTCCTCATCTCCACTCCGGTTCCTGCCGCACAAATTGTCGAAGCCGGATTGCAGAAGAAAATTCTTGCCGGCCTGGATGTCGCACGATTTCTTCCAGCCGAGAATGGCCTCTTGGTTGCGGCAACCGAAAAGCGAACACGGGACGAGATGGATGTGTTCTTCGAGTTTCTAAAGGGCTTCAAGAAGTAGCTGATCGGCGAGTCTTTCCACAGCCACATCCCTTTCTAGCCCGCCGGTTGTTTCGAAAACTTGCCATCTACAATCGCCCGCTTCACCATCGCGGCGCGCTTTGGGAAATTAGCTACCGAACATTATTTTAGATGGAAAACACTCTTGCCAGATGGATAAGATTCTAATTCTCGACTTCGGTGCTCAATATACCCAGCTCATCGCGAGGCGCGTGCGCGAACTGAACGTCCTCAGCCTTGTGGAGAATTTCGATTTCCCTCTTGAAAAGGTCCGTGAACTTAACCCGAAAGGAATAATTTTCTCCGGTGGACCATCAAGCGTCTATCAGAAGAACGCTCCTCTCCCTGAAAGGGGGATCCTCGGGTCAGGGATCCCGATACTCGGAATTTGCTACGGACTCCAGGTCGTGGCACATCTCCTTGGCGGGGAAGTGGACCGGTCTGCACATCAGGAATTCGGAAAGGCACTTCTTATCGTTGACGACTCAAGCGACCTTCTGTCAGACATCGGTGACGTTTCCAAGGTGTGGATGAGTCATGCCGACAGGGTCACCAAGCTCCCGCCCGGCTTCGCCCCTATTGCACACACGGAGAATTCTCCTGTCGCGGCATTCAGCTCGAAATTGAAAAAGATCTTCGGTGTCCAATTCCATCCGGAGGTCGTTCACACCGTCAACGGAAGAGAAATTCTCTCGAATTTTCTGTTCAAGGTCTGCGGATGCTCTGCCGATTGGAAGGCGGGCAACTTCATAGAAGAGAAAGTGCGTGAGATAAAAGAGAAAGTCGGGAACGAGAAAGTCATCTGCGCTTTGAGCGGCGGCGTTGATTCCGCTGTCGCGGCAGTTCTCATCCGGAAAGCCATCGGAGACAAACTGCACGCGGTTCACATCGATAACGGCCTTATGCGGAAGGATGAGAGCCTGAAGGTTGTGGAGTATTTCAGGGACAACTTCAAGATTGACCTGCATTACGTCGATGCGTCGGAGATGTTTCTCAAGAAACTCCGGGGCGTAGCGGATCCGGAAAAGAAAAGGAAGATCATCGGAAACACTTTCATCGAAGTCTTCGAGGAGGCGGCGCAGGAGATAAAGGGAGTCAGCTTCCTGGCACAGGGGACACTTTACCCGGATGTGATTGAGTCCCAGTCGCACAAGGGACCATCCGCAAAAATAAAGACCCACCACAATGTCGGAGGCTTGCCGGAAGTGATGAAGCTGAAACTCATCGAGCCTTTCAGGCTTCTTTTCAAAGACGAAGTACGCAATGTCGGACGAGAGCTTGGAATCTCCGGCGAAATAATCGAGCGACATCCCTTCCCGGGGCCCGGGCTCGCTGTGAGAATCCTCGGAGACGTTACTCCTGAGAAATTGGAAATTCTCCGTCAAGCCGACGATATTTTCATTGAAGAAATTAAGAAATATGGAATTTATACAGCTATCTGGCAGGCGTTTGCCGTGCTTTTGCCCGTCCAGTCTGTCGGCGTGATGGGCGATGAAAGGACTTACGAATATACGATTGCCCTGCGTGCGGTCACCAGCGAGGACGGAATGACCGCCGATTGGGCTCAAATCCCCTACGAGTTGCTGGCCAAAGTGTCAGGACGCATCATCAACGAAGTCCGTAGAGTTAACCGTGTCGTCTACGACATCAGCAGCAAACCGCCCGCAACAATCGAGTGGGAGTGAAACTTTGCCGGCCAAGAACTATAATTCGTCGTATGAACGGGCGTAAGAGATGCAGGCCTCGGTAGAAGGGCTCTGGGACGAAGCCGTTGGCTTTCTCGGTGACGAGAAGCCTTTACATGCCATCCAGATATTAAGAAGAATCATTTCCATTGACCCCGAATACGGCGACGCTTACTTGAAGCTGGCGGAAGTCTACATTAGTATGCGCCAGTATGACGCCGCAGAAAGACTTCTTACCGAAGCACTCTCCATAATCAAGAATAACCACAAATTGATGGAAGCCCTCGGTAGTCTTTACTATAATCTCGGGGAAATGGCAAAGGCGTTCCCCCTTTTCAGAAAGCTTAGCACATGGCATCCGAATGGATATATTCGGGATAATCCGAACATCCATCTTGCCCTTGCGACGATATTTCTTGAGCAGGAAGAATTGGCTGAAGCGACGGGTGAGGTAAAAAAGGTTTTGCGTGTCGATGCGAAGTATCCCGACGCCAACGGGATCCTTGGAAGGATTCTGCTCAAGCAAAAAGACTTCCCGAGCGCCATAAAACATCTCCAAAGAGAACTCGCACTGAACGAAACCTCAATGGAGTTCCGACTCGAACTCGCCACTGCGTTCTACCTCCTGGGAGATCTGCCCAAGGCGCTGGATGAATTCACGCTTTTGATAGATACCGATCCCGAATTCTTCCCGGGCTGGCTCATGTGCGGAAAGATCTTGCTGGAACTCGGCAAAGTGGACGAATCAGAATTTTACTTGCAGAGAGCACATAGCCTCAATCCCAAAAGCGCAGAGGTGCAGCAATCGCTCGCAAATCTTTACAGCACGATCGGGGAAATAGAGAAGGCCCGCTCTCTGTTCGACGAGCTTGCCAGAGCAAACGCGGTAGTCGAGGATGACACGCATACACTTGAACACACTCTCCCGTCCCGACACTTTTCTCGCCGGAACGGCTTCCGAACAAGAATCACAAAGAAGAGGCGCCGACGTTGAGACTTGCCTTGGCCTTTCTGTTGCTGCTTCTCGCTGATGTCCTCAATGCACAGACCCCTTTCGATCAGACCGACGAGACGAACTACAATCTCGGCCTACAGAGTTACAAGCAGGGTGACTATTCCAACGCCTATCAGTTTTTCCATTTGGTGATGAACGATTCGCTGAACCAGCGATTGGCCCAATCCTTTTACTACGGCTCAAAGAGCCTTTTCAGCCTCCACCGATATCAAGAATCAGTATCAGCGATAGATACCTTTCTTGCCCGTTTCCCGGATGACGAACACGAGTATGAGATGATGTACATACTGGGAGCTGACTACTACGAACTTGGGAAATACAAACTTGCGGGGGCGCAATTTGTCATGACGATCGACTCCGCCTCTGACCAGACAGCGAGGGATCTGGCGGTTGGAAGCCTGCGGACCCTCGTAGATTTCAACCTGAGTTTCGACGATGTCAGGAATTTGTTCAACCAATGCCAGACCAGACTTTCGGCTGTAACAATCTCAATAGCATTCGCCCGTAGGGCATATTTCTCGGACAGAGTCGGAGCCGCCGATAGCCTCCTGAGAGCATTCACCCAGCGTTTCCCTGAACCCGGAACGGGAAGCGGTGAAATATCAAAATGGATCGGCCGGGTCGAGACCGACGAAGTCCTCAGCAAAGCTCAAATAAAAATCGGAGCTTTGCTTCCGCTCCAGTATGGAAGCAGTGTTGGAGATCGACTTCTCCTCGGAATTCAGCTCGCGCTCGACGATTACAACAATGCCGCCAGGACAAAAGTCGGGCTAGTCCTGGAGAATTACGGGACGAACCTAGTGACTCTTTTTTCCGACATGCGCATCCTTGCAAGAGACAATACTGTCAGGGCAGTTATCGGACCGGTCTTTAGCAACGAGGTCCCTAGCATAACCGATGTCGCAAACCTGTCGAAGGTACCTACGATAACTCCGACGGCTACTCAAACGGGTCTAGTCTCGGACAATTCCTATGTCTTTCAATCAAATCCGAATTTCAAGACCCGCGCGCGTGCCATGGCTGATTACGCCGTCAATGTCTTGCACATCCAGAGCATCGCTGTCATGTCCCCATCGGACACCTATGGCAAGAACATCGCAGGTTTCTTCGTTGCACGTTTGAAAGAACTTCATGTTCAGCCAATTTCGGTGATTTATTTTGAAACCGGCACGACAGACCTTTCAAAGGAGATCGGAGCGATAAAGGACGCTGCCGCGTCCGCACTCAGCGAGCCGTTCATCGATTTCACGAAACTGGACAAGCAGCAGCAAGCGAGACTAAAAAATTACGGAATAGCATCCTCGTTCGTCGACTCTCTCGAGAAATCAAGGGGGAGCGTGGATGCTTATGACCTGTTCGGTGCAGACCCCAGGAGAACCGCTGATTCTCTCGGGATTCCCGTTATCGACCGGACGACCGCGGGAGACTTCACCGCTCTGCGTTCTCTCGGAGCTATTTTCATTCCACTGACTTCATCAAAAGATATCGGAGTCGTCGGAGCGCAATTGGCGTACCATAACGTGAAAACCCAGCTCATCGGGACGGACGATTGGTACGATTTGAACCAGCTCTCCAACAACGATTTGTATGTGGACGGCGTGATTTTTTGCAGCGACACATATTTTGATACCAACTCACCAGCGTATGAGGCCGCGAGCAATTCACTCTCGCAAATCTCCGACACGGAATTCGACAGGACCATCTCTTACGGTTACGATTTGACTAACATGCTGCTCAAGGTTCTCAACGAAAGCAGTAGTAGAACCGACGTTGCCAGCGGCCTGAAGACGACAACGTTCCATGGCTTGCATTCCACTATTTCATTCTCCAGTGACAATTCAAATCATTATATACACATTCTTCAGTTCAAGAAGGGAAAAATTCTCGATCTTGGCGAAGTAAATGATACATCAGACAACAAGGAATAGGCTGTGAAAACCACGTAGTCGATCGTTTCCACTCTTGCTAATCCAGCAGACAATTTAAAAAGGGAGGCTGAGTTGATTACCAAGCACGCATCACAGCGGGAAAGGTCCGACGGCACGCGCACGCTGCGGGAGTGGCCTGAAAGTGAGAAGCCGCGCGAAAAGCTTCTTTCGCACGGTGCCACAAAGCTCACCGACATCGAGCTTCTTGCAATACTCTTAAGAACGGGAACCCGCACAAAATCTCATTCGAAGACGGCTATTGACGTGGCGAGAGAAGTCATGATGGAGTTCGACAATTCTCTGGAGTTGCTTTCGTCAAGGGACGCTCTGGAACTGTCGCGCATCTCGGGGGTTGGGAACGTTAAGGCCGTAACTCTCGCCGCTGCATTTGAGCTCGGAAGAAGAATTCAGACCAATCCCTGCCCAGACAAGCCCCTGCTAAATAATCCAGAAGCGGTTTACCGGTTTATCATGAGGGATTTCGCGGGCGAGAAACGGGAAGTGTTCAGGGTCATCGCGCTAAGCACATCCGGCAAAGTTAAGCGGGTGAAAACCATGACGGAAGGAACACTGACAGCAAGTCTGGTCGATGCGAGAGCGGTTTTCAAATTTGCCGTGCTTGAAGATGCAGCCAGCATCATCGTGGTACACAACCATCCGAGTGGTAAACTCGACCCGAGTAGGGAAGATATACAGATAACCAAAGACCTCGTTCAGGCAGGCGCGTTCCTAGACATTTCCGTACATGATCACCTGATCGTGGGACCGACCGGATACCTGAGTCTGAAGAACGCAGGATACATTTGAATCACCGACGGGACAAAGGACAGAAACAACCGGAAACGTATCTACGGCTGTGCGGTCTTAGTCGCGGCGCTTTCCTGCTGTTGCTTGCTCATGTATGTTCCGAAAACAAAGTCCCACATGGGCGAACTGACACCGTAATTCCCATCGGGATCCATGTAATGGTGCCGCATGTGGTGCTGTTTCAAATAGAGTGATATTCTTCCGTGCAGTCTGAAATGATGGACTGCGTAATGGGTCAAATCATAAGACAGGTAGCCAAGTATGAATCCTGCAAAGAATGGAGGGACATAATGAGCGCCAAGAAGGTTTCTGAATAGGAAATAGAAAAAAAGGGCTAAAGGTATACTGACAACAGGGGGCATTACAAGGCGCGTCGAGTCATTCGGGTAATCGTGGTGAACACCATGGAACATGAAGTGAATCTGTTTCCCCCATTCACTTTTCGGGATGAAATGAAAGATGAACCTGTGGAGAACGTATTCCGTATAACTCCACACTACCAACCCGAGTACCAGCAACGGAATTGCATAGCTGACGCCTATTCCACTCCCTAAGGCTTCATAGCTCATATACCCGATCACCGGGAGATATATTATTGCTGGAATTGACGGGTGAACGTGGGAAAAGAATTCGAGGATGTCACTTTGGAACATCCTTGCAGATTCATCGCCGTTTGAGACATAACGCTTCATTGAAGTAGTTCCTTTCTTCGAAAATCACTCCGCTGGATTCGCCGGTGCCACGCATAATACCGAACGTAGCAGATCCTCCGGCACTTAGAAGGACTTTTGAATCACAGTTTTAGAGCAAGAATTTCTCACTCATCCACTACAACTCAACAGAAGTCTAGAAAATTCCCCGAACGGACCGGAAATCCGGACGTCGCAATTCTTTAGGGAGATTGTCCCGCATTCCCGAAAGGAGCGCTGCGCCTAATTTGTCCGCAGTTTAAGGGCTACTCTTTTTCTGATTTCGCATTATAGACGATCTTGCGGATGGTGTCGAACCGCAAGTAAGGATATTCGTCTTGGATTTTCTCTATAGCGTCGCCGACGCTCATGTAATTTCGCAAGTCTTTGAAGCGACGTTTGATCTGGTAATCTCTAACCGCCTTGTAGTCCAAAAGGCTGTTTTCAATCAGCTTCTCGTAAACCTCATCCGTAAGAATATCGCTCAGCGGGTTCTCAATGTGCTTTTTCGCTACCTTCTTTTTCTCCGGGGCAATTGCTGTTATCTTCTCCATTTTTTCCTCGCTTTTGCTTTAGTGAGACTTAATTTCGAAACGCATTATCAAAGTCTCGCTTTCCCCTCCGATTGTATTCCTATATTCATTTTCATATGTCACAGAATCACGAACCCAAATCCACGTTAAAAATAAGCGTTTCCCGCTCTCTCTCCAGTGTCGTGAATCACTGGCACGTTGTCACGCCATTGCCACTCGCGTGCTTTGCAGGACGTCTTCTAGGCGCCACTCCCTGGAATGGACCTCTATGGCACAAGAATATCGAAGACTTCTTTGGCGCGCCAGAATCAAGAAAAGGGCATTACAAGTTGAACCGGCATGCTGGCCTTCTCTGTCAAACTCACGAAAGAACAAATGGCGCTGGCTGTGGGCTCTACTGGACTCGAACCAGTGACCTCTTGCGTGTGAAGCAAGCGCTCTGAACCGGCTGAGCTAAGAGCCCCAGTTCCCTAATAATCTAACAAACCGTTGGCTGGTAATCAAGAAAATCCTCTTGTTGCTCACAGCATCATCCTTGTCAACAAAGCCTCGCGCAAAACACCCTCTATTCCTCAGATTCGTGCGGTTGTCATAGAGACGGGACTGTCTTCAAGAGGTTTAAGATTCGAGGCCGTTCGTGCAACGCGAGAGCAGGGCAACTGGGATCTCATCAGGACATCCAAAAGTGCTCCGGCGCAAAGGACCTTCCGATTGACTACTTCGGCCTTTCGATTCCTGCTGCTTCAAGCACTTTCACCGCCACCTGATACTTCTTGAACGGCGGCAACAGGTACGCACCCGCAACGCTGGGCTTAATCTCACGCAAAATCTCCGCCGAAATATCGATTCCGACCTGGATGGCGTCATCGCCAGCCTGAAAGATTCTCTCTCTGACCTTTTCAGGTATCCTTATTCCAGGGATTTCATGGTGCAGAAACTCAGCATGTTTGTAGCTTCTTAGCGGGAGAACACCGACCACGACAGCCATATGGAGTGGTTCCATGGCCTTGATGAATCGTTCAAACGTGCTTAACTCGTAGATTGGCTGGGTAATAATGACCTCGGCCCCAGATTCCACTTTCCGGGCGAGTCTCTCTATCTCGTAATCAAAGCTGTCCGAAGATGGATTGGCAGCACAGGCTATCAAGAATGACGTTTTGTCGCCAATCTGATTCCCCACGGAATCCAAGCCACAATTCATGTTTTTTACTATTTTGATAAGTCCCACCGAGTCAACGTCAAAGACGGATTTTGCCTGCGGCAGGTCCCCGATCTTCGCCGGGTCACCTGTGATTACAAGAATATTTCTCAGACCAAGGGCATGAGCCCCCAGCAAGTCTGCTTGAAGTCCGATCATATTCCTGTCACGCGCGGCCAGGTGTGTGATAGCCTCAATTCCGACTTCCTGCTGGACAATTTTCGACAATGCTATCGAACTCATTCTAATTCTTGCGCGTGCGCCATCCGTTATGTGCACGGCGTCAAATCCATTTTCTTTGCAGAAACGTGCCCCCTCAATTACACTCGAAATATCGAGCCCGCGCGGTATATCAAGCTCAAGAGTCGTAATGAACTTCTTTCCTATTTTTGTTAACAACTCGGAATGTGTTTGAGCTACTCGTCCGGAGAGTTCTTCTCCAAGACCTACCTTTTTACTGATCCGCACTTCGGGTTTCCGCACAGAGATTTGTCCGCGAACCGTCGCCGGTTCCCGTTTCCGCCCAATTCCACGGACTGCTTCTGCAATTGCTTTAATATGAGAAGGAGTCGAACCGCAACATGCTCCGATGACCGTAACACCTGCCTCAACAAGCTGCCTGGCATAAGTTGCCAGATATTCAGGCGTCGCATGATAAATTGATCTACCATCAACGAGGGTCGGTATCCCCGCCGCGGGTTGAGCCGACAGGACGAGATCCTCAGAATACATGGATTTTATGATGGCATACATCCTCTGAGGCCCGACCGTGCAGTTCGAACCCACAACGTCAACGCCCTTGGACTTAATGTGCCTAACGACTTCCACTGGAAAGTCCGTCGCCAGGATTGAACCGTCTTCCGAAAACGTCTTCTGGGCAATGATTGGGATATCTCGAGAGACTTCCTTTGCCGCATCGATAGCGGCGTCCAATTCGGTCAAATCCAGGAATGTTTCAAGAATCAGCAGATCAACTCCACCGTTGACAAGAATCTCTATTTGCTCTTTGAAGATTCTCTTCAAGTCCGCCACCCTCATCTTGCCAAGCGGTTCGAGCAGTCTTCCCGTCGGTCCGACTGCACCCGCGACATATACATTCTCACTAGCCGCCCGCTTCGCGATCTCAACCGCAGCGACGTTTATTTCCGAAAGCCGGTCGTCAAGATGGTACGACTCAAGCAGCATCCTGTTAGCAGAAAACGTGTTCGTCTCGATGATTTCTGCACCCGCCTGGATGTACTCTCGGTGGGCTCGCTCCACAATGTCCGGGTTCTTTATGTTGTGGATCTCCGGCGGTTTCTCGTCATATTCGTACAGTTCGAGGAGTGTCCCCATCGCGCCGTCGCAAACAATGACGCCGTCCCTAAGTCTTTCGCGGAAAGGTTTCTTCATTTTATTAAGGCAACGCTATTCTCAGTAGATTCCGTTGAGGTAAAAGTTATGAATTTCCGGAGCGAATTCAAAAAATCCCCAATGAATCGCAAACATGCCGCTCTCGATTATGACAAAATTATTACAAGTCTTTTTCAGGAATGTGACAACTGCTTGGCCAAATTCTTCTATGTTTACCGCGTGATTTATGATTTAAAGGAGATACATCTATGAAAAAGATGAGACTTTTTGCACTCGGGAGCCTTTTGTTGCTTCCGTACGTGGTCAGCTTAGACAGTGACTCCTCGAACGTTCCGAACACGTTTGTCGAGTTTGCCCTCAGCAAAGGACTCTACGCAGATGTCACCAGAGATTGCAACGGAAATGTGGTAAAGGTTGACAAGCGGGGTTTCTGGGATGCGGGAGGAAAAATCACGCACGAGATTTCTGTGTTGAAAATAACTGCCGGCGCCGGAGTGACTAACGGAGACAGGGACAATGTTGACCGTGATGACAGTTACTACCCGGCGATTGTAGTCCAGCATGCAACCCCTTATTTGAATGGCACGGTCGGGCTAGATACGAAATACTTCGGCTTGGACGCCGGCGGGGCCTTGCTCTTTGAAAGAACCGGGACGAAAACTATGCCTGTGGGCAACATCCGGATCGGTACGGAGAACTTGCTCTATCTTTCTTGTGGCCTTGGACAGAACACATGTCTCTTTGGCGGCAACTCAATCGTTGATGTCGGACTGGGATTTAGTCTTGGAGCACCGCGCTCTCTTTTATGGCTTGGAGTAGGTGAATTTCCCTATGATGGAACCGTGTTCTCAGCAAAATTGGATCTGCCGATCTCAGACAGAATCGTAATTCAACCTCGCGGCGGTCTCGGACTCGGACAATTCGGGGAATACAGCATCGGAATCGGAGCAAAGATGGCCTTCTGAAGCACAAGATGGTGTCCATTCCGGCTGCTTGGTGCGGCCACCCGACGGATGTCTTGCCGGCGTCCACGATTTGTCGGTAACGCAGCAGCTTGCCATCAGGTGTGAGATTCAAATCCTTCCCGGCTTGACAATCAGACCAATTCATGATGAACCCACACTCGACATTAATCATGAAGCCCGTGACGGTCATTTCAACTCTCCTCATGACCTAGATAATACGAGCCTCTCTCCGGAATCGACCTAAAATATTTAAACAAGCTTTGGTCACCGTGGGCTTGATGTCTCACAATTGGTGACCACAATCACGAAAAAGATTCAACCAAGTAACATTTAACCCTGTCGGCAGTATATTACAAAAGTTGAGAACTAACTGTCGGCTGTAAATTAGGGCCATTACATTTTGAGCGATTACAATAATCAAACCATAAGACAAATTAACATCAAAAGGACGGATCTAATTGCGCTTAGCTCCCAGTAGCACTCTGTTTATCCCTATCTTACTTTTTAATGAAGCTGTAATATCTCAGAACATCTATTCGGTTTCGGGACGCATTATCGATTCGAAGACCAGGGCGCCGCTTCCCTCGGCAAATGTGAGAGTCTCAGGCTCAGCAAGAGGGACTATCACTAATCTTGACGGTTCTTATCTTATTTCTCTTCCGGCTGGAGATTACACTCTCATCTACAGTTACATCGGTTATCAAACGGACTCTGCCAGAGTCAACCTTGCTGTCAATGTCCATGAAGATGTAAAACTCGAACCGGTGGATGTCCTCCTATCAGAGGTGGTTTCAATTGCAGAAGACCCGGCTTATGCGATCATTCGAAAGGCGATTGAAAGAAAACACGAATGGGCAAAGCTTCTTCAATTGTACGACTTCAAGGCTTTCACGAGGCTGACGATCTACCGCGACACATCTCTTGCGGGAATCACCGAGTCTTACACCGACGGCTATTGGCGAGAAGGTGATTCACTCCACGAAGTCGTCACTCAAAAACGTGAGACTAAGAATTTACCTGAAGCGGAATTAATACCGTCGGTGGGTGAGATAGTAAATTTCACGGACGACTTGATCGAATTTTCAGGATATAAATTTGTCGGGCCGATCGCGGACAACGCGTTCGATTATTACAAATACAGGCTTCTCAGAACGTTCAAGAAGAACAGCCTTGTAGCTTATGAGATACAAGTGATCCCGGACTCTCGAATTGTTCCGCTTTTTTCCGGCAAGATCTCTATAGCCGATTCGTCGTATGCCGTCATGGGGATTGACTTCCGTCCCAATGAGGCATTCAGCATCCCCTTCGTCACGGACCTGAAACTGGATTTTAGCCAGCACTACTCCCTTTATGAAAACAAATTCTGGATGCCGACAGACATAATAACTGACCTTGGAATGAAGATCCAAATTGCCGGAATGTCATTGCCAAGGTTAGCCATCAACGAAACGTCAGATATTTACGACTATAACTTGAACAAACAGATTGCGGATTCCATTTTCAAGAAACCCTATCTCATCATTGATTCAAGCACGACAAGATTCGATTCTACCTTCTGGAGCGAGCATGAAGTTCTGCCTCTGACCGAAGCGGAACACAAAGCGTACAGGAATCTCGACAGCACACAGACTCTGGAAAAGCAATTCAAACCGACAGGCGCGACCGCCACCCTCTTCGGCGAGCATGGACTTCTTTCGTTCTTCAAATATTTCGACTTTCGATTCGACAGAGTTGAGGGATTGTTCCTCGGTGGAAAGTACACATACACTCCGGGGAAAAAACAAACCATGCTGACGATTTCAAATGAAGGGTCGGAGTTTTCACAGAGCTCTGATAGCTGGCAGCTGAACGTGGCGGCTGGATATGGATTTTCTGATAGAATAGTTAAGTGGAGAGCAGGGGGATCGCTTCCTTTCGGCGACGATTCGAAGACGGGGGACTTTGCAACTCGACACGAAATAGGCGCAGAAGTCCATCGCGGCATAGATCACTATCCGGAGGACAATTTCTTCTCATCTCTCACGACTACGTTGACATCCCTTTTCGGCCGTAATGACTGCTACAATTATTACATGACCTACGGTTGGAGTGCGCATTACTCCATCACGCCGCTCCAAAGGCTCAGCGCGACAGCGAGTTATTTATCCGAGGATGAGACAAGCGTCGTGAACCACACAAATTTCAGTGTTATTTCATTCAACGACACCTACCGTCCGAATCCGCCGATCGTGTCTGGAGAGATGCGAAGCGTGAAATTTGATGCGCGTTACGGCGATGAGCGAGCACCGCTCGGCATACTCCCGACAAATGCCGTTGAGTTTACTGCCGAGTACTCATCGCCATCGCTGCTCGCGAGCGATTTCCACTTCGGCCGATACCACGTGGCGGCATCGTATCATTTCGATACTTTCTTGAAGGATTATCTTTTCCCGCCGCAGACACAGGTTATGCTTGCAGGCGGGATCTCAACCGGCACGCTTCCTGTTCAACATGAATACGTGCTCGACTCACAGATCGGCGGACTCGCACCTTTCGGAGTCCTGAAAACCGCCCAACCAGTGGAGTTTGTGGGCGACAGGTTTGTCATGCTCTCGGCGGAACAGAATCTTCGGAACGTTCCATTCCTGCTCCTTGGTGCTCCATTTCTTTACAAGCAGGGGCTGGAAGTTCTGATCGATGCCTCTGCTGCTCAATCGTGGCTCAATGGAATTTCGACCACGAACGGCTGGTATTACGAAGCTGGAATCGGGCTGGGAAAAATCCTCGGGCTGATAAGAATGGACTTCACTTACAGACTTAGCAAACCGAATGCGCTTTTCTTCAGCGTCGGGATGAGCAGCATACTCTAAACACGCTCGTTACGGGAAAAGCTCTCCCAAGTCAGAACTTACACAGCGAGTGAAGCGTGTCAATGGGTAAATCAGCTTGGACTTCATGGATTAAGGAAATAATTTGAGAAGTCAAATGGGCACAGCATCCAGGAAAGAAAACAACACCATTTCGATGTGCGTCGGGTCAAGTCATGGTGTGTAAGATGCCACAGATGGCGGAGAGACGTTATGTGGAAGAATTCAGACAGTTAGCCGAAATTGTTTTGCAGAAGGCCATAAACGAGAGAAAGAATGAGTCCAAACAAGTGTGAAGTCGCCTTGCTCGCAGGTGTTCAGAAACTTTACCCTATTCTCAATCCAATTGGATACAGATTCGCTATCGAAGCCAGTGACGCTGCCTCAGGGGGGCCATTCGCATCTGGATTCTACGCGAACGATTGGTTACGAATTGGACTAGTATACAGGTCATTTTATGGGCTTGGATCTGTTATCTACGCGACGGACGAGGCCAACGCGAGTCATGACGACGTGATGATGTTGCTCGGGCATTCTGAAGACCAGCAGACATTGTACAGTGATGAGAAGTTCTTGTCCTACAGTAGAGATGCCCAGGATGTTTTCCTCGCAATTGCACACGACCTGGAACACTTTATCGTAAAACCAATCGTGGAGTAGCCTTTAATGTTTGAAGATGTCGTCTATGCCGCTCACCAAGAGTTCCTAAGAAAACTTTTTGGTGACGGTTATGATAAATATCTAGAATCTCATCCACGGAAGAAGTTGCACCCGTAGGATTTCATGATGGAGTCACTATCTAATAGCAAAACA
>Ga0326727_10014492_pt1 | contig 17162 bp, 14 predicted proteins | sample MB2enrmetagenome_FD_207643 | JGI IMG/M metagenome (GOLD analysis project Ga0326727, IMG submission 207643) | Lab enriched peat soil microbial communities from McLean, Ithaca, NY, United States - MB29MY | ecosystem: Environmental > Terrestrial > Soil > Wetlands > Peat | place: USA: New York...
GCGCTCGAAGCCGGCAATGTCCTCCAGACGCTGGTCCCAGATATGCTTGCCGTCCAGCCCGGCCGGCAGGCGCTCGGCGGCCAGCACCTCATCGTGCAGGCGGACCACCAGCACTTCCTCGTAGTGGCTGCGGTTGAAGATGCCGATCGTGCCGCGCTCGGGCAGCCGGCGCGAAATCCGCCACAGGAAGTCGTGCGCCAGTTCCTCCGGTCCCGGTTGTTTGAAGCTGGTCACCTGCACGCCCTGCGGGTTCACCCCGGACATCACGTGCTTGATGGTGCCGTCCTTGCCGGCCGCGTCCATCGCCTGAAAGATGCACAGCAGCGCCCAGCGGCCATGCGGGTACAGCAGCTCCTGCAACGCCGACAGACGCGCCACACCCTCGGCCAGCAGCGCCTGCGAGTCGCGCCTGTCCACGAGGCCCTCGGCGACATCGTCGGGGTCGTGATCCTTCAGCCGGAACCCCTGGCCCGACATGATGCGGCAGCGTTCGAGCAGCTGCCGCATACGCTTGCGCTTCACGGCGCCGGCTCCGCGCTCCGCTTCACCGCCAGCGGCCCGGAAGCCTGGCAGGCCGGCATCATTTCGATACGGTTGATGTTCACATGCGGCGGCAGCGCCACCACCCAGGCCACCGCCTCGGCCACGTCCTCCGCCGTCAGCGGCTGCGTGCCGGCATACATCGCGGCGGCGCGCGCCATGTCGCCGCCGAACCGCACCGCGCTGAACTCGGTGCCGCCGCACAGCCCGGGCTCGATATTGGTCACCCGCACCCCGGTGCCCACCAGGTCGGCCTTGAGATTCAGGCTGAACTGCTTCAGGAACGCCTTCGAAGCGCCATAGACGTGCCCGCCCGGATAGGGGTAGTCGCCGGCGATGCTGCCCAGATTCACCACATGGCCGCGGTTGCGCGCCACCATGCCCGGCAGCAGGGCGCGGGTCAGCCGGAGCACGCCCAGCACGTTGGTGGCCACCATCGTCTCCCAGTCCGCCAGCGGCGCCTTCCAGGCCGGGTCCAGCCCGAGCGCCAGGCCGGCATTGTTCACCAGCACATCCACCTCCCGCCATCCTTCCGGCAGGCTGTCCGGCAGGGCGGCGGCGGCCGGCGCATCGGTCACGTCCAGGTGCTGTGCCAGCAGGCCGGGGCCGAGCTCGCGCGCCAGCGCCTCCAGCCGGTCCAGCCGCCTTGCCGCAGCGATCACCCGGTGCCCGTCGCGCACGAAGCGGCGCGCGATGGCCGCGCCGAAACCGGCGGAGGCGCCGGTGACCAGCAGTGTCAGCTTCACGGTGGGCTCCCGTCTGTCCTGTTCGTTGGCCTGACAGCGTCGCGTGCCTGATCCCGGTTTGGAAGTAAATTTGTCAACCCGGCCCGCCGAGGCGTTGCCTGCCGCGTTTGCCGCGCCGCAGCCCGCATGCTACCGGCGCCGCCCATGCTGAAACACCTGCTCCGCCGGTCATGGATGCAGGCGGCGACCGCCGCCCTGCTCGGCCGCTACCTCGATTTCGCCCTGCGCACCACGCGCTGGACGCTGCAGGGCGAGGCGCATCTGGCGCCGCAGCCGCTGGTGGGCGCGTTCTGGCACGAACGCCTGCCGCTGATGCCGGCGCTGTGGCGGCTGATGCATGCCCGCAGCGGCGGCCACGCGCGGGCGCATGTGCTGGTCAGCCGCCACCATGACGGCCGCTTCATCGGCGAGATCGTACGCCGCTTCGAGCTGGATCTGGTCTACGGCTCGACCCGCCACAAAGGCCGCGAGCGCGGCGGCGCCGCCGGCGCCCGCACCCTGCTGGGCGTGCTGGAGGAGGGTGCGCACGTGGTCATCACCCCCGACGGGCCGCGCGGGCCGCGACGGATCGCCGCCCCCGGCGTGGCGCAGCTGGCGGCGCGTTCCGGGGCCCCGGTGCTGCCCTGTGCGGCACAGGCCTCGCGGCGCTGGACGCTGCCCACCTGGGACCGCATGGTCCTGCCGCTGCCGTTCGGCCGCGGGGCGATCGTCTGCGGCGAACCGATCGCCGTGCCCCGCGACGGCGCCGAGGCCGCCCTGCCGCGCATCGAAGCGGCCATCACCGCGGCGACCGAGGAGGCCGACCGGCTTTGCGCCTGATCCTGCCGCTCTACGCCGCCGCCGCCACGCTCGGCGCGCCGGCGCTGCGCCTGATGCTGGCACATCGCCGGCGCCGCGGGCGGGAAATCGGCGTCCGGCTGGCGGAGCGCTGGGGCGCCGACCCGGCGCCGCGCCCGCCCGGCCGCCTGGTCTGGCTGCACGCCGCCAGCGTGGGCGAAACCATGTCGGTGCTGCCGGTGCTTCAGGCGCTGGCCGCCCGGGACGCGCAGGTGCTGGTAACCACCGGCACCGTCACCTCGGCCGGTCTGCTGGAGCAGCGCCTGCCGGCACTGGGACTGGACGGGCAGGTGCGGCACCGCTTCGTGCCGCTCGACGTGCCGTCCTGGACCGGGCGATTCCTCGACCATTGGCGGCCGGACGTGGCCGGCTTCGTGGAAAGCGAAGTCTGGCCCAACCTGATCGCCGCCTGCCGGCGCCGCGGCATCCCGATGTCGCTGGTCAACGCCCGCCTCTCGCCGCGCAGCCATGCGCGGTGGCGGCTCGCGCCGGGACTGGCGCGCGAGCTGTTCGGCGCCTTCAACCATGTCCAGGCGCAGTCCGAGGCCGATGCGGAGCGCCTGCGCGCACTGGGCGCCCGCGGCGTGACCATGCCGGGCAACCTGAAATTCGCCGCCCCCGACCTGCCGGCGGACCCGGACGAGCTGGCTCGGCTGAACGCGGTGCTGGGCGGCCGCCCGACCTGGCTCGCCGCCAGCACGCATCCCGGCGAGGAAGCGATCGCCGCCGCCGTGCATGCGTCGCTGGCCGGGCGCCACCCCGGCCTGCTGACCCTCATTGTCCCGCGCCATCCGGAACGCGGCGCCGCCATCGCCAGGGAGCTTGCCGCCGCCGCGCCGACACGGCGCGCGCTCGGCCAGGGCCCGCCGGCGGGGTCGGGGGTGTGGATCGGCGACACCATGGGCGAGCTTGGCCTGTTCTGCCGCCTCGCCGGTCCGGTCTTCGTCGGCAAAAGCCTCGCCGGCCAGGGTGGGCAGAACCCGCTGGAGGCCGCCCGCCTCGGCCGCCCCGTCGCCGTCGGCCCGCACACGCAGAATTTCCGCGACCCGGTCGCCGCCCTGCGCGCCGCCGGCGCGCTGTCGGAGGTGGCGGATGCCGCGGCGCTGGCAGCCTGGGTGGATGCCCTGTTGCGCGACCCGGCGCGGGCCGAGGCGATGGGGCAGGCGGGCATCGCCGCCGCCTCCCGCGCCGCCGCGCTGCCCGGGGAGGTCGCCGCCGCGCTGCTGGAGCTCGCCCATGCGCGCGCCTGAGTTCTGGCAGCGCGACGGCCGGGTGCCCGACCTGCTGACACCGGCCGCCGCGTTGTATGCGGCCGTCACCGCCCGGCGCATGGCGCGACCGGGCTGGCACGCCCCGGTGCCGGTGATCTGCTGCGGCAACGCCACCGCCGGAGGGGCCGGAAAGACCACGCTCGCGCTCGATCTCGGCGCCCGGCTGGCCGGACGGCAGCCGGCTTTCCTCACCCGCGGCCATGGCGGCAGCGTGCGCGGGGTGCATCGCGTCGATCCGGCGCAGGACACCGCCGCGCTGGTCGGCGACGAAGCCCTGCTGCTGGCGGCCTGCGCGCCGGTCTGGGTGGCCGCCGACCGCGAGGCCGGCGCGCGGGCGGCGGTGGCGGCGGGGGCGGGCGTGCTGGTGATGGATGACGGGCTGCAGAACCCCGGCCTCGCCAAGACGCTGTCCCTGCTGGTCGTCGATGGCGGCACCGGGTTCGGCAACGGGCGGGTCATTCCGGCCGGCCCGTTGCGCGAGCCGGTCGCCGCCGCCGCCGCGCGCTGCGCCGCCGCGGTGCTGATCGGCGAAGACCGGCGCCGCGCCCTGGCGTGCCTGCCCGCTTCCCTGCCGGTGCTGCGCGCCCGCCTGGAACAGCAGGGGGCGCAGGGCCGTGTGTTCGCCTTCGCCGGCATCGGCGTCCCGGACAAGTTCTTCGCCGGCCTGCGGGAAGCGGGCGCCGTGCTGGCCGGCACCGCCGCCTTCCCCGACCACCATCCCTATACAAGGGCGGAGATCGCCCGCCTGCTGGACCGCGCCGCCGCCGCAAACGCGCCTGCCGTCACCACGCCCAAGGACGCCGTGCGCCTGCCGCCCGATCTGCGCGCCCGTATCGGCGTGGTGGGCGTGCGGCTTGTCTGGGAAAACCCGGCCGGAATCGAGGCGCTGCTCGCCGCCCTGCCGGGACCGCCGCGGTGAAGCGCCGCCCGCTTCGCCACCGTGCCGAGGCGCTGCTCGCCCGCGCCGGGCTGGCGCTGCTGCGGGCGCTCGGCCCGGCCGGCGCCTCCGGCCTCGGCGGCGCGGTGGCCCGCACCATCGGGCCGGTGCTGCCGGTCTCCCGCGTGGCCGATATCAACCTTCGCCATGCCCTGCCGGAGCTGGACGCGGCGGCGCGACGGCGTGTTATCCGCGGCGTGTGGGACAATCTGGGCCGCACCGTTGGCGAGTTGCCGCATGTGGCAAAGCTGGGTCCCGCCGCCGCAGGGCCGGGCTGGGTGCTGGAAGGGGCGGACATCCTGCATGCCTGCCGCGATGCCGCCGGGCCGGTCATCCTGTTCTCCGCCCATATCGGCTGCTGGGAAGTGCTGCCGCGGGCGGCGGCGGTGGAAGGCATGCCGATCGCCAGCTTCTATCGCGCCGCCGGCAATGCCGAAGTCGATGCCCTCATCACCGCCGCGCGGCGGCGGGCGGTCGGCGCCGACATGCCGTTCTTTGCCAAAGGCGGGCGGGGCGCGCGGGACGCCGTGCGGTACCTTGCCCAGGGCGGGCGGCTGGCGCTGCTGGTCGATCAGAAGATGAACGAAGGGATCGAGGCGCGCCTGTTCGGCCGCCCCGCCATGACCGCCACCGCCGCCGCCGCCTTCGCGCTGCGCCTGCGCTGCCCGCTGCTGCCCGTTCATGTGGTGCGCATCGCTCCGGCGCGGTACCGGATTGCGGTGGAGCCGGCATTGCCGCTTCCCGACAGCGGCGACCGCCATGCCGACATCGCTGCGCTGACCCAGGCGATGAATGATTGCGTCGAACGCTGGGTCCGCGCCTGGCCGGAAGGATGGCTTTGGCTGCACCGGCGCTTTCCGCAGGAGGTTTACGGCAAGCCTTGACCCCATTCTTTAAGACAAGGGGTTCCAAGGGCTTTGCCCTTGGTGGGGTCCAGGGGCGAAGCCCCTGGTGGGATCGGGCCGCGAAGCGGACCGATGGGCAACGCCCCGCCAGCGCCAGGATGTCGGCGCAGCCGGGGCGCAGCCCCGGACCCCGGCAGGAGGCTCCGCCTCCTGCACCTCCGCCAGGGGCAAGGCCCCTGGACCCGTGGGCGAAGCCCCGACGACGTTGCCGCAGATGCCATGCGGCAGCTAATTTGCGGCACGCGACCGAGGAACACAGGCAATGGACTTGACAACACTGGCCGCGGCCATCCTGGTCGCGCTCGGGCTACTGACAACCGATGCCGTCCTGCACTCCGGCAGCGTCTCCGTCGAAGTGGCCGCGCCATCCGACATGTACAAGAAGGTCATCGACCAGGAGAGCCTTCAGGCGGTGTTCACCGCCCAGCTCGACCAGATCGGCGGCACTGTTTCGGTGGTGAACCCGCCGGAGATCCGCTCCACCAATGACGAGGGGATCGGCATGGTCCTGGCCGATTCGGCCAATGTCAAACCGCTTGCCTTCGCGCTGCAGCGGCAGATCGGCTATAATCCCGACCATCTGCGCTTTGCGCTGTTCACGCAGGACAACGCGCTGCACGCTGTGGTGTCCGGCTACGGCCACGCGCGCGGCGCCTTCAGCCAGGAATTCGCCCCCGAAAAGGACGAAAAGCTGCTGAATTTCATCGAACGCTGCGCCATCTGGGGCGGCGCCCAGCTGGCCCCCTACAGCACCGCGCTGTTCCTGGTGCTGCGCCATGCCGGCGACGGCGACTTCCGCGACGCGGAGGCGCTGGCCGGACACGCGCTCGCCACCCTGCCGCACGGACCGGTCAGCGAGGAACGGGCAAAGTTCGAGAACCTGCTGGGCCTGATCGAGGTTTTCCGCCACGACCCGCGCGCGGCCCAGCCGCATTTCCAGGCGGCGGCGGCGGCCTGGCCCGACGGACCCGTGCCGGTGCTCAACACCGCCTTCACCGAGATTCAGCTGGCCGACTATGCCGCCGCCGCCGCGCGCACGCGCACCATGCTGGCCAGCCTGACGAACAGCCAGAAAGCCATCGTCGCCGCCGGACATCTGATCTTGGCGGCGGCGCTGATCGGGCTGAACGACCTCGACGGCGCCGACACGGAAGCGGGCCAGGCGGTGGAAGCCAACCCCGAGAGCCCGTCGGCGCCGGAACTATGGGCGGATCTGAAGGCCTCGCGCGGCGATCCCGCCGGGGCCGACCGGCTCAACCGCCAGGCCCAGCAAAACGCCGGGTCGTTCGAGAATTCCGGCGAAATGGCGGCGTTGTATTTCCACATCTCCTGGCACGACGGCGATATCGTAACGCGCAGCAGGTTCGCCGAGCCCGGCACCATAACGTTCCACTAAATTTGTTGCACCCGGGCGCTGCCGCGGCGCATCATCGTCGCGATGACGCACGGAGTTGAACAAAATGTTCAAATGCCTGCTGATCGTGGCCCTGATTCTGCGCGCAGCCATGCTGCCGGCCGCCGCCGATGCGCCAGCCCTGCCCGACTGCAACGCGCCACCTCAGACCGTGCAGCCGTCCCAGCACCTCGCGGTGGTGGATCTCAACCAGTCGACGACCTGGCAGCCGCGCGCCGGCGAAATCATTCTCCGCATCGACGCCGACCGGAACATGCTGGAAGCGGTTGCGCTGCGTGCCTGCCTGCGCTGGGGCACCGGCCAGCTGGCCGACCCTGCCTCGAAACGACCCTTTGATATGGAGGCACCGGTACATATCCGCCCGTACGATGTGGACGGCGCGGTCAATCTCGGAGTGGTCGTGCCAGCCCTGGCCCCGCCGCCCGAAAGCTTCCTGACCCGCGTGCTGCCGCAGGGCACGTTGCGCAGCGACGGATTCGGCCTGGTGCCGGTCGCCGATCTGCGCCTGATCGCCGTCGGGCGCATGGGCGTGCTGGCCGATGTCGTGTTTCCGGTCGGCATCACCAAACCGTGGCGTGCGCTGCTGTTCTCGCTGGTGCTGCTGACCGCGACGCTGTGGACCCTGCACGCCCTGGCCGCCACGCGGGGCGCTTCGGGCGCCGGCCTGCTCAAGCTGATTTGCAGCCGCGACCGCATGGCCAGCCTGTCGGCCTTCCAGCTGCTGGTGACGTCGGTCACGGTCGCCTTCAGCGCCGTCTATGTCATGGCGCTGTCGGGCAACCTGATCAACCTGACCCCGGGCACGCTGGTGATGCTGGGCGTGGCCGGCGCTTCGGGCGTCGCGGCGGCCCTGCAGCCGCCGCAGGTCAGCGCCGACTCGGCCCGGCTGCTGGCCGAGCGGGCGCGCCAATCGGCCGACCTGGCAACCGAGGGGCTGCAGCAACTCGTTGCCGCCGCAGCCACCGGCGATGCCGAGGCGAAGGCGCAGGCCGAGCGGGCGCGAACCCTGGCGGAGTCGGCGGCGCGTGAAGCTGCCGCCATGCAGGTTGCGGCGGTGCAGGCGCATGCCCGCATCACCGGTCCGCCCCGCTGGTCGGACCTGATCGGGCCGGTGGACGGCTCGGGCGGCATCGACATGACGCGGGTGCAGATGCTGTTCTTTACCCTCGTCACCGCGGCATTCGTGCTGCTGAAAGTGCTGAACACCTACATCGTTCCCGATATCCCCGACTATTACCTGGCGCTGATCGGCATCAGCAACGGCGTGTATGTGGCCGCCCGCGCGGGCAACGTTCAGCGTGGCGCCGCCGCCGGGAAGGAAGCCTGACCCGCCAGGCGCCCGACGCGCAGCAGCCGCCGCCGCAACCGGAACTCGTGTTCCAATCGTGACAGATGCGCCCGCTCGTCGCGTGAATCGGAACACCAAGTCAAAGGCTGTGGCGCTCTGGCCCGACGGCACTGTCCGTCGGAGTCGGAACCCTAGTTGATCGCCTCGCCTGCATAAATGCCGTACACGTCCTCGCGCCGCAGGAAGCCGCGGTAATCGCCCGTCTGCACCTCGCACCAGGCGGCGCTTGCAACGCAGGCGCGGATATGTCCCACCACCCCCGGCCTCAGCCGCGCCACCGGAGCGGCATCGTCCGAGGCATCCCGGTGCAGCACCCGCTCGCCGCCCGTCACCACGAAACTGCGCCGGCCGGTCAGCGTGGCCTGATGCACCCAGCCTTTCACCCCGTCCGGGTCCTCGATCAGCCGCCAGCCCTCGAACTCGCGCTCGATCTGCACCGGCAGGTCGCGGCGGTGATAGACCCACTCGATCGGATAGCGCATGCCCGGCCCGCTGCGTAGGTTCACCTCATCCGCCCGAAGGCTGGCCCAGCGCGGCAGCGGCAGGCCGGTGACGCTGCCTTTCGGCGGCTCCGCCGTACTCGCCTTCGGCGGCTCCGCCGCGACCGCCTTCTGCGGCTCCTCCGCGATGGCCTTCACCGGCTCCGCCGCGGGATTCTTCTGCGGCTCTGCGATGGGGGCTTTCGGCGGCTGCGCCGCGGGCGCCCTCCTGGCCGGTTCCTTGCCGGCGCTACCCGGCCTGGACGGAGCGGCGTTCTGGGCATGTGGCGCGGGCGGCGGCGTCACGACCGGCACCGGGGCCGGCGCGGCAGCCGGTTTCGCCTGCTGGCCTGGCGCGCTGTGGCCGAGCGCCGATTTCGCCACAGGCGGCGGCGCATCGGTCTGCGCCACCGCGGCCGGCCCGACGACCAGTGCCGCGACGAGTGCTGCCGGCAGGAAAGGCAAACCGTTCATGCCTGCATCCGTGCCAACCCGACGCGCATCGGGTCAAGCGGGAAGCTTTGTTCCAAGGCGAAGAAAGGCCAGGGCGCTGCCCTTGAGCCGCCCCGCACGCGGAGCGCGCCGTCGGCGCGACGGGACTGGGGTCCTTGACCCGTTCCTTAAGTAAAGAAGTAAAGCGGGTCCAGAACGCCCAGGCTGCGGTGCCGCGTCACAACGCCAGCATCTGCCCGCCCGCGCACGCCTCCAGGAAACTCGCCACCCCGGCCACCTCCACCCCCGTCAGCAGCAGCGCCGGTGCAATCGCCTCCATCCGCAACCCCGCCTCGCAGGCGATCAGCCGCACGCCCAGCTCGACGGCCGAATCCCGCAAGTCGCCGATGCCGGCGACGCCGCGCGCCCGGATCGCCGCGTCGCGGCCCGAGTCCGGCAGATCGGACCAGTCCCTGCACAGCGCCCGGCAGCCGGCATTGGTGGCGAACAGCACCACATCCCGGCCCAGCGCCGCCGCCCCGGCGGCAAGCACAAAAGCGTAATGAGCCCGCTCATGCGTGCCGGAAATCAGCAGGATGCCGAGCGATTCAGCGGCCACAGCCGGCAGCCTCCGTGCCGGCATGGGCGGAAAGATCGTGCAGGGTGGCGGCGGGACCGCAGGCGGCGCAGCCGGGATCGGGGTGCAGGCGCACGGTGCGCAGACGGGTGGCCAGCGCGTCCCAGATCAGCAGCCGCCCGGCGAGGGTTTCGCCGATGCCCAGAATCTCCTTCAGCACCTCCGTGGCCTGAAGCGTGCCCATCACGCCGGTGACCACCCCCAGCACGCCGGCCTCGGCGCAGGACGGCACCAGCCCGGGCGGCGGCGGCGCGGGATACAGGCAGCGGTAGCAGGGGCCGCCTTCATGCGGCCTGAACACGGAAAGCTGGCCCTCGAAACGCAGCACGGCGGCCGACACCAGGGTGCGCCGCGCCAGCACGCAGGCATCCGCCACCAGGAAGCGCGTGCCGAAATTGTCGCTGCCGTCGCAGACGACATCATACCCCGCGACCAGTTCCAGGGCATTGGCCGCCGTGATCCGCCGGCCATGCGTCTCGACCCGCACATTCGGGTTGATCGCCCGTGCCGCCGCGGCGGCCGACTCCACTTTGGCCATCCCGATCCGGCCGGTGGTGTGGGCGATCTGCCGCTGCAGGTTGGACAGCTCGACCACATCGTCATCGACCACGCCGATCCGGCCGATCCCGGCGGCCGCGAGGTACAGCACCAGCGGGCTGCCCAGGCCCCCGGCGCCCACCACCAGCACGCCGGCCTGCCGCAGCGTCGCCTGTCCGGTGCCGCCCAGCTCGGCCAGCAGGATGTGGCGGGAATAGCGGATGATCTCTTCGTCGTTGAAATCGAGGCTCATCGGCCCAGCATAGGCGGAGGCGGCCGTGCCACGAAATCGCAATCGCGGGATGCAGGATAGTGATGACGAATACCGATAAGGCCCTGGTGCTGTTCTCCGGCGGCCAGGATAGCGCGACCTGTCTGGCCTGGGCCCTGGCGCAGTTTTCCCATGTCGAGACCGTGGGATTCGCCTATGGCCAGCGCCATGCCGTCGAACTGGATTGCCGCGGTCCGGTGCGGACCGCGCTGGCCGGGCTGCGGGACTGGGGCGGGCGGCTCGGGCCGGACCATGTGGTCGCGCTCGGCGCCTCGCTGGCCGGCATCGGCGCCACCGCGCTGACCAGCGACGCCGCCATCCAGATGACCTCGGAAGGATTGCCGAGCACTTTCGTGCCCGGCCGCAACCTGGTTTTCCTGGCCTATGCGGCGGCGATCGCCTATCGCCGCGGCCTGCGCCGCCTCGTCGCCGGCATGTGCGAAACCGATTATTCCGGCTACCCGGACTGCCGCGACGACACGCTCAAGGCCATGCAACTGGCGCTCAATCTGGGCATGGAACGCCGCTTCGTGGTGGAAACACCGCTGATGTGGGTGGACAAGGCCGCCACCTGGGCGCTCGCCGAGGCGCTGGGCGGGGCGGAACTGGTCGCGCTGATCGTCGAGCACACCCATAGCTGCTACCTCGGCGACCGCGCGAATCGGCACGAATGGGGCTATGGCTGCGGCAGTTGCCCGGCCTGCGCGCTGCGCGCGGCCGGCTGGCAGCGATGGCGGGAGCAACGCAGTTGACCATCCGGTTCCTGCATGCGGCGGACATCCATCTCGACAGCCCCTTGCGCGGGCTGGACAGCGAGGCGGGCGCCCCGGCCGGGCGCATCCGCAACGCCACCCGGCGGGCGCTGGGCCGGCTGGTGGATCTGGCGCTGGAGGAGGACGTGGCCTTCCTGCTGATCGCCGGCGACATCTATGACGGCGACTGGCAGGAGTACCGCACCGGCATTTTTTTCGCCCAGCAGATGGCGCGGCTGACGCGGGAGGGCAAGCGGGTGATCGCCATCCGCGGCAACCACGACGCGGAGAACCGGATGTCCCGCTCCCTGCGCCTGCCCGACGGCGTGGTGCTGCTGGACCATGAGCGGCCCCAGACCGTGGCATTGCCGGAGCTCGGCATCGCCGTTCACGGCCAGAGTTTCGCCACCCGGGAGGTTACCGACAATCTGGTGCGCGCCTATCCGCGGCCGCTCGCGGGGATGCTGAATATAGGTATGCTTCATACCTGTCTGGAGGATGGCGGGAGCCTGCACCGGCGCTATGCCCCGTGCAGCCGCGCCGACCTGGAATCGCTCGGCTACGAGTACTGGGCGCTCGGCCACATCCATGCCCGCGAGGTGGTGTCGAAACAGCCCTGGATCGTCTTTCCCGGCAATCTGCAGGGGCGGCACATCAACGAGCCCGGCGCGAAAGGGGCCACCCTGGTGACCGTGGCGGCGGGCCGCGTGGTGGCGGCGGAACATCGCAGCGTGGACGATTTCCGCTGGGCGCGTATCACTGCCGACCTCACCGGCTGCGCCAGCGAGGCGGCGGCGCTGCAAACCGTGTCGGCGCGGCTGGCCGAGGCGCTGGCGGCGGCCGACGGGCGCGGGCTGGCCGTGCGCGTCACGCTCGCCGGGGCCACGACGCTGCATGGCGGGCTCGCCGATCTGCATGAAAAGCTGCAGTGGGAAGCCCGCGCGCTGTCCGATTTTCTGTGGGTGGAAGGCATCGAGCGGCAGACCCGGCCGGTGGCCGGCCCGGCGCTGCCGGCGCGCGGGGATGCGCTGGGCGCGCTGGCACGCCGCATCGCCGCGCTGGCCGAGGCGCCGGGGGAAACCCTGCTGGGCGACTGGCCGGCGCAGCTGCTCGGCCGCCTGCCGCCGGATATTTTGCCGGCAGACCATGCGATCCACCACCCCGCGGACATTCTGGCGCGGGCGCGCGACCTGCTGCTGGCGCGGCTGGAGGAAGGCTGATGCGGCTCGCCGCGCTGACGCTGGAAAATTACGGGCCGTTCCGCCGCCGGGAGCTGGTGCTCGACCCGGCGCCGGGTCGGATCAACCTGCTGGTGGCGCCGAACGGGGCGGGGAAATCGGTGCTGCGGCGCGCCTTCGGCGACCTGCTGTTCGACATCCCCGAGCGGTCGCCGATGTCGTGGCTGTACGGCACGCAGAACATGCGGATTTCGGCGCGCCTGCGCGACCGCGGCGACGAGATGCTGCTGGTTCGGCGCAAAGGGCGCGGCAACACGCTGTCCGACGGCACGGCGCCGGTGCCGGCGGAGGAGGTCCGGCGGCTGCTGGGCAGCGCCGACCGCCGGCTGTTCGAGGACCTGTTCGCGCTGGACAGCCACTTGCTGCGCGAGGGCGGGCAGGAACTGTGTCGCTCCTCCGGGCGGCTCGGGGCGATGCTGCTGGCCGGCAGCGGCGGTCTCGGGCGGGTGCGGCTGCTGCTCGACCGGCTGGCCGCGGAGCGCGATGCGATCGGGCGGGCGGACCGGCGGCAGCCGACCCAGCCGCTGTGGAAAGCCAGAGCCGAGGCGATCGAGGCCGGGCGCGCCCTGCAGCAGGCGGCGCTGAAGCCGGAAGCGTTCCTGGCGCTGGAGCAGCGCGCCGCGCAGGCCGCCGCCGACCTGGAAACGCTGCGGGCCGGGCGGGTTGCGGCAATGGCGGAACTGGGGCGGCTGACCGCGCTGCGGGCGGTGCGGCCGTGGCTGGCGCGGCGGGATGCGGCGCGGGCGGTGCTGGCCGGCTCAGACGACGTGCCGCGCCTGGAGCCGGGGTTCGAAACCCGCTGGCGTCAGGCGCTGGAGGCGCATGCCGCCGCCGCCGCCGCCGCGGAGACCGCCGCGCAACAGGAAAAAACCCTGGCCGAAGCGCTGGCCGGCGAGGCCGCCGACACCGGGCTCCTGGCGGCAGCGGAAGCCGTGGAGGCGGTGTTGCAGGAGGCGGTGACCGCCCGCAACGCCGCGCGCGATCTGCCCGACGTGGCGGAAAAAGCCCGCCAGGCGAGGGTGGAGGCGGCGCGCCTGCGCGGCGAACTGGGCTGGGACGAGCAGGTGCCGGTGCCGCCGGCGCCCACCGTGCGGGCGGCGCGGGAGCGGGTGGCGGGGCTGGCCGGGCTGCGCGGCGCGGCGGAAACGGCCCTTCGCGAGTCGATCGACGCGCAGGCTTTGCTTGAACGGACGCGGACCGACCTGGCGGCCCTGCCCGAGCCGGAGGATACAGCGGCGCTGGCGGCGCTGGTGCGGGAGATACGCGGCGCCGGGCTGGCCGCGCGGCTGGAAACCGCGCAGCGGACCCGGCGGGAGGCCGCGGCGGAGTTGGCCCGGGCGCTGGCGCGGCTGCCGGACCGGGTGGCGACGCGACCGGCTCTGGCGGCGACGCAGGCTCCGGCGGAGGCGGTGCTGGCGGCGTGCGAGGCGCAGCTGACGGCGGCGGAGGCCGCCGATCGCGACGCGCGGCGCGACCGCGACCGGCTGGCCGGCGAGCTTGCCGACCGGCGCACATCTCTGGCGACGCTGCGGCGGGAGGCGGCGCTGCCGGAACCCGGCGCGCTGGCCGCCGCGCGCGCCGCCCGCGATGCGCTGTGGGACGGCATCGCCGCCGGCGGCGCCGGTTTCCTGTCCTTCGAGCGAGCGTTGCGGCAAGCCGATGCCATCGCGGACGCGCTGCTGAGCCATGCCGGCGAGGCGGCCCGGGCGGACGCCCTGGAGCGCGAAATCGGCGAGCGGGCGGCGCGCAGCGCGGCGGCGGCGGCGGGATGCGCGGCCGCGGCCGCGGCGCTGACCGCGGCGCGCGAACAAATAGCCGCGCTGGCCGTCGCCGCGGGGGCACCGGGCGAGGCGCTGCCGGCGGCTCTGCGCGAGATGCTGGCCCGGCGCGAGGCGGCGTTCGACCGCGCGATCGAGCTCGACCGGGCGACCGACGAGGAAGGCGCGGCGGAGGCGGCGCTGGCCTCGGCGCGGCACCGGCTGGGGGAGGCTCTCGGCGCGGCGGGCGAGGTGCCGGTTCTGCTGGAGCTTGCCGAGGCGCGGATCGCGGCGGCGCGCGAGGCCGCGGCGGCGCGCAAGACCGCGACGGAGGATCATCGCAAGGCCGGGCACGCGGCGGCCGAGCGCGCGGCAGCTGCGGGGCGGGCGCAGGCGGCGCTGGCGGACTGGCTGGCGGGCTGGCAGGCCCTGGTGGCCGGGCTCGCCCGCCCTGCCGGGGAACCGCCCGAGGCAACCGCCGCGGCGCTGGCGCTGATGGACGAGCTGCGCGGGCACGCGGCGGACGCGGCAAGTCACGGCGCGCGCGAACGGTCCATGCAGGCGGCGATGGAGGGGTTTTCCGCCCGCATGGCGGCGCTGTGCGCGCGGGTTGCGCCCGCGCTGGCGGCGCTGCCGCCGCAACAGGCGGCGGCGCAACTCGGCGCGATGCTGAAGGCGCAGCGGGCGGAGGCGGCGCGCCTGAACGCGCTGACCGAGCGGCACGCGGCGGCGGTCGCGAAGGCGCAGGAGCTCGCCGCGACCGCACGGGAGGCCGCCGATGCGCTGGCGGCGCTGCGGGCGACGCTCGGCGCCGACAGCGTCGAGGCGGCCGAGGCGCAGCTGCGCCGGATTGCCGGCGTGGCCGAGGCCGAGGCCGCGCTGGCGGAGGCACGACGGCACATCCTGGACCAGGGCGGCGGACGCCCGGAAGACGAGCTTGACGCCCTGGCGGCGGCGACCACCGGCGCGGCGGACGACGCCGAACTTGTTCGGCTGGAGGCAGGCGCGGCTGACCTGGCGCGGCAGCTGGAAACCGCCGCCGCCGAAGCGCGCAGCGCGGCCGAGGCGTGCGACCGGGCCGGCGACGGCGACGCGGCCCTCGCCGCCGCGGCGCAGCGGGAAGCGGCGCTGGCCGCGCTCGCCCGCCACGCCGAGGAAGCGCTGGTGCTGCATGCCGCGGCCAGCCTGCTGCAGGCGGCGCTGGAGGCCGAGCGGACCGGGTCGGGGTCAGGCATCGTGGCGCGGATCGGCGCGGTGTTCCATGACCTGACCGGCGGGGCCTATGCCGGCGTGGCGGTGGAGGAGGACGGCAGCGAGCAGGTGATGGTGGCGCTGGAAGCGGACGGGCGCGCAACGAAAGCGCTCGGCGACCTTTCCGAGGGCAGCCGCGATCAGCTGTTCCTCGCGTTGCGGCTGGTGGCGCTGCAGGACTATGCCGGTGTCAACCCGGCGCTGCCCTTCATCGCCGATGATTTGCTGCAGACCTTCGACGACCAACGCGCCGTTGCGGCACTGCGGGCGCTGCAGGATTTGTCGGCGCGCGTGCAGGTGATCGTGCTGACCCATCATCCGCATGTGCGGGCGCTGGCGGCTTCGTTGCCGGCCGGCACGGTGCATGTGTCGATGCTGGGCGACCTGGCCGAGGCGGCGTGACCGACTCGTTCGAAACCGGCGGGCTGCTGGTGGCCGGCATCGTCGTGGCCGCCGTGGCGCTGCTGCTGGTCACCGCCGCCGCCATCGCCGTCGCCCAGCGCGGCGCGCTGGCCCGGCTGGCCGAGCAGGTGGAGCAGACCGACCGCCGCGTGCGCGAGGACGGCGAAAGCCTGCGCCGCGCCATGACCGGGCTCGACCGCGCCCTGCGCTGGGAAATCGCCGAGGCCAACCGCGAGGCGCTGGGCACAGGCTTTGCCCAGGTGCAGGAGGCGACGGCGGCCACCGTCGCCCTGCGCGAGGCGATCGCCGAGCGGCTGGGCGAGCTGGGCGACCGGCTGGGCGAGGAGCAGGAGCGGCTGCGGACCCGGGTGGAGGGCAAGCTGGAGGAAATCCGCGCCGGCAACGACGCCAAGCTGGACCAGATGCGCCGCGCGGTGGACGAGCAGCTGCAGACGGCGCTGGAAAAGCGGGTGGGCGAGAGTTTCCAGCGGGTGGCCGACCAGTTCGCCCAGGTGCAGCAGGCGATCGGCCAGGTGCAGGGCGTGGCCGGCGAGATCGGCAGCATCCGCCGGCTGTTCGCCAGCGTGCGCGCCCGCGGCGGCTGGGGCGAGGCGCAGTTGCGCCAGGTGCTCGACGACGTGCTGCCGCCGGGCGCCTACGAGGCCAATCTCCGCCTGGGCGATGCCGGCGAGGTGGTGGAGTTCGCGCTGCGCATGCCGCTGCGCGAGGCCGCCGCGCCGGTCTGGCTGCCGATCGACGCCAAGTTCCCCACCGAGGATTATGACCGGCTGGCGATCGCCATCGAGGCCGGCGACCGCGCCGCGGAGACCGAGGCGCGGCGTGGCCTGGAACGGGCGATCCGCGAGCAGGCCCGCCGCATCGCCCGCTATGTCCGCCCGCCGCGCACGGTGGATCACGCGGTGATGTATCTGCCCACCGAGGGGCTGTTCGCCGAGGCGGCACGGTTGCCCGGGCTGCTGGAGGGGGTGCGGCGCGAGCACGGGGTGCATGTGGTCGGGCCGGCGCTGTTGCCGGCGCTGTTGCAGATGATCCGGCTGGGGCATTTGACTCTGGCGCTGGAACAGAAGGCGGGAGCGATCGGCGAGACGCTGGCCGCCGTGAAGTCGGAATGGGGGCTGCTGGGCGGCGCGCTGGACCAGCTGGCGCGCAAGGCGGAGGAGATGAGCAGCAGCATCCAGCGCACGCAGGTGCGCAGCCGGGCGGTCGGGCGGGCGTTGCGGGGGGTGACGGTGATGGAATTCGAGCGCGCCGAGGCGGTGCTGGGGCTGGTGGACAAGCTGGGCCCTGGCGGGGCGTAGCCCATCGGTCCGCTTCGCGGCCCGATCCCGGGGGGGGGGGGGGGGGGGGGGGGGGGCCGCGGGGCCCGGGCCCGGGGGGCGCGCGAACG
>Ga0326727_10014493_pt1 | contig 17161 bp, 19 predicted proteins | sample MB2enrmetagenome_FD_207643 | JGI IMG/M metagenome (GOLD analysis project Ga0326727, IMG submission 207643) | Lab enriched peat soil microbial communities from McLean, Ithaca, NY, United States - MB29MY | ecosystem: Environmental > Terrestrial > Soil > Wetlands > Peat | place: USA: New York...
TCGCCGGTATCATCGTTCTTCTTCTAGCAGCTTACCTCATTTTCAATCCTAACGTTGCTATAAGTCTGCTGAGAATCATTCTGGGCATCGCATTGGTCATTTTGGGCCTCGCCCTTCTTGTTCGCGGGGCGACATCAAAGATGCTTGCTACGGGCGGCAAAGTGATAAGCATCATACTAGGGATTATCGTGCTGGTGTTAGGGGTTGCAGCTATCTTCGATACAGGGTTCGGCTCTGCGCTCCTGGTTACCGTCTTCGCCATCGGGTTATTGCTCAACGCGATTGGCAGGATAGCGTACGCCGGATACGCAACCGGTGCCGGACTCCCCACGTGGCTACGAGGGGGGAGTTTCGCCCTTGGTATCATAGCTCTAATAATCGCCATAGCCGTAATCGTCTTCCCTGGGATCGGCTTTGCACTTCTCGTCGTCTTGGTCGCTTTGGCCCTGCTTTTGTTGGGGATTGAGCTCATTGTCTCTGGGGCAGCGAGCTGAAGCGGTTACAAGCCGCTTCCTTTTTTTTCTACGGCTTCGCTGCGGGCGCGATTTCTTGATGCGAGAAGCCGCCCATCAGATCTGGTAGAGATTCCCCGTTTCCTCAGTCGCCCCTGCTAAGCGAAAAACGAGGATGTAGGTTGCCCGGAAAGCCAACGAGCAAGGTATGGCCAAATAGGAATCCATATAAACACGATGACACAGATACTACTGCGAATCTTAAAAATGTCAAAGGAGGTGTAATACAAAAATGGCAGAAAAAGCTACCCCAATGTGGGCCCGTCTCCTCGAAGTCATTCTCGGGATAATTGTTCTCATCCTCGCAGTATACGTCCTTTTCAATACCAGTGTTGCTGTCAATACACTCAGATTGATACTCGGGATCGGCGTTATCATCCTGGGCCTCATACTGCTAATACGCGGAGCTACGTCAAAGGTCCTCAAGACATCTGGCAAAATACTGAACGTCATATTGGGGATTATTTTTCTGGCGGTTGGAGCTGCAGCGATATACTATAGCAACTTTGGCACAACGTTGGTTATACTCATTTTTGCCTTCGGATTGCTGCTGAACGCGATAGGAAGGCTTCAGTTTGCAGGTTACTCTATGGCAGTCGGAATGCCGCCCTCGGTTCGTTGGGCGAACATAATTCTCGGTGTCATAGCGTTCATACTCGCTATAGTCGCCTTCGTAGACTCCAGTTTCGCCAGCACATTTCTTGGGCTTCTAGTGGCGCTGGTACTATTCCTCTTCGGGATCCAGCTCGTCATCGCAGGAGCAGGCAGCCGCGGCTAACCACGCCGCTTGCCCTTTTCTTTTTTTTGCAATAGGCACGAATTCCCTATGCTCTTGGTTGTTCCGTACGCATTAGCCACTAGCTGGCCTCTGGCACCAAGCGGACCGCGAAGAGAGCAGCGCAAAGCAGGAACTATGCGCCGGGCGGTGCAAACCGGAACCGATATAAACACAGCAACGCATTAACTAGCTTGAATTACCAAAAAAACGTCAAGGGAGGTGAAAATTGAAATGGCTGACGAAAAAAAGAGTTCCATATGGCTGCGCATCCTTGAAATCATCGCAGGTCTTATCATCCTTGTCCTAGCCGGATACGTCATCGCATATCCAGGGGTAGCAATACTAACGCTCATAGCCTTCCTATCAATCGCGCTGATTATTCTAGGGATTGCGTATTTCATACGAGTATTTGCCAAAGGCATTTCCGGATGGCGGCGACTACTGAACCTGATTCTATCGGTGCTAATGGTCATAATCGCTGCCTTAGTAATCGACAATCCGTTAATCTATGGATCACTGACGCTCGTCTATCTCCTCGGCTTAGCTTTGTTGTTCGCAGGGATAGCAAGCGCCGCTCGTGGCACGGCGGGAAGCATCGTCGTCGGGATACTCGGAATTATCATAGGCTTTGTTGTGATAATATTCCCGGGTCTCGGCTTGGCGACGCTCGTGTTGCTGCTCGCGGTGTTCCTGCTAATCTTCGGATTAGAGTCGATAGTTTCAGGCATTGTTGGGCGATGGGTTTAACCCATCCCCTCCCCCGCGCCGGCTCACGCACTTAAACGTTCGTATCGACGCCTTGAACCACTGTGTGAGCGGAGCTGAGGTGTCATTAAGCTCGCGCACGGAAACGCGAATAACCCCGAAAACACGTTTAGTACGTCGGCGACACGCTAGAATCAAACGGACAGCTGGACCAAGCAGACGAAAATCTTCGTTGAAATCGCGAAGCTTATTGCGGCAGCACCGTTTACGTTCGGAATGGGAACGTACGGAGTGCGGAGAAAATTGGCGCGCTAGATCTTTGAAACGTGTCGCCTGGCGCCAATTACCAAGCGCGTCTTCGTGGCGCTTATTCAGCGGGGATACGTCCCAAACTCTCAAGCTCCTTAAGGTATTTTCGCCGCCTCGCCTCGTACGCCGTGCGATTCTTACCGAACGGCACGTATTCCGAGACGAACCACCCCTCTTGGGCCATCGCAACCTTCGTGCGATCAGCGAGACCTTTAAGAAAGCCAAACTCGATTAAGTCCCTCTTCCCTTCCATCTTCGTAGTCATCCACACGATGAGGTCTGGATCGTGTGTTCCAACGGTAAAAAAAGTCGCCTTCGCACACAGGATCTTTGATAGCTGCTTGAAACGCTTCTGGATATCAGCAAAGTCCGTGGTTGATCCCACGTACGCTCCCTTTACGATCCGAACAACGATAGCGGACTCCGACGCGCGCAGAACGTCATCAGGTGAGCGGTCGAGGTATGCCTGCAGCGCCAAGCTCACACGCCCCTTTTCTGCGCACGCTGCAGCAACGTCGAGTGTGTATGTGACGAGGCTTTGCCCTTCCATATCGATTTCGAATCCGACGCCACGGCGTGCCGCCTCTCGGGCAATTGTCTGCACGTTTTTGCGGCAGCGTTCCTGGTCAAAGAGCGCCCCCAAAGCACTCAGCTTGACGGTTAACGATGCATCTAGTCCATAGTCGGCAATAGCCTTCGCAGCGGTCAAATAAGCGTCAACAGAGCCAGCAGCTTGGCTTTCTTCGCGCGCGTATTCCCCGAGCACGTCGATGACGCACCGGATGTTCTGAGCGTTCCTCCGCCCACACCAAGCGACAACGCTTTGCAAGTCGGGTAACACCCATCGATTCCCAAGGTCATTCATCCTTGCGTTTGCACAGCATGGCGAGTTTGTCTATTAAACAGTTTACCGTTGTTGGCGAAGTGGACTGCTGATGTCTTGAGTGACGCGCTAGTAACTAACCACGACTCCATTCGTTGTGTGGGGACTAATACTGTATCGATCTCCGCACATACGCTTATAACGGGTTGTAACGTATCGCGGGACAGTGATTTTTTGGAACTTAGCGCAGTGAGGGAGAACGGCCTCGTTGCCAACTTCCATCGACCGTCAACGTCTGGTTCGCACCCGGGAATCATCGTCATAGGTGGCGCGGGCGGCGGCTTGGGCAGTCCGAACGCGGTCGGCTCGCTCCTCGCAGAGCGGAGCTATGCGGCGCTCGCGCTCGCGTACTTTGGGCTCGAGCATCTCCCCGCTCGGCTTCAGGAGATCCCGCTCGAGTACTTCAAGTCAGCAATCGAATGGATGCGCGCGCAGCCGTCAGTTGATCCCAACAAGATCGGCCTCGTGGGTACCTCGAAAGGGGGCGAAGCAGCACTGCTGGTAGGCGCCACCTACGGAGAGATCCGCGCCGTCGTGGCGTACTCCCCGAGTCATGTCGTCTTTCAGGGCATCGATGAGGCGTGGTCGAATGCGTCGGCGTCGAAATCCTCCTGGACGCTAGACGGAAAGCCGGTGCCCTTCGTGCCCTTCCGAATGGACAACGACTGCATAGAGCGGTATGGTTTTTACTTAGGGTTGTATCTCGGCAGCCTTCAGGACCAGCAAGCCGCAGAGCGCGCCGCTATTCCTGTCGAGCGTATCAACGGCCCCATTTTGTTAGCCTCCGGGACGGATGACGCCATTTGGCCGTCGAGCATGATGTGCGAACGGGTCGTCGAACGGCTCAGAGAGAGCGAGTTCGCCTTTTCCTTTCAGCATTTCTCGTACGACGGCGCGGGGCACCTGCTTGCAGGGCCGAGCCGACTTGCGCCGGCCAGGCCGATCGGTGCCGGCGACATGGCCATTGGCGGCACTGAGAGTGCAAATGCCGCCGCGAGAGATGATGCGTGGGCGAAGGTGTGCACTTTCTTCAGCACATATCTCAAGTAATTGCAGCGTGGGCGCGCTCCGTGGTCAACGCTCAGCACCGGCGTCCGTGTGCAATCGCGCGCACGTCGCCTGGCCTGAGCTTGCCGGCATCGCAGCCAAAACGAAATCGCTAAGTAGCCCTACCGACCCCGACACTTGTAAGGGGTAACCTCACCCTGGAAGCGGCGGGGCACGATCCTTCGCACCATAACGATCGCACGGGAAGGAGCAGCGGGCACCATCACGGTTGCTCATAAGCCCAGCCGTATTCACGAGACTGATGTATCTGCACTTGTATCCGTTTGATAATTCGTCGCAGCTGCTGCCTCGCGCTGTCGGGTAGCCAAGCGTCATGCACGCGGTCCCGCAGATATTGATAAGCTTCCCAACTGGTCGAGCACTTCTTAAAAAGTTTTTCGGCGGCCATATCGGCATAGTCGTTTTTGTAGTCCGCGATTTCAAGGATGAGTTCATCGACCTCTAGGCGATCGTTGTTCATGGGGCAAAATGGTGGGTTTGTCTGAGTAAATTGTTAGCTAAAAGCAGAGTGAAAGTATGGTAAAATTCAGAGGGCTATCGCGCACGACGTTTTTTAAGGTAGTCACTCCTGGAGGTTTGCATTAGTTCCTGAACAGAACCCGTGAGGAGCCCAGAATCAAAAAAGGAAATAACGAGCTGAGAGCTAAACAGCGAGTAAGCGAATACGCTGTTGCCCTCAAATTTTTTACTCATCGTCTTTTTGTAAGATGATCGCTTTCAGTTATAGTCATGACTTCAATAGATGGAATATATCCAAATAGGTCTTGGCGTAACCAGTCTGGCACGTATCAAAAAATCAGACAATCAGTAATATACTGGACAAATAAAGCGCAAAACTTGTTTGACGCAGCAGATGCGGCTTATAAAGAGGCAATAGAAAGTCGCGTAGTCGGAAAGGCAAAATCAGAGTGGATCGATTTTGTTTATAAGTACCTTGCCGGAATGGCAGTTGAAAATCTTTTAAAAGCGATTATGATCGGGCAGGATAAATCCCTCGTCGGAGAGTACGAACTTTCTCAATCCACTAAATGGCACGACGTATGGACCCGTCACAAGAGTGACAGATTAAAGTTTTTGCATGAGTGCGAGTCAAAGTCTTTGCAAGCCAATGAACGACTTACTGAAGATGAAAAAAAATTCCTGAGCGTGGTAGAGTGTTATGTTGTGTGGGTAGGCCGCTATCCGATTCCGGTTACGGAAAGTGCTTTCAGAAATGATCTGGATGCCATTGAAGACTTTGAACAAGCACATCCAAAACTTGAAGACTTTGATAACTTATTTCAAAGCGCTTACGGGAAACTGATGTGGCTTGCTGCAAAAAAAGAAAGAGAAAGCATAGCGAAAACCAAGCTAACCTGAGGTGTGGAGAAAAATCGAGGCGCAGAGAAAAAAAGAAACCAGCTACCCCATCTTTTGTGTCAGTGCCTCGACCGCCGCAGTGAGCGCTTTAACGTCCGTATCAAGCGCTTGCACGTCTAGGTCACGGTTGCCGACCTTCGTAATGAACGAGAGGAGATACAAAACACACCAGTAGCAAAGGAGTTTGCCAAAGTCAACCATCTTGCACGGCGCCTTGCGATGGAACGCGGGGTGCTAATGTGATGATGATCATCACTTACCTTAACAGGCAAATATAGGTATATTTTTGCCGCATAATTACAAACTAGGTGCCCGATCAGCACTTAACGCAAGTCAGTAGCGGGCTTGTATATAAACGTGCCTTATAACCCATAAGTTGAAAAAACATACGATCCAGAGTATAGATACCTCCCGCTCAAGCCTCGGCGTTGCCGGTATCTCTGCTAAACGTGGAACCGTACAGAGGGAAAGAGTGCAAAGTAATGGCCACACTCCCCGTCGTCAAGGCAAGGATTGTAAAGGCCGACGATGCGGGTGTTTTGGTCACCGATTACAAACGAACAGGCTAGTTTTTTTGCCGTATTCCGTCATTCAACGCATCGAATTTTAAGAAGGAGGAATTGAATTGCCCAATGGGTCTAATAAACACGTCAATGAGCTATTAAGTTTCGTTAAAGAGGTAATCGCTCTCGCAGAAAAAGTTGAGAGCAGCATTCCTAACCACAATCAGTGCGCTGATCCTAAAGAATTCTTTTGTTACACCTTTTTACATAGAAGCATAGATTATGGAAAGAGCCTTGTCTCATTGATAGAAGAACAATTCACGCACTCGGCGGCACTAGTCGCTCGGAATGTATTTGAGGGTTTTGGCTTCTTCGCTGCATATAGAAAACTAGATCAGTCTTTAGCAAAAACGTGGTGTCTTTATGTAATATTTGAAGACTACTGGAAGGAACGCGAGCGTCACGGCAAGGACGCAGCTGACAAACTGCTAATAGATTATGAACGCAAATTTGGGGCTGTCATCGTAGCAGAAGCAAAGAAAGAATTCGTTTTCGATAACAGAAAGGAAAAATGGTACAAAAAAGTCGGCTTGATTAGTAACATATTTGAAAAGCTCTCGAAATCTGAAGCTGACTTGATGGCACTAGAACAGGCAAAGAAATATCTTTACGATCCCTTTTCTAAAGTTACGCACTGGACACCGGACGGCGTAAAGGGCGCAGAGGACTTCAAACAGGCGGCGATCTCTATTACGTTTGAGTGCTTGCAATGGATGTCGAAGGAGATCAGCGGTGAGTATGCTCAAGAATTCGGCGACGCTTTGGACGACGCGCGTAAGCGTTTTAGCGATTATTCAAGTGCTGCGTTAACGTAACCGTCACACTAATACGGCAGGACCGACGAAAGCCGCTTTGATTTTGCGACACGCGCCGACATCACGCCACTGCCGAGAGTGGTAACACAGACACAAATGGGTATATCGTCTATGCCGGTTGCCATCGTGCAAAGAGGGTCTGCAGGCTTCACGATATGGGTTGTGCCAGCACCACACGGAGGAAGCAACATTGTGGGCTTGATAGTCAGCTACAATGTCAACGGCGCATTCGGAGGCACCGTCATAACGAACGCCGGCTCAAGCGCTGAAGGGAAGTGATGCACGCCAACACATCATGTTATCTCGAATTTCCACCAGATACTAACGCTTGCCGACTTGTATAATGTAGCACGATGGATGCGCCGAGATCCGCCCCATTACGGCCACCGATTCTATGCATAACAACAATTGGCTAACCGATTGCGGCAAGAATTGATAATTGAATTCTTATTATTGACCATTATCCAGGAAAAGCTCAAAATGGGCTGCGTTACAATACAAAACTGCACTTTTGTTTACTCGTCATCTAACGGAAGCCTTGGCAGCCTTATTCATTTCCCAAAATAGACATTAACGGAAATCCTTATTTATTCACCACTTACCGCCTTACTCACTGAGTAAGCAACGAAAGCAAGTGGAACGACTCTAAGCGCTCACAAGGCTGGAAAAGGCTAAGCGAGCGAAAAGCTCGCTGAAGTTGCTGAGAGGAGTGCGCAGCGAGTGCGCAGCGTGCGTCTTTCAAGCGCGATCGAGCTAACTTCGCTCACACAAGCAGATCAAGGCGAGGATTAACACAATACGAGTACAGATACGGCGTTTTTCTTCGAAAATTCTCCAATAGGTCAATCGTTGACCAGCATACGGAGATCCTTCAAGGTTCTATGCGGGTTCTCCTCAAAACTCAGGATATGGCGCTCTGGAAGGCTAAAGGGAGTTAAAAAGCAATTAAAAGGCGATTCTGACGAGCCTACTAGGAGTTACAACAAGGAGTTAGCAACGACCAACAAAGAGCAACCACAAAGAAATACTAGACGATCAAGAACGACCAAGCAAGCGAAAGAAGGCACCGCGTTCCTTTAGGTGTAGTGGCAACCGCGAGGCCCACAGTGGCCACACAACAATCGGAGGGTATGGGGGGTAACCTTAGGTGTAATCTAGCCACCTACGCTTTCCGTTCGGCCCTAGCGCGGATCTAAAGCGTTAGAATTATGCGCTGTTATAGATAAGCTCTTGAAGTACTGATATATGCGGCATAGCAATTTTTGGCAATTTGGCCTAATATATAAATATATCCCTTATGAAAATTATACAAAAAACGAACTGCCTGCTTCGTTGGTCTTAAGAACAGATCTGTCAAGCCTTTGTTTGTGTTTTTCTCCCGCGCGTTCAGAAATCGTAATTAAACACTCAAAAAGATCGAAAGGCTTTTTCCAACGCGCGTATCTTCTTACTTCAACGCGTAATAGCTCTTGCCTCCGCGCTCTTAAGCGTTCACCAATATTATCTTTAAGACTTTCTGCAGCACGTTCAGCTATTTTCGATAATTCTTCGTCCACGAGCGTTTTGAACGTGTCGAAATCGGCTGAGGCTGCAGAGAAACGTTTTTCCTCTCCTGCATAGATTTCAAGCGCTCTAGTAGGTTCACAAAAAATATATTGACCGTTTGGATATTAATTAGCCCTTAGATAACTGAATTTGTACAGCTTATAAATCTCATCTATGTTCTCCGCTCTAAGACCGGCATACTGGAGTAAGAGAGCGACCATAAAAAGTTCAAGCCGTAAATCTAAAGGTGCTAATTCCTTGGTTTCAAGCCGTTCATTTTGGCATTCAGGATTAAAATGCATAAACCAGCAATATGTTGCGACGAGTTCGCGAATGAACTGGTCCTTTTTCTTGCCTACAAAAAGCGATAAGAACTGCGTCCCGTAAGCAGTCAATAAGTCGTTAAGTCGTGCGCTCAATGAGTGTTCATACGCAAAGTTGAGTCTTTTTTTAAGATTTTTATTAAATTCTTCTGTGATATCGCCATTCTGCAATGCACTATCTATTTGCTCGTTGAGCTTATTTTGCAGTTTTTCACGATATTCATCCTTCGGCATATAATAATCATTGTCTCTTGTTCGGCGCTGGAAGATCTCAAGGGCGCGTAACATTCCTATATAACGATCTTCAACAAACTCTGAAGGGCTGAAGTACTCAGAAAAGAACTCATTGAACGACGACTTAAGCTCACCGTCTTCAAGCGTCACCATCTTGTTCAATGCGCCTTCCAAGATATCCTTAACGTCATCGTAAGAAAAAATGATATCAAGCCTCGTTATTTTTTCGCTAGGTTTGGTCCAAATTGGCTTGTAGAGTAGCCGCATTGTGGTCAGTGACGTTTTCTTCGATTTGCCATCTAATTTCGTCTCACCTTCCATGACTAGCGGATAAACAGGATTAGGGTACATCACAAGACTGAGAAAATTCTGAATGCCCCGCGCCAAAATGAGAGCTTTATCAAGAGAGATATGTTCTAAATCTCGAGGTTCAATAACGATCGTAGTATTCTGCTTTATTGTTGCCTCTTGGACTGCTGGACCAACGCTAGGCCAATTATTACCAAAGCGAATAGATATTGCGTAATCGCTAACGTTAACGGGTGGCAAATCGGGAGGTCGTTGGCAGGAAATCTCCACCTGCTTGGTCTTGAATAAATTATCGTATCTGTCGAAATCAGGTACAGGAAATCCACTCTTACCGACCCACTCAGCCAAGTAATTATAATCGAGGAAGAAGCGAGTGAATCTGATGTCTTCGCCTGGCGTCAACCATGCGTTGTTGCTTACAAATAGACGGGTGACCTTATATGATTCACTCCAAACAGATCCCATTGTCGATCCAATGCTCTGGCAACCTAAGAGGGTGATGAACCCCCCCGTTATTGATACACCCCAAATCATTTCTGGAGAGCTGCCAATCAAAGAAGTAGGAGTCCTTAGAATGCAGTACAGAGTGTGGCCAAAAAATGGCGATGAGCTTTCAGCCTTAGGATTTGGATGTATGCGTCTGCCTCAAAGAGGGCTAGCCATTAACCAAGAACGCGCAATTCAACAAATTCGTTTTGCTATAGACGGTGGCGTAAATTATCTTGACACGGCCCCTGTGTACCATGCTGGTGAGAGCGAAACATTGCTCGGAAAAGCGCTGGCGGATGGATACCGCGACAAGGTTAAGATTGCCACGAAACTGTCTCATTTTTTGCTGCGTAAGCCCGAAGGCATGGATAAAATGCTCGATACGTCGCTGCAAAAGCTCAACACGGATCATATAGACTATTATATGTTGCACGCTCTTGCTGCTGAAAGCTGGAAGAAACTGCAAGAGTTTAACGTGTTGGACTTTCTCGACAGAGCTGAAGCTGATGGAAAGATACTCAATGCAGGGTTCTCATTCCACGGTTCGCTCACGACATTTAAAGAAATCATTGATGCAAACGATTGGACGAATTGCCAAATCATGTACAATTTTATAGACGAAGACCATCAGGCAGGGACTGAAGGTTTAAAGTACGCGGCTGCACAAAACGTTGCCGTTATGATCATGGAGCCTCTCCGTGGGGGGACATTGGCCAATAAGCTTCCAAAAGGAGTGGAACAGATTTATCGAAATGCGAGCCCTCAGCGATCTGCTGCTGAGTGGGGGTTACGCTGGGTGTGGAACCACCCGGAGGTGACAGTCGTTCTCTCTGGCATGAATGACGAACGGCAAGTCACTGAAAATCTGCAAACCGCCGAAACCGCTTTACCAAATTCTATGAACTCAGACGAACTGGCAACAGTCAGCAGAGTCGCTGATACCTACAAGCGGTTGATCAAGGTCCCGTGCACGGGGTGCGGGTACTGCATGCCATGTCCACAAGGAGTCAAGATTCCAGATAACTTCTGGATGTACAATCAATATTGTCTGCAGGGCTCAAAATTACAATCTCGTGGGCTGTACGCCTTCAATTTGATGGGGCTGACGGGCGAAAAGGCGGCTGATGCATCACTCTGCATAGAGTGTGGTCAATGCGCTAAGCGCTGCCCTCAAAATATTGCAATTCCAACAGAACTTAAATCAGTGAAGAAAGCCCTTGGCGGCTGGCAGACAAAGTTGATGCTTCCTCTCGTAAAACGACTTCTGCCGAAACCGACGTGAAACACGACTAAGGCGGGGGCCTTAGATGAAATAACCCCTTGTTAAAACCTTACAGCGTCGTACGCCCCTTGTATGTCGGTATCGCGGAACTGGAGAAAGGCCTCCGTGGAACAACTACTGGGTTAGCTGCCGAAGCCGTGCAGAGGCTGCGACCGACAACAACACAAGCTTCTGTGATTTACAATCTCATATTAGAACACTCAAACTGCTTATTCTGTAACCTCTGAAGCTAATGTTTTTGCGTAATTAAAAATGGGGAGTAGAATAACAATATTCGAATCCTAGTCGGAGCCTCGACAGCTAGAAGAAGCGCTTTTTCAATTTAAAGCTTTTTAAAAAAGAAACGAAGTGCTTTGATAACTGCTCCAACGAAATTAGACTTATATTGAAGCTTCCACGCTTATCTAAGCCGTAAGGCTGGTTCACTTTCGGCAGGAGCAGCTCGCCTTGAGGTCATAACGAATACTCCTCCACGATGAATCAGCCACTTTTTAGTCGCTGCTGGAGCGAAAAACAGAGGAGCGACGCCCGACATTGTATGCAAGATTTATCTGATCCAAGAGACGATTTCGAGGTAAAAAACTCAAAGCAGTTTGCGGCAAGTAGTATAAGGAACTCTGCTTGCTTTTGCTCTAATATTTAACCTACTCGTAATTGCTGCACTCGTTTGGATTGCCCTGGGTCGAAACTCTTGTCTTAGTTAGTATGTTTAATTGGAAACATTTTTACGACAACATATATTTATAAAGAATAGTTTATAGTGAACTATTGCAGGCGAATTCAATGTGGAAAAACGAGATAGATATAGTCATATTGGGCTCGATGATGAATGGCCCAATGCACGGCTACCAACTAAAACAACACATTCAGGGCGATTACCTCAAACACTTTGTTTCTATCAGCACAGGCTCACTCTATACGAGGTTGTCCAAGTTTGAAGCCGACGGGCTGATAGAGGGAAAGCGGGAGCAACAAGACAAAGTGCCAGACAAAAAGGTGTTTTCAATAACGGAAGCTGGCAAGAGACGGCTTGTAGAACTACTGGTATCGCCAATAACCATATCTGGCGTCCTACTGTCAGACGTGAACGATTTCATAATTCACGCTCTTTTCTTCGATTATTTAAGCAAAGAACAAAGGATAGGGTTCATTATTCCATTTTACGGCTATGTACGAGACCAACTCAAGCACGCTGATGTAACGCGCGACTCTTTTTCATCTCATGGCATAACATTCAAGGATCTCCAGGTGCTCACCTTTGGGATGGGCAGGGATGTTTTGAAAGATGTTGCGAGATATCTAAAGGACTTGATGGAGATCCCTTAAACCTTCATCGTCAATTATTCTTTTATCTCTTTTTTTGGGTATCTGGCGTTAAGGCAATAGCCTTGTGCTATCTATTTCTTGGGAAAGTTTAAATATTAGTATACTCTATACTATTTCAACTCAAAATAGTATGAGTTGAAACAAAACTACGAGGTAAATAAATGCCCGATATGAGAGCTAAAATGTTCAATCGACGAGCGTCAAGACCCCAAAGCAAGGCTGATGCAGTTATCAAGAGCTTAGATCTGCGCCCTGGACAGATCATAGCGGATATAGGCTCTGGAGGCGGATTTTTCTCGTTCCGTTTTGCTCAAGAAGTGGGGAAAAGTGGTAAAGTATACGCTGTCGATGTCAATTCAGCGATGCTTAAGTACGTTCGCAAGGAGAGCGTGACCATGGGCCTATCTAACCTAAGCACGGTGCCCGCAAGAGATTTCTTTTCCGCTGTTTCCCCAGGCAGCCTAAACATTGTGTTCTTACGGGATGTGTACCATCACTTGGATGACCCCGTCAAATACTTCGCCCAAGTAAGAAAATGCCTCAAGCCAGATGGAAAGGTCGTCATCATTGACTACAGGGGGGACACATCGGGTTTGAGCTTCTTTAAGCTTTTCAAGCATAGCGTGACTCCGAACCAAGTAACAAAAGACATGACCGAAGCTGGCTACGCTCCCGATACTTCTTTCGATTATCTTCCAGAGCAATATTTCATGGTATTCAAACAAAAAAATAGTAGCATGTAATATGGCTGTCGAAACTCAAGTCATTAAGACTGTCTGTTGTGTTTGCGGCCTATGCGGCTGCGGATTGGAGGTTACAGTCCAAAACGGAAAAGTCATGAAGGTTGACGGGGACAAGGCTCACCCTGAAAGCAAGGGTGCACAGTGCCCTAAATGCAGAGCACCCATAGAGATTCTTTACTTGCCCGGCCGGAGAACTTACCCGATGAAGCGCGTTAAGCTGGCGGCTCTCTGACTATGCGGGCGACAATAAAAAAAAGAGGCGGTGGGATCATCTGACCCCACAGACGAAATCTTCATTTCCGCGCTTAGTTTATTGCTGTCGCGTCGTAGTTCTGTCCGTCGTCGATCGCTGTGCACCCATTGCTCTAATCGTGCGGCACGACGACCTTCACGGTTCCCTGCGTCGCTGCGCCGTATTGATCAGTCGCGGTGAAGCTGATCACGTAAACGCGGCCGTTGCCGGAGCCGCTCCGCACGGAGCTGTGCCGTGTCATTCCCCGCCGGCATGATTGATGATGAACGCGTCAGGTGCGAATTGCTTTCCTCCAGAGCCGGGGGCGGTTGCCGTCGGTTCGTCGCTCGTTATCTTTGTAATGCTGATCGTGACCTTGCCGCCGTTGGGATCGGTCACGCCGTTGATAGTCACGTCGACGAGTTATTATTCGCCGGTCAGACGCACAACTCTCTTCCCCGGTCCCTGAGCTACCCTTATCCCTGCAGCTCTTTTGCGAGCGGGTCAACTCTGTCAAGTGACTGGATCTTCTTCTCGGGCTGCGCGAAGCTGGACTCTGAAACATGCTAACGGCAAGGCAAACCTGTCACGGAAGCAGCACGTCAAACTCGAGAAGAAGCGTTTTCAGGATGATTGCTGCTTTGCGTTTCATTTTGCTTAGTCGCAAAAGGCGAATCATAACGATTAAGTGCGCTGCATAGATTCTTGAGCTTATTATGTCAGCCGCCGAACATTATCCGTAGTTTGATGGTGCGATTCCAAGCCCTGAGCTTTTTGAAATTCATCGTAGCAAAATTTCGACCCACCACGCTAAAGCAGGTTATAACTATCCGACGATTAGGTTGCCCTATACGTTCTCTGTGCTTGCTGGACTGCCGACGCGCATCTACCAGATGGTTCGCGAAGGTGCTTTAGCTTTTCTCGTTGTGATTTCTCCTCGAAAAAATGCCTCAGATCGTCCAGAATCCTCCGTCTTCACACGGCGGAGGTCGCCGGTTCGAATCCGGCCGAGCCCATTGGTTTTCTAGCCTTTTTTGGTCGATTGGAGCTTGGCGTAGCTGTTGATCATCCTGAGCCGGACCTTCCACTGATTTGTCTAAATTGTCTAATTGAAGTGCAACAAAAAATCCTTCGACGCCGTTAATCTCAGTTTGATAGACAATTGCAATTCGTCCTGCCAGTTCTTTAAGCTCTCTTGGCAAGCGAATGATCGGATATGAAAAAGTAGGATTAGATGATTGAAGTGATATCTTCGTAGTGAATATTTTTTTCATTATTGGTTTCCTCCGCCCGTCGGATCAAATCCGCAAGGTTAAGCCGATAGAATTTACATGAGGATGCCGATGCACCGGTACGAAATACCTGCGCTGAAAATTCCTACGGGCAGAATTGAACAGCTGACAGATGGGATATTTGCCATAGCTATGACGTTGCTGGTTTTGAGTATCGCAGTACCCACACTACAAGCCCCCGTAACTCCCGCTGCGTTCAGCGCGTATGTTACAAGTATTCTGCCGCAGATATTCGTTTACGTGGTCAGCTTTATCCTTCTGGCTGTTTTTTGGATGAATCACCACATATTCTACATAATAAAACACAGCAACACGACGCTTCTCTGGATAAATATCCTTTGGCTCATGTCAATAGCCATTGTGCCATTTTCTACGTCAATTATCGGTAAATATGGCGAATTCCAGCTTGCACAACTCATATTTGATTTAAACATGCTTATTATAGGTCTTCTATGGTACGCTAACTCGTATTACGCCTGGAAAAAGGGGTTCGTGGCTGAGAAGGTGATGCCTTATGTCGACCACATCAGGCGGTCGAACCTTGCATTGCCAGTTTTGGCCATAGTAGCAATGATGGTTTCTTTCGTAAGTCCAGCAGGAAGTTTTTTACTTTTCGTACTTGTGCCTGTCATATTCACACTTTATACAGTTGCGAGACGTGTTAGAGCACATCGTTTGCCAGATCATTGAAATGTTGCAGCAGGTGATGTGCACACGCGACGCAGAAAAGCTTGCTCACGGTTTGCAGTTAGGAATAACGAGATAGGAGATGAGGAGAGGAAAAACAAACCTCGCTAGTGTGCCGTTTAGCGGAAGAATAAAGTATATCCGTTTTACGTCGTCTTGTTACAATCTAGCGTTGATATGCGATTAAGCTCGCGCTACAATAGGTGAATGTGCATGGAAAAGGTTTGCGAAATCTCCGACATACCAAAGGGTACCATGAAAGGGTTTACTGTTAAGGATAAACAAATTCTCGTAGCGAACGTTGATGGGAACTTCTATGCTATGGATGCCATCTGTTCGCATATGCACGGTTACCTGCCAAGTGGAACACTTGAGAGAAATATTGTAATTTGTCCAGTACATCGTGCGCAATTTGATGTTACAAGTGGAAAAGTAAGCAAGAACGTTTCTGGTGCGGTAAGATTGATAATAGGCGGAGCAAAGGATATGCAGACCTACAAAATCTCAATGAAAGAGAATCAAATTTACGTCGATTTATGAGGGAACAACAAGGCAATCCCCGTACTGATCCTTTCGGTGACGTTTTTTGCCTTCCGGCCTGATAATCACCGACGCTCGGATAGCGCCGACCAAACCGCCTGCGACGTGCCCAAGAACGATGCTTGTGCTGTCGATGGCGATAACGTCGCGGTCATATGAGAATGAGAGAGAAAAGAGTTGATCCGAGGCCGATTATCGTCGTCGATATTGACAAACCGAGGGGGTTCTTCGTTAGCTTTAGAGCGAGATCAGATAGCTGCACGTCTGTTGGTTCAAAAGCGCGCTGTTTTAGCAGTTGCTTGCATAATCCGGCGACTAGAGTGCTGACATCAAACATGCCGATCGTTTCGACTTACATTGAGCATCCTTGAACATATAGCTTGACCGAGCGACCTGAAAGAATTCTAAGTGCGGTGCTTGCCGTTAAGTGATCAAACTGAAGATCCACATTGTGGATTCTCAAGAAACAGCACTACAACACTCGATTTTTTTTTCGTCGGAACGAGTCGAGGTCGTGACTGCTGGAGCTTTTTTGAGGTTAAGCATTAGGTGTATTATTCGCAGCGCGGGGGCGGTTAGAAAGTGCCAAAATTGTCGCAACAAGCACACTCAAGAGGCTCCACATCCCATATAGTCAATGTCGCACAATGCTAGTTGTCGGTAGAAACGAACGGATCTTTCTCCTAAGATCCTCCCAGCAGACAGCAGTGACTACCTGAACCTGCGCATGCTGAGGCTGCAGTCCAGCAGCTGTAGCCTCTCGTGCACATCAGACGACAACGTTGTGCATTAGCCATTGCGTTTACAAAAGAGATTACCACGATTTCAATGTGGAAGGAGTATTTTCTAGTACAATAACGTCCCTAGTAAGTTACTGGAGATCGATGATCATGGCGGATCAACTACCCGCAAAAAGTCTCGATATGGTTGGATTATACTGTCCTGTCCCACTGTTTAGAACACGGGAGGGCATCGATAGTATCAAAGTTGGTGAAGTGCTTGAGGTGATCGCAGACGATCCAGCTGCGGAGGAAGATATAACGCGGTTTGTGAAGCGGACCGGTCATGAACTGGTGAAATTCGAGAACAATGAAGGAGTTTTGCGTTTCTTAATCAGGAAAAAAAAGTAGAGGTGAGATGATTATGACAAATGAAAAGATGTTGCTA
>Ga0326727_10014495_pt1 | contig 17158 bp, 12 predicted proteins | sample MB2enrmetagenome_FD_207643 | JGI IMG/M metagenome (GOLD analysis project Ga0326727, IMG submission 207643) | Lab enriched peat soil microbial communities from McLean, Ithaca, NY, United States - MB29MY | ecosystem: Environmental > Terrestrial > Soil > Wetlands > Peat | place: USA: New York...
AATCCTTTTTTCGGATCTTCACTTTTATTACCTTGGTGGTATCGCCATTCTGATCGGGTACGTTATCGTCTTTCGGACCGGGGGTACTGGGTTTTGGCGCGGGCTTCGCCACGATGTCGACCGGAAGTGAACATCTCGTACTTCGCCCGAGGGTCCAACCGATTGCAGTCTATCTGGACGACCGTGTAGCGTCCTACGGCCCATAACTTTGCCCCGTTCTGCCCGGTGATGATCGCCCGGCTCTCCAACTCCGCCGCGAACGCCGCCGGGTTGCGGTTGATGTGTTCGAGCAGCCCCGGGGCCCATACCCAATGAAGGTTATCGAGTGACCACGGAAGGTCACGTACCGCGTGTTACCGCCTTCGTCGCCGTTGTCCGAAGAATGCTGCATATTTCGGACTACCTGTGTCCGAATTATGTGGTATATTTCGGACATGAATATCTCGGCGAAAACAGCTACGGATTTGAAAACACGCATCCTTGCACGTATTAAGTCGAGACCAGATGCAGTTTGGACTGCCGCTGATTTTATCGATATAGGCAGCCGGGCAGCAGTTGACAAAGCTCTCCAACGTCTTGTGGATGGGGGAGACCTGCGTCGGATTGATCGCGGTCTTTATGATCGGCCGCGGCGGAATGCGGTGACGGGACGAACGGCCGTGCCGGACTACCGAGCGGTCATTCAGGCGGTAGCGCGCCGCGATAATGCTCGCGTGGTGATCGATGGCATGACGGCAGCGAATGATCTCGGACTCACGACGGCTGTACCCGCACGCATCGAGGTGCTGGTCGACGCACGCCTTAAACCGATCCGATTGGGCAATCAATTAATCCAGTTCAAAACGGCTGCCCCGAGCCGGCTTTTCTGGGCGGGGCGTCCCGCGATGCGAGTCGTTCAGGCGCTCCATTGGCTACAGGATATGTTGTCGAACGAGACGGAGCGGCAGAGAGTTATCGAGCATCTACGCAAGATTCTCGCGGACCCGACTCATGGGCCCCCGATCCGCGACGATTTACGCACTGGCCTCTCCGCCCTTCCCATTTGGATGCAGGACTTCGTGCGCGAGGTGATCGGAGACCAACGGCCCGGACGGACAGCGATGGGAGCCAACAAATGAACGATGGGTTCAAAAAGTTCGTCGCAGCGTCTAAGCGTGACCGCCTCGATATTTTTCTTACCGCATCACGCCGACTTGGCGCGGCGGTCCAAAATGTCGAGAAAGATTTCTGGGTTTGCTGGACTCTGGATGCTCTCTATCACGGGCTTCCATCTGGGAGCCCACGCCTTCTCTTCAAAGGTGGCACATCTCTGTCAAAGGCTCACGGCCTCATCCGGCGCTTTTCTGAAGACGTCGATATAACGGTATTCCGTGATGACCTTAACCAAGCGGCCTCGATTGAAGATATGGAGAAACTGTCCAGAAAAAAGCGAAAAGCAAAACTTGACGCCATAAGAGACGCTTGCCGCGCTTGGATTGGGGGGGCATTGCATGAAAGTCTTGCCGCACAGATTAAGGGATTCGTCTCTGACGGTGGTCGCATCGAGCTTGACGGGGACGATCCGGATGGCCAAACCCTACTTGTTTGGTATCCAGCGATAGCTGTGTCCGAACCGGGCTACATACGACCGGCCGTTCGGATCGAATGCGGGGCGAAATCGGCGCTCGACCCACACCGCGACGTTCTCATTCGACCCTACATCGCCGAGGATGCGCCTGGCCTGAATATCTCTGTACCTGGCGTAACGACTATCGAACCATTTCGAACGTTCTGGGACAAGATTGTCATTGTTCATGGTTTGCGCCGATGGCATGAAATACGGAGTGAACTCCGACAGGAAGGGCAGCGTGTATCAAGGCACTATTACGACCTGCATTGCCTTTTTCACTCGCCGGTTGGGCTTGCGCTTGGTGATCGAGCATTAGCGGCTGATTGTGTCCGCCATGCCCGGATGTTCTTTGATCGGCCTGACCTTGACCTTGCTTCCGCACAGCCGGGTGCCTTCGCCATCAAGCCGAACCCCAACATGGTCGATTCGCTCCGGCGAGATTACGCTAATACGACTTCCATGATTTTCGGCGCGGCACCGAGCTTTGAAGAAATCATGGCATCAATCACGGAGATCGACGCTGCCGCCAATCGTGTTCCTTGACTCTTCAGTCCATTTGGCCGGAAAGCCAAGACTCGAGTCGCCAGCCGCCCGGCAGAAAACATCAGGGCAGTTAGACCGTGCTGCCTGCGCAGACAGGCGCTTTAGGGGAAAGGCCCTCAAACCCCTTGGGTCAAGTGCCAGCGGTCACCGTCGTAGTATACTCGTCCCGTTCGCTTTAGGAACTGTTGAGCGTTGCGGACGTAGTGCTTCCATCGCTTCCCGAAATGCACGCCGTCAATGACGCGGTCGATAGAATCGTCGCAAATATCTGGTTGCAGTTGCTGAATCATCGGGTGCAATTCGGTCGTGCGGAGTGGGCCTTTGGCGAGCAAAAACAGGATCGTATCGGAAAGGATTGCGTGCGTCGTTGTTCCCTTCGCGCGGTGCTTTAGAAGTTGGATGTGAGCCGCGTCTAGCTTTTCCTTGAAAGCGCGTCTCGCTTGGGCGCGGATCGATCGCTCTGCCTCTTTGAATGCTTGCTTGAGCTCCGCCGTCTCATGCGCCAAACTCTCGACGTCGCCAGGGAGAATCTTCGCACCTAGTAACGAATAGTTCTCGAAATCGCGGCGAATCTCTCTTACCAATTTTCCATCTGTAAAGGCCACCCCGTACTCAAGGTTCCCCGTGATCCCTGGTTCCGTCAAGTTGGCAGATGTGACGACGGCCATATTCTTGTCTGCGACATAGACTTTTGCATGCAGGCTGGGCAAATGGGTTAGTTCAAACTTTGGCAGGCACGTGCTCAACTCCAACAAGGCCTCGAGGTCCATGGAACCGTTCAATGCACTTTCTGGGCGAAGGTTTGTGAGGAGCTTGACACGAACCTGTTTGTCGATGCCCCGCTTCTGTATTTGCGAAAGCAGTTGCTCCGTTGAGCGGATCTTGACGAAAGGTGACACCAATAAGAGATCGTCTTGCACAGTTGAGGCTAGAAGGCGGAAAGTCTCCGTCCATGGGCTTCTAATCAGTCTTATTACCGGCTGCCTGGATGTCAAGCTGGGATCCAAATCACCTTAAGATCGGAATTATAGCCGCACCAACCGCCGTGCACTCGCGCGTAAGCCAGGCACGCGTGCTCATCAGATTGAAATCGTTCGCAAGTGTCGCATCGTTCTATAAGCCGATCGCCATTCTCGCGGGGCGGCCCCGCCAATACTCCTCGCAAGCCAGACTTGAAGAAGCCTGGGTGTACACAAACACGGGCGTGGGACCGTCTCGTGCTGGGTTTGAATACTCCTCGGATTTTATCCCGACAAGTCGGAGGTGGTGGGAGCATTGCCGAGAGCCCTTTCTGAGAATCCTCGCGTATCATTACAGCCCACTAATTACACGATCCGAGCCAAGGTGTAGGCGATAACCACCAGACGCAATCGATCGCATCCTTTACTCTCACCCTTCGAACCGTAACCCACTCTGCGGGCGTTGGCAACTTGGCTGGGTTCCACCAAAAGAGCTCCTGGGCAAGATGAAAGCCGACTTCGCGGCAGAGCATGATGAGCAATTCGTAATGATAAAGGCTCCGGGTCGGTTGGCCTGAAATCCAGGCGCCGCCAATGTCAATGACGAGCGACCCATTGGCCTTTAGGACCCGCTTGAACGCCTCTCCGAAGGGCCGGAACCACTCCAAGTAGCCGTGGGCATCAACGTTTCCGTAGACCTTTTTCCGAACCAAACCAAACGGAGGGCTTGTTACTATCAAATCCACTGATTCGGGTTTGAGGGTCGCGAAGTACTTGAGGGAGTCACCAAGGATAATGATGCCTTGTCTGCTCTGATAGAAAACCGTGGTTCCTGTGGCATCCAAAGTCTTAGCTTTCGATTTCATCTTGCGCCTATATTAGCACGCGGGGGGCTTCCGTGAACCACCCAATGATATATCGGCATAAACGGGGCCTGGGATGAGGCCACACGAGCCTTCAATATCCGGCTCGGTGTAGGAGAAGAATTGGTTTAGAGGCGCGACCAACTCTTTGGGGTTGCCGAGACTGTACGGCCCGTCGATCTTCTGCTTGCTCTGAAACAGGACGCCGGTTTGGGTGTCCTCAAAGATAATGTTGGAGAGGGGGTAGCCGCGCGCGATCTTCTTTTTGATTTCGGTGTCAAGGTCGTCCTGAGTATCCTTGGCTTCCCAATAGCCGCGCGGCAGGGTGTTGTGGTCGCGCAGCGTGCCGTCAGGACAAATGCGCGCGCCGCCGGACTTTCCCGAAAGCTCGGCGATTGGGGTCCAGTTTTTGAGCCGGGCGGTCTCCTGGAGCAGGGACTCGAAGGGCGAACGCACGCTCATCTCGTTCAGCACGCCCTGATCGCGCAGGGCTGCGACGTTTTCGTAATATTTGCGAATGGAGCGGTGCCCGGGAGTTAGGAGGTTGTAACCGGCCATAGCAGTGGGGGCAATACTAGCACTTTAGCGGGCGGCGGGCCAAGCACGAATGGTTGCATGCTCCATCGTCCACTGCTCCGTCGCCGACGGCTAAGATCAAGGCTAAGGTCAACCTCTGTGCTACCGGAACGTCACGCCGACGCGGAAGCCGACGAGATGCTGGGACCGCAGGTAGTACGTGCCCTCAGGTTCAAATTCCGCGCTTAGGCTTTGGCCGCCGACGTCATCTCGAATCTCCAGGCGCAGGGCGGCGTGGCGCATCAGCCATATGTTGAGGCCAGCCCCGAAGTTGCCGCCATTTGCGTGGGGGAGGGTGATGTTGGAGACGTAGAAGAAGGTATAGCCCCCGGTTACAAAGGGTTCAACCTTGCGGTTGTTCCTGCTGGACCCGAAATGGTAAGACACATTAACTGAACCGATCCACGTCCCCAAAGTTGCGCCTTCCCACGATTGTGTCGAGCTCAAAAGCTCACCGCCGAAGCCGAGTCCCTTGCCGGCTAACACTTCTCCGCCGCCCCCGAACTGGTAGGAGGCGGGCGACCCCTGCCGGAGTGGGGTAGTGATCGGTCCCGACTGGAATGAGCCGGCGCCCGTCCCCGCCCCAGCGAAGAAGCAGTAGCCTTGGCCGTGGTACTGATGGTCAACATCCTGCGGCGACGCCAATATAGGAACCGCGAGTAACAACGCTGCTGTGGCAATCACTCTTCTCATGTTTCACCTCCTACGGAGCGACCCATAAACGCGAGAGCTTCACGGCACAAGTCTACATAGATAGAGTTTATCTGTCAAGGCGCCTCTTCCCTCTGCGAAGCCCCTCGTGTGCGGCAGCCGAGCCTACGAGGCTTACGCACCCCAAAGCCCCAACTTCTCGCCTCCGCATCGTGACCATAAGTCCGTTTCTTCCACTCGCGCATTTTGTTCTTGACATTCAAGACTAAGTAGGCTATCATAGTTGACCTATGCAGAAAGCTGGCACGAAGCCGCGGAAGTGGAATCTCGGGATTCAGGATTCGGGATTGGTGAGCACCTCGAACCCAAATGATGGTGAGCTCGAAACGGCCAAAAAGTCCGTTATGTCCGCCGCTTAATGAAAAACTGCCGGAACGAACCGGGAATGTCTATGAAAACAAACAGCAGGAAACGGGATTCAGGATTCAGGAAAAGAACTTGTTCCAGAACGTTTGTCAACTTCTCGACTCTCGGCTTTGGACTCTCAAAACTGAAGGAACAAACCGGGAATGTTGATGAAAACAAAGGACAAGGTCAAAAAGTCGAGGAGTCAGTTCTGAGGTGCCAGGAGTCAGAAGTAAGGCCGACAACCGAAGGCTGACGGCTGATAGCAGAAAGCTGATAGCTTTCTCGCGGAACAAACCGGGAATGTCTATGAAAACAAAGGACGGCAGGCTTCAGGTTGCCCAACTCAAGGCAAGAGACGCCTTGGAGTGCGGCAGCGGAGCCTGCGGAGCTGCCGCCTTCGCGTCCGCCACGGCACGCTCGCCACAGTCACGAAGCCCGTTGTGCCGGCCACACTACTGAGAACTGCTGGAACAAACCGGGAATGTCTATGAAAACAAACGACCGATGCCTCTCGACTCTCGACTCTCGACTCTCGACTTTCGACTCTCGAAACAGGCTGACGGCTGATAGCTGAGAGCTGACAGCGTTCTTACGGAACAAACCGGGAATGTCTATGAAAACAAAGGACCGATGCTTCTCGACGTTCGACTTTCAACTTTCGACCCCCGGAAGAGGCTGACGGCTGATAGCTGAGAGCTGATAGCTTCGCTTGGTGTATACTTGCACCCGCCCGAGAAGCTCAAGATCGAAAGGACGCAATCCAATGGAAGGAATCCGTGTTGTTAGAACCCGAGCGCTAATGCTTGCCTTGTGCGGCTTGTTGCTTTATTTTCCGGCTGCGCGGGCTCAGGACGAAGGTCAAAAGAAGAATCCCTACCAAGGGGAACTGTCGCGCCTGCATGGAATGTTCGCACAGCCCTTGGTGGACTGGAAAGCGCACGTGGACAACCTTGCCCATGGCGAAGACCCGAGCTTGAATGATAATGATTGGTCGCCCGTCCGTATTTCTGAACAATGGGGAAGCGGGCCTGTGTGGTTCCGGCGCTGGGTTGAGATTCCAGAGTCTATGGGGAAGTATAGCATTCGGGGCGCAAGTGTTCGGCTGGATCTGAGCGTGAGTGCAGAGGGCTCTTCCCAGATGCGCGTCTTCTTCAATGGATCACTGGCGGAGATGGCGGATGAAAACACCCAGCAACCCATTCTGCTCACCGGGAAGGCCGAGCCCGGCAATAAAATCCTGGTGGCCATCAATGTTCCTGCGGCTACGGGTCCGGTGCGGCTCGAGAACGCTCAACTCCTGGTTGAGTATCCCGCCGCCCGGCCCGATCCTGCCCTGCTCTACGATGAGATTCGATCTGCCCAGGCTATCATCACCGGTTTCTCTCAGGGGCGCTCGGAGAAATCGCAACAACTCGATGACGTTGTCCACGCCATTGACTTCGCTTCGCTGGACCGTGGCGACCAGCAGGCTTTTGAGAATTCACTCCGCGAAGCGCAGGAAAAACTGCTGCCCCTTGCCGACTGGGCCAAGCAATACTCGATCCGCGCAGTGGCCAACTCCCACATCGACATGGCGTGGCTCTGGCCTTGGACCGAGACCGTCGAAGTCGTGCGCAACACTTTCGGTACGGTGCTGCAATTGATGCGTCAATACCCGGGCTTCATCTATGCGCAATCAGCAGCGCAGGACTACGTCTGGCTGGAGGAGAAGTATCCCGACCTTTTCAAGGAGATCCAACAACGGGTGAAGGAAGGCCGATGGGAGATTGTGGGAGGGATGTGGGTGGAGCCCGACCTCAACATGCCCTGCGGAGAGTCGCTGGTACGCCAAATCCTGATCGCCAAGCGTTACTTCCAGCAGAAGTTCGGTGTTGATGTGAGAATCGGGTGGAATCCCGATTCCTTCGGCTACAACTGGCAGCTCCCGCAAATCTACAAGCGCTCCGGCCTCGATTACTTCATCACGCAGAAGATGTCCTGGAACGAGACTACCCAATTCCCTTACAAGCTCTTCTGGTGGGAATCCCCGGACGGCAGCCGCATCCTCACCTATTTCCCGCACGACTACGTGAACGACATTGATCCGGTGCGCATCTCGCAAGACGTGGCGGAATACGTTCCCAAGACGGGCATTCCCGAGATCTTGCATCTTTACGGCATTGGCGACCACGGAGGCGGCCCCACCCGCTCCATGCTGGACTCCGCCCTCCGCTGGCAGGACCGCCCCAACTCTTTTCCCAAGCTGACCTTCGGCACCGTCCAGTCCTTCTTCGACGATGTCGAGAAGCAACTGCCCCAGGCCAGCGTCCCAGTGTGGAATAACGAACTCTACTTGCAGTACCATCGTGGGGTTTTGACCACTCAGTCCGAAACCAAGAAACGCATCCGGCAAAGCGAAGAACTTCTGCTCAACGCCGAAAAGTTTTCGTCGCTCGCCATGCTGCATGGGCTGACCTATCCGCAGGAAGAATTGAATAACGATTGGAAGAAGGTCCTGTTCGACCAGTTCCACGACGTCATGCCGGGCTCGGGGATTGCTATCAACTATGTTGATGCGGCGCGCGATCTGGCCGTGGTGGGATTGTCCGGGAACAAGATTCTCTCCAGTTCCCTGATGGACCTCGCCACCCGCGTCAATACAGAGGGAGAGGGCGTGCCTGTGGTGCTCTTCAATCCTCTCAGTTGGGCCCGGACGGATGTCACAGAAGTTGAGGTACAGTTCCCGTCGAACATTGCCCCGCAGGCTGGGATCGAAGTGCGCGACTCCTCCGGCGCCATTCTTCCCTCCTCCGTAATCTCCCGCGACGATGCGACGCATACGGCGAAGGTCAGATTTGTGGCCAAGTCGGTGCCTGCTATGGGATATGCGGTTTTCCATCTCGTGCAGGGCGCACCGGCAACTTCCGCCGGCAGCACTCTCGAAGCCTCGGCGGAAGGAATGGAAAACGAATTTGTAAGCCTCAAGGTGGATCCCAAGACAGGGTGCATCACCAGCCTTGTCGATAAGCGCGATGGCAGGGAGGCCCTGGCTCCGGGCGCCTGCGGCAACCTCCTTCAGACTTTCGTGGACAAGCCCAAGGATTACGATGCCTGGAACATCGACGCCAATTTCGAGGACCAGAAGTGGGACCTGAAGGATGCGGAAGAAGTGAGGCTGATTGAGAACACGCCGGCGCGCGCGGTGATTCGCGTCAGGAAGAAGTTCCAGAACTCGACGTTTGTCCAGGATATCTGCATGTACCCGGGCGTTCCCCGCGTCGACGTTAACATGCAGGCCGATTGGCATGAAAAACATATCCTGCTGAAGGTCGCATTTCCGGTGAGCGTCGAAAGCAAATACGCAACCTATGAAATCCCTTACGGAAACATCCAGCGGCCCACTACCAGGAACACTCCCGAAGAGAAGGCCATGTTTGAGGTGCCGGCTCTTCGATGGGGTGACCTCTCCGACGCAAGCCACGGTTTCAGCTTGCTGAATGCGAGCAAGTATGGTTACGACGCCAAGGGGAACGTCATCCGCCTCTCCTTGCTGCGCTCGCCCGCCGATCCCGACCCGCACGCCGACGAGGGCTTTCACGAATTTACCTACGCCTTGTACCCGCACGCGGGCGACTGGAAAGCTGCGGAAACGGAACGCCGCGGCTTCGAGCTCAACTACCCTCTCATTCCTGTGGCTGCCGCGACCCACGAGGGCGCGCTTCCCGCGTCTCATTCCTTGATCCGGATCGAACCCGGCAACGTGATTCTGACGGCAGTGAAGAAGGCTGAAGATAGTGACGCGCTGGTATTCCGCTTCTTCGAGTTCGAAGGAAAAACGGGAGAGGTTCGTCTGCGTTTCCCGGAAGCCGCCCGGCAAGCCGCGCTGGTGAACTTGATGGAAAAGCAGGATGCACCACTCGCGCTCCAGGACGGCGGGAAGGAAACCACCCTGACGGTCCATCCGCACGAGATCGTCACGGTTAAAGCGTGGTTCGGGAAATCCGGAGGGTAGCCCATATAGAGAGGCTACATCTACGCGAGAGCGGGTCCACATCGCCCGTGCGTTCGATTCCGGCATGTCCGACTCCAGAATTGACCTGCCGGTTGCTGTGCTCTATGATGGCACTTAGGAGAACTTGAGGGGAGAGACACGAGTGAGATTTGAGATTGAACTGGACCGCGAAGACGATGGGCGCTGGATTGCTGAAATCAGCTCACTCCCTGGAGTTCTCGCCTACGGCAAGAGCAAGCAGGAGGCGGTTGCCAAAGTTAAGGCGCTTGCTCTTCGCGTGCAGCCCGAGGATCTCTAACCTGCATCTCTCACTACAACCCGGCGACTCGGTTTAGCCTTCAGCTTTTACCCTTTGCCCTTTGGCCTTTGCTCGCAGGCTGGATATCGTCCACGTGAATGGTGTTGGTTTTACCATCCAGCGGGCCCAGCACTTCGTCATTCTTTGCTTAGAATTATCTATAGATTCATTATGCACAACGGTAATGTCTATCTCATGCCTGCGGGTCAGTCAGCAGGGCATAGGCCCCATTCTGTGCTTTCACGATCTCCCCGATGAACGTAACGTTTGCCTGTGCGGTTTGCTGGTCCCGCGGCATTAGTTGCCGGGTTGTTGATTGCGCTCGCACCGGAAGAGTGAACGGAAAGAGCCCCGTCACGAGTGCGAACGCGAAGAGTTTGCCGCGTGATCTTCGCCGTGATCTTCGCCATGTGATCTTCGCCAATGCAAAACCGGCCCGCAAGGTGTACAATCCCCGCCTCTTGGGATTCCAACGCGGGATTCCCGGATCGATTCTTGACCTGTCATTAAGGCCATTGGAGATCGGATCATGCAACGACGACACTTCATAAAAAGTGTGCTTGTAGGTGGAGGGGCGCTGGCCTGCCGGCCAGGCTTGGCGCAGGGCCCGCCGGCGGAGACGCCCGCCGCGGAGGTCAAGCGGGTGCTGGTGATGTTCAAGTGTCATTTGGATGTGGGGTTCACGGACACTCAAGCCGGGGTAATGCACCTCTATTTCGACCATTATTTTCCCCAAGCCATTCAGGTCGCCAACACGATGCGGCAAGCGGGCGAAGATCGCTACGTATGGACGACAGGATCGTGGCTTCTTTACGAATACCTTGAACAAGCCACGGGGGAAGAGCGGCGGCGCGCGGAGCAGGCAGTTGCGGCGGGAGATCTGGCGTGGCACGCTCTGCCTTTCTCCTGGGAGACGGAAATGCTCGATCGGTCGATGATCGTAGGCGCTTTAGGTATGTCGCAGTCCTTGGATCGGCGCTTCGGCCGCACCACCACCGGCGCAAAGATGAGCGATGTGCCGGGTCACTCGAGGGGAATAGTTGGCCCACTGGCTGAAAATGGCGTCAAACTCTTGGATATCGGAGTGAACGGCGCGAGCACTCCACCCGAAGTGCCACCGTTGTTTGTGTGGAAGGATCCGGAGGGGACTTCCATTATCATGATGTATCACCACAAAGGCTATGGCGGGGTCGTGCGGGCGCCCGGATCAGATCTTGCCGTAGATGTGGAAATGCGCGGGGACAATGGCGGTCCCCACTCGGTGGATGAAATCACGAAGATCTATGCGGATTTGCGTAAGCAGTTCCCGAACGCTAAGGTTAGCGCCGCGAGCTTGAGCGAAATCGCAAATGCGGTCGAGCCTTACCGCAGCAGCCTGCCCGTGGTGACACAAGAAATTGGCGATACGTGGATCTACGGAGTGCCCAGCGACCCGGTCAAGGTAGCCCGCTACCGGGAAGTATCGCGCCTGCGCCGGGAATGGATCGCGCAAGCAAAGTTCCGCGTGGGAGATGCCACCGACCTGGGACTTTTGCGGCGGCTTGCGCTGGCCGCCGAACATACTTGGGGCGTCGATACGAAGCGCCTTGAAGATTACGATCACTATACACCGAAGGACTTGGCGACCGTGGTGGACAAGCCAAAGTTCCGCTGGGCGGAAACCAGTTGGGCGGAGAAGCGCCAAGACATCGAGGAGGGAATTGCTGCTCTTCCCGAAGCATTACGCAGCCAGGCCGACCAACGTATTCGCGCCTTGCAGCCAACCGAACCCGAACGCACAGGACTCGAGGCGCACCCCGCCAAGTCGGAGATTGAAACCGCTAATTTCGTGCTTGCACTCGATCCGGAAAGCGGCACAATCTGCCGCCTGCGCGCCAAGAACACCGGACGGGAGTGGGCTTCGCCTGAACGCCCCCTGGCTCTCTTCGCCTATCAGACGCTTTCCAAGCGGGATTATGATCGCTTTATCGGGAGCTACATCGTCGCCAAGACTTGGTGGGCGCCAATGGATTTCGGAAAGCCCCATATCGAACAATTCGGGGCGCAGAGCCGGATATGGCTGCCGAGCCTCGTCAACTGCTGGGCAGGCAAGGTCGCAGCCGGCCACCGCATTATTGCCCAGTTGCGCATCGCCGATGACGAAGCGGAGCGCTCCGGGGTTGTCGCTTGGCCGCAGAAGATGTACCTCGAACTCCTTTTGGTGGAAGCGGAGCCGGCGGTGGAAGTGAATTTTCTTTGGTTCGGAAAATCCGCCAACCGGCTCCCCGAAGCCATGTGGCTCAGTTTCCTGCCCCAGGCGCCCGATCCGCAGGGATGGATGATTGAGAAGGTGGACCGCTTTGTGTCGCCGCTGGATGTTGTGCGCGGGGGAAACCGGCAAATGCACGCGGTGTCAAACGCCGTCCAGTACAAGGACGCACAGGGACGCTTCGTCATCGAAACTTTGGATGCGCCCGTGGTGGCGTTGGGGGAGAAGTCGCCCATCGCCTATTCCGCGGCACAGCCCGATATTGCCAAAGGCATCCACTTCAGCCTCTTCAACAATGCCTGGGGCACGAATTACATTCAATGGTTTGGCGAAGACATGCGGTTTCGCTTCATTTTGCGGGCGTGAGAGGGCAGTAAGCAGTAGGCCGCGCCACTGAAGGCTGAAGGCTGAGAGCTGAGGGCCGATGTGAACACAAGGGGGAGTCCATGTCTGTTTCCAGAAGGAGATTTCTGAAGAGCTCGGTTGGCGGTGCGTACGTGGCGGTGGGAGAGCTGCGAGGTCTGGCGAGTGGTCCAAAGGGTGGCGCGGCTGCGGCTTCGCCAGCGGCTGACGCGGGGAGTGCGCCGGGCTCATCCGAGAGCTCGTCGCCTACAGCCGCGGAGTACACGCGAGGCGTGGGAATTTATCCGGGTGATCCGCGCGAGGATTTTGGCCCGACACTCGAGCCCGACCTCACGACGTATCGCAACCTGGCGCTGCATCGCCCCGCACATCACTCGAGTTGCTATGACTACAATCTGACGGCCCAACTGGTTACCGATGGGATCAAGGACACGCGCCTGCCTGACTGGGTTTCCACTTCTCTGAGCTACCGCGGCCTGCTTCCTAAAATCGAGCGTGAGTTTTTTCTCGACCACAATCCGACCAGCGTTGTCGACTTGCGTGGCCCACGTCCCTGGGTGCAGGTGCAATTGGGAGGAGGATCGAGCGTTCCTGCGATCGACCGAATCGACGTAATCTTTCTCGCGCCCAGCGAGTTGAAACCGGAGAACCTGAGTGTATCCGTTTCGGTCTCCGAGGACGGGCGGGAGTGGAAGGAATCAGGTAAGGTGACAAATCCCAAGCGGGAATCCGTGGCCGGCTACCCGATGGGTTTTGCTCGATCCGGGCAATTGTTCCAGCCTTCCATCTCGCTCCGCGCGCCTACTCAGAGCCGCTTTTATCGAATCGAGTTCGAAGCTGCCAATGCTCCACCGATGGCATTCTTTATGGCCTGGCAAGTGGGGCAAGTGGCATTCTACAACCAGAACCAGAGAGTGGAAATCGGCGGGCCCTACAGGTTCACCAGCGCTTGGATGAGCGCCGGTCTGGGTGAGGAGTGGGTCTACGTCGATTTAGGGGCTCGATGCGAGTTCGATCGTGTGACGCTCTACTGGATCGTGCCTGCCGCGGAGGGCTCCCTTCAGGTCTCCGATGACGCGCAGAGTTGGCGGGACATTCAACCGCTGCCAGGCGGCACGGGGAAGACGGAGGATCTCAGGCTTGCGCAGCCTGTGCAGGGGAGATACGTGCGCGTTCTGATGACGCGGCCCACTTCAGCGGATGGCTACATGCTGAGTGAGATTGAGGTCTACGGGCGCGGCGGCTTGGCGCCGCAGCCGAAGCCCGCGCCCGCCGCTTTGCCTGACGGCCGGCTTGACCTGGCGGGAGGCGCATGGCGCTTGCAACGCGATTCGCTTGTGAACGCCGACGGCGCCACCCTCTCGAAAGCGGGATTTGCGGATCAGGACTGGATAATCGCCACCGTGCCGGGCACGGTGCTCACATCCTATTTGAATATTGGGGCAATTCCCGATCCGAACTACGGCGAGAATCAGTTGCACATTTCCGATTCCTTTTTCTATGCGGATTTCTGGTATCGGAATGAGTTCATGGCGCCCGAGTCGTCTCCGGGCAAGCGTGTCTGGCTGAATTTCGATGGGATTAATTGGAAAGCGGACGTTTTTCTAAATGGCGAGAAGCTCGGCCGCATCGAAGGCGGTTTCATGCGGGGGCGCTTCGACGTTACCAACCGCCTGCTTTCCGGCCGCAAGAATGCGCTGGCGGTTCGCATCGAGAAGAATGACACTCCGGGAAGCGTCAAGCAGAAGACGTTTGAGAGTCCGGGGAAGAATGGGGGAGCGCTCGGAATTGATAACCCCACCTATCACGCTTCGATTGGATGGGACTGGATTCCTACCATTCGGGGCCGCAACACGGGCCTGTGGGGCGACGTCTACCTGACTCTAAGCGGGCCGGTAACGATCGAGGACCCATTTGTGAAAACCACTCTGCCGCCGCTTGCCGGCGCGGGAGCGTCTCATTCCGGCGAGCAAGAGCGTGGGCAAGACGCTGGCGCGACAGCGGGCGAGACGCCCGCAGCACGCCTGGACACCACACGGGCCGAGGTGAGTATCGAGGTCAAGTTGGTGAATCACGCTCCCCGGCCCGTTATGGGAACTTTGCGGGGAAGCTTGGGTGAATTGCACTTTGAACAACGGGTCAGCGTCGAGGGCTCCGCGACGAAGCAGGTGAAGTTCGATGCCTCGAACACGCCAGGCCTGCGGCTGGAGAATCCGAAGCTCTGGTGGCCTGCCGGGTATGGCGAGCCGCACCTCTATCCGCTGGAACTGAGCTTCCAGACTCGGGACAAGAAAGCGTCAGACACTTGTGCCTTCCAGGTTGGCTTGCGGCAAATGTCTTACAGCGAGGAGGGCGGTGCACTGCGGATTTGGATCAACGGCCGGCGGTTTGTGGCGCGGGGTGGCAACTGGGGTTTCGGCGAATCCATGCTTCGTTATCGCCGCCGCGAATATGACGCCGCGGTGCGTTACCACCGCGAGATGAACTTCACCATGATTCGCAACTGGGTGGGGCAAGTCGGCGATGAAGAGTTCTTCGCCGCTTGCGACCGGCACGGCGTCATGGTCTGGCAGGAGTTCTGGCTGGCCAATCCTTGGGACGGGCCCGACCCGAAAGATAACGACCTGTTCATGCGCAATGCTCTGGATTCGGTCCTACGGTTTCGAAACCATCCCTCGATCGCCCTTTACTGTGGCCGCAACGAGGGTAATCCGCCCAAGCCGCTCGATGACGGCATCCGAAAGGTCCTGGCCGAAAATCATCCGGACATCCACTACATCTCCAACTCCGCCTTTGGCGTGGTGGGCGGAGGCGGGCCTTATATGTCCATGCCTCTCAGCTTCTACTTCACCGGCGGCGCCCACTTGAAACTGCACAGCGAAATGGGTATGCCGAACGTGCCGCCGGTGGAAAGCGTGCGCGCGATGATGCCCGAATCAGCCCAGTGGCCGCAAGGACTCGATTGGGGTCTGCACGATTTCTGCCTGACCGGCGCGCAAGGCGGCGAGGTTTTCAGGAACATGATCGAGTTCGACTACGGCGGCGCCCACAACCTGGAAGAATGGGTCTGGCTCGCCCAATTCCTCAACTACGAAGGCTATCGCGCCATGTTCGAGGGGCAGGGCAATTACCGCATGGGGCTGCTGCTTTGGATGAGCCACCCTTGCTGGCCCTCGTTCGTTTGGCAGACCTATGATTACTATTTCGAGCCCACGGCTGCCTACTTCGGGTGCAAGAAGGGCTGCGAACCCCTCCACATTCAGTGGAACCCGGTTAGCGAGAGCATCGAAGTCGTAAACAATAGCGGCGGAAACGTCCAAGGCCTGACCGCCGCGGTCGAGATCCTGAACATGGACGGGACAAAGCAGTGGGAGAAGTCTACCTCGCTCAACAGTGAAGAAGACAGCGCTAGCTCGTGCATCAAGATGGAGTACCCGTCCGGGCTGACCCCGTTGCACTTCCTGCGGCTCTCCCTGACACGCGGAGCCGAGACCATCTCCACAAACTTCTATATGCGAGGTCCCACGGAAGGCAATTATAGAGCGATTCGCCAGTTACCCAAGGTCAGTCTGGAAACATCGACGCGCGTCGCGCGCCAGGACAATCGCTGGCAGTTAACGACCGACCTGCACAACCCCTCTGACCAGCCAGCGTTGATGGTCCGCTTGAAAGCCGTGCGGGAAAGGAGCGGAGACCGCATTCTGCCGGCGATTTACAGTGATAATTACATCGCCTTGATGCCTGGCGAGCGGCGAACAATTCGAACGGACCTCGAGCACGCCGACACGCGCGGCGAGACACCACGGATCGTCGTGGAAGGGTTTAACGTTAGGTTTACATCTCGCCGTCGGATGACTTAAGCAGTTCCTCTTCCGGCTCGATGTGCACCAGCACTTTGGCGACGCGATCGACCTCTGCGCGAACGCGATCTTCCACCTGGTGGGAGATTGTGTGGCCTGCCCGAACACTAAGATATCCTCCTACGACCACATGAAGTTCAACGTAATACCGGAATCCAACTTTGCGCACGAAGCATTTATCGAGCCCTATAACACCCGGAACCGCGGTTGCCGCCCGGCGCACATGGTCTTCAATATCAGGGGGAGGGGCTGTGTCCAGAAGCTCTTCCAAGGGAAGCCGGAGCTGACGCCAGGCATTGAAGAGGATCACAGAAGAAGCGCAGAGAGCGGCCCAATCGTCTGCCGTGGCGTTCTTCGTCCAAAGTGCGACGGAGATTCCGACGAAGGCGAATGCGGAAGTAATGGCATCGCTGACATGGTGAAAGGCGTCTCCCTGGACCGCTGTGCTTTGGATCGCTTCCGCCACGGATGAGACAAAGCGTGAAAGCAGTACCTTCACTACAACCACACCCAACAGAACCCAGAGCGTGTAAGGCCTGGGAAGGGGGTGGGGGGTGCGAATCCGAGAAATGCTTTCGATCGCTATCGCGACGCCGGCTACCGCCAAGGCCAAACTGACAACCACCGCCGCGATGGGTTCGGCTTTGCCATGTCCATAGGGATGATCTTTGTCCGGAGGTTTGATGGCAACGCGGAGGCCGAAGTAAACCGCTGCCGAACTGAACACGTCCGCGAGTGATTCGATTCCGTCGGCCACAAGAACGAAGGAATGCCCGATGAAGCCAGCCA
>Ga0326727_10014497_pt1 | contig 17157 bp, 14 predicted proteins | sample MB2enrmetagenome_FD_207643 | JGI IMG/M metagenome (GOLD analysis project Ga0326727, IMG submission 207643) | Lab enriched peat soil microbial communities from McLean, Ithaca, NY, United States - MB29MY | ecosystem: Environmental > Terrestrial > Soil > Wetlands > Peat | place: USA: New York...
ATTGGAGAAAAGACCGCGCATCGTTCTCGGGAACTAGTTCTGCGCGTCGAATCAGCTCAACCTGCTCCCACCCGTCAACGCCGATGCCAAACTGGGTGCTCCATTGGCTGGCATCAACCATGGATGTATACATCCCCATCGAACAGCTCCCACCGATTCCGAACTTCAGCCCACGTAGCCGCATGGCAGCAGTCGCCCCCAAGCACAGATCGCGAATCTCCGCGAGCGTTTCCGGTTCGTCGCTGCAGCCGTATACGAGCGAACAAAATACACCGACCTCATCGAGTGAGCCTTTGAGTACGCCACCCCCACAGATTCCGTAGCGGCCCGCCGTCGCGTCGGCCCACACGATTACAGGTACGCGGCAGCGAAGGGCGGAGACAACGGCTGAGTTCGCATATAGCCATGTGGGCGTGAGGAGCACAAGGGCGTTAATCCGTTCGGAGGTGAGTTTAGTTGCCTGCGTGGCCATGTCAGCCCATGTACGCGCGACGGCCCCGCAGTCGACGACCTGGAACCCCATCTCCTGCAAGGCGCTGCGCGCCTGCGTTAGACCGGTGGCGGCATGGTTGACGAACCCCTCTGGCCATGCGTCTTGTGATAGAATTGCGATCAGGCCGATCCGACCGAACCTTCCTTCTTTCGTCATCCTTTCCATACTGTTTCCTCCATGAGTCCATTGTGTCGGCACCATCGCCGAACGCGAGGACGTCGAATTCCCCCAGTGCAGAACTCAGCTGAAATAGATGATTCGGCATGGGCATTCCCTACGAACCCCTTCTTCGACCGGACTCCGAACGGCTCCGGTCGCGGTTGCGATACCAGTTGCCTGATACCCCCCGTACAGATTCGTACGGTGGCTGATTAGCGCATCCGGCTCTTATCTCATATACCGAGCTGCAAAGCAACACTCGATACGGGTGGAGCACGCGCGGGTGGGGTATCCATCGAGCTGCCCAGATGTGCATTCGGGACCAAGGGAGCCGGTGTTTCTGGCTGCAACGGAGTAAGGCCGCTCGCCAGAGCTGAGTCACCCTTTCCCGAAAGACGCCCAGGCTGTCGAGGTTGCCCGGTGCCGCGTGATAGTTGAAGTAGCCTTGTACGACCGATTTGAGCCACTCGCCCGTTTGTGCGACCTCGTGGCGTAAACGCGAGCGAGTTGCTGCTTGATCTGTCGAAGTTTGCCACACATCAGTACGCCGGGGATGAGCGGTTTAACGTGGCCTATTTCTGCCACACGGGCAAGTGGTGGGGGGTGGCGCAACTCCGCCCCTGGAGGAATGCCTCGCGCGAATTGATGAGGGAAACATTTTCGCACCTTGTCCCTCACTTCCCGATCGTGCGAGAGAGGGACCAGCACCCCGTATGCCGGCGCACTACCTGGGTTCACCGGACGGATACCTTTATTCCAGCGGGAGCAAGGATGATCCGACGGATGCGCAGCTCTTGTTGGAGTTCCTGCGCAAGCACCCCGAGCGTTTTCCAATAATTATTGCTGACCACGGCCCAGGAGATTCCGCGCAGCATCGGCGATACGGTCCGCATCCGGTCGGTAGAAATTCTCCATCGGAGGGGAGAAGGGGACGGGGATATTCGGGGAGGCGACGCGTTGCACGGGAGCGGTCAAGTAATCACTCAGGGTGTCGGAGAGGGTCGCCGCGATTTCTGCACCCCACCCGCCCTGGCGTGGTCCCTCTTCAACGAGGATCGCGCGTGTGGTTTTTATCACCGACGCATTGGCAAGGTCCCAATCGAAGGGCACCAGGCTGCGCGCGTCAATGACCTCGGCACTGATACCTTCTTGGGCGAGCCGTTCCGCTGCTTGCAGCGCTCGGTGCATCATGAGCAGAGTCGCAATAATCGTAACGTCGTTTCCTTCCCTCCTCACAATTGCCTTGCCCAATGGGACCACGTAGTCGTCGCTCGGGATATCGCTGGAAGCATCCACAGTTCCTGATTCGGCACGGGCTCCTTTGGAGCCGTAGAGTAGTTTGTGCTCAAACAGGAGGACGGGATTGTCGTCCCGGATGGCGGCCTTCAGTAATCCTTTCGCGTCGTAAGCAGTCGCGGGACAGGCAATCTTGATCCCTGGAACGCTGAAGAAAATTGCCTCAGGGTTTTGCCCATGCTGGGCACCACGGCCGGTAGCTCCGACGGGAGCCCGCATAACCAATGGCACCCTGATCTTCCCTCCCGACATATATCGCATCTTCGCAATTTGGTTAACCACTTCATCCATGGCGTAGAAGATGAAGTCCCCATACTGAACATCCGCCACAGGCCGCAAGCCCATGATCGCCGCTCCCAAGGCCAACCCGAAAATCCCTCCCTCCGAGATCGGCGTGTCGATGATGCGGTTCCTGAAGTCGTTCTCCAGTCCCAACGTCACCGTAAATGCACCACCCCAGCCTCCTCGCACCCCAATATCCTCGCCCATGCAAAAGACTCGCTCATCGCGTACCATTTCTTCGCGAAGTCCCTGACGAAGCGCCTCCGCAATTGTCATGTGTGCCATATCTCCCCCACTCATTCAGACAAAGACATCTTCCAGCGCCTCTTCCGGTTTCGGGTCCGGTGCGGCCATAGCAGATTTAACAGCGCACTCGATTTCGGCATCGACCTGCGCACGAATCTCGTCAAGTCCCGCCTGGTCCACAAACTCGCCCTTCAGCAAATACTCCCCAAAGCGCCTAAGGGGTTCCCGCTGGAGAGCTTCCTTCCGTTCCGCTTCCGGTTGGTAGTTGCAAGGATCGCGGCGGGAGTGGCCGGTGATCCGATAGGTCATGCATTCGACCAGCGTCGGGCCCTCGCCTGTTCTCGCCCGTTCAACAGCCTCGCGGGCGGTCTCAAAAACCTGGAGCACATCATTCCCGTCTACGGTAACCCCGGGTATGCCGTACCCCGCGGCGCGATCCGAAAGCTTCTTCAGCCGTACCATCTCGAATATAGGCGTGGAGGCCGAGTAAAGATTGTTCTCGACGATATAAACCACTGGAAGCGACCAGATTGCGCCCATGTTCACAGCTTCGTGAAAGGCCCCCTCGTTGACGGCGCCGTCACCCATGAAGGAAACTGCCACACGGGGCTCCTTGCGGAATTTGAAGGCCAAGGCAATCCCCGTCGCGATGGGGATTCCGCCTGCCACGATCGCAATCGCTGGCACCATCCCCTTTTCCAGATCCCCCACGTGCATCGAGCCACCTTTGCCGCGACAGCAACCCGTAGTCTTTCCGAACAACTCGTGCAGCAAGGATGCAACAGTCAATCCTTTGGCAATCGCGTGCCCGTGCGGACGATGCGTGCTGGTGATAACGTCGTTGGAGTTCAACGCGCTGCATACTCCCACGGCAATCCCTTCCTGTCCTTGATATTGGTGAATGGTGCCCGGCATCACCCCTTCCAGAAAGAGGAATTTAACCCGTTCCTCGAACTGCCGGATCATGAGCATCTTTTGGTATAACGAAATGAGAAACTGCCTGTCGTACCCCATGACATTCCTCCGCAAGCGGGTCAGAGTGAATTTCGTGACTCGATAATCTCTTTCACCTTACTTAGAAATGCTGCCGCCGTGCGTCCATTGATGATCCGATGGTCGACAGCAAGTTTCGCCGTTACGAGGGGGCGAGCCTTGATCTCGCCCTCCAGCACCATGGGCCTCATTTGAATCGCGCCTATCGTCAAAATAGCGCTATGTTCAGGGAAGATGATGGCATCAAAGGCTTCGATCGGGTACATGCCCAGATTGCTAAGGGCCATACAGCCCCCACATAGCCGGTCGGCCCGCAAAGTGCGTGACCGGACCTGCACAATGAGGTCAGCAACTTCCTTCTGCAAGCTCACCAGATCCTTCTTCCCGATATCCCGCACCACGGGCAGTTGAAGTTCGTTATCGAGACTGATGGCGAGCGCGATATGGATGCCCTGCGGCCGTATCATGCGCTCCCCCTCCAACTTCGCAGCCACCAGAGGCAGGGATTCTGCCGCCCGTGCCATGGCCTTCAGAAAAATCGTGTCGTAGCTGACACGTCCACCGTCCACATCACTCTTGGTCCGAATTTCCTGCGCCGAAGTCATGTCAATCGAGGCGGTTATGCTCAGGTGAGGGATTTCCTTCCAACTCTTCAGCACGGCGCGCGCAACGGCAGCTTGTGCTCGCGGCAGCGGCTCCCCGGGGGGAGTTGTTCCTTCCGGGGCAACTGCCACTTCACGGCTGGCACGCTGTACGTCCTCGCGCGTAATGACACCACCTAGGCCCGTTCCCTGCACACGTCTAAGATCGACGTCCAGCTTCGCGGCAAGGTTCCGCACCACCGGGGCGACGCGGACGGAGGAACCGCTGGCGAGTTGGGACAGAGGCGCCACCGGAGCCGCCATTCCCTGAGGAATATTCGCAGGGGCTGTGACCACCTTCGTTTCAGCGTCAAGAGACTCGCCGGGGTTGCCCACGTACGCGAGGATATCTCCGGTGCGGGCCAAATCTCCGACTTTTGCTATAAGCTGCAACAGCACGCCCTCCGCGGTCGATTCCAGCTCAGCTACGGCTTTGTCGGTTTCGATATCAGCCAGGACCTCCCCGCGTTTTACGGCATCCCCTTCATGCACCCTCCAGGAAAGGACTTTACACTCCTCAACGTTGGTTCCCATGTCAGGTAACCTGATTGCAACCGCCATCGCTATATTCCTCCTGAATCACAATCTTCAAACTACAGGGAAGGTCCAGCTTTTGTGTAGCACCGCGAAATAATTTGCAACGGGGAGGTGGTTAGCGACGGATTTGGTCCACCCCAAAGCATAGCCTCCCCCGGGCGTGCATTCCTCAAGGACTCTGAGCGTGTACGTGGCGACCCCACCCGCACTCTGCCGAGCTAGGGAATCCATATCGATGCCACCGACAACGCCAATCTTTTTTCCGCATCGCGGCTTTATCAGACCCACAGGGCTATCGCATCTTCAAAGGAATGCTTGGCATCGATATGAGCCTCTCCAAGGGAAACGTACCTGCGTCCATCCCGCCCCGATTGTGATGATAGGGAAATTCGATGTGATTGCTACAGTGAGAAGGCATGCGGATGTCCTCGAGGAGGTACCAGACATCAGGGCCTCTTTTGTACTGCGAATATAATTCATCTGCAAAGCGAGTAGTTAGCTCCAGGTCGTACTCTTCCAGGCCAGGAATAAGCATGTGGCTCGAGTGAACTGTTCTTCCGCGAATCAATGGACTTCTCTCCTTTGCCCACAAATCAGCCGCCGGGGCGGGAATCGCATCTCACTTCATACCCTTCCGTTTATTGTGTGGCCTTCTTTCTGGGTCTTCTTAAGATGTTGAAGGAAGGTCCTTCGCCGTCGCCAGGCCATTAATTTTGGTCGACCGCTTCGCCATTGCAAAAAACTAGTTAGTAGACACCAAACTTATGAAAGGCGTTGATCATGGTGACGAAATTGTCGTGAGGGATGTAGTTCACGATGCTGTGGCTGCTGCCGGCAACCCAGCGTCCCCCAGGTTTGAGAACATCCATGTGCTCGCGGACGTCGCGTTCAACGTCGGCTGGAGTTCCCTGCACGAGCGGCCAGGTAATATCGATGTTCCCATACAAGGTAACGCACGAGCCGTACCTCCTCTTAAACTCTCGGTAGTCAACGCCTGATGGGTCCATAGGCGTAATTGCATCAACCCCCATGTCGAGGAGCATCTCCATAGCATCATCAATCTTCCCATCGGAGTGGAAAACAATGGGAAGCTTGGCCTCGCGGGCAGGAGCGAGGAGCCGATCAAAGTGCGGTCGCCACACCGCCGCGAAAGTTTCTGGCCTCACAAACAAACCTGAATTGTAAGCAAAGTCGTCGGCTGACAGTAGATAGTCGATGCCTTCTTTGATCACGCGCTTATTCAGCTCTTCATAGTAATCCGCCGAACGTGACATCAATTCCTCGAAAAGGTCGCGGGCCTCCATGATCATCACCATGCAATCGTGGAGCCCAATGACGAATTCGTAGAGCGTTTGAAAGATGCACCCCGTGCAGAACCCTACCCCAATTCCCGTTCCCTTTGCTGCTGTGATGTATTCCCGGACGTATTGTAGCCGCTCCTCCATATCCGCCTCGCCGGGCCAGATGATCCGGTCGAGGTCGGCGCGAGTCTTGACACTCCGGTCTGTGATCGGGCCCACAGTGCCATCTGCCTGTGCCTGTTTAAGCGGAGTCCAGAAGCTTTCAAGCAAGATGGAGTCCTGGCCCATAATTTGACAAAGCTCGATGTAATCCTTGGCATGCATGGGCCGAGTACCTTCGGCCGCCGCACTCCCCTTCGCTGGGTCGCCACCCACCCCCAGCGTATTACCCGCCTTACGTCCCAAGAGTCTCTTGACGTGAACGTCTTCAATGAGGGCCTCGGAATGTGGGACCCGGTCGGTGGGTTCCCCACGCAAAGTGGCGATCAGGCGCTTGATATCCGGCTTCCCAACGTAAGGCGCGATTCTCATCCCCCCACGCCCCCTCATCTAATGGTTCCTGCTCGTCGCACGAGTTTAGAAACCCTCGAGCGGCCGCTGCAGCAGTTAGCCGTCGCGTTGGCCCGCGCTCCCCGTCCAGGAAGGTCTGACTCTGCAAGGGCTCCAGGCATTCTGGGCACCGGCCCCATCTGACCCGATGTCCAATCCCGGTGCTCTGTCTGCGCGTTACTATCAGATGATGTCCCAGAGCATTCTCATTACTTCCAGGCGTTGCCCTTCGAGAAGCAGTTGGTCGACATTCAACTCCATCAGCTTCTCCACGATCTGGAAGCACCGCCGGCAAGCCTGTACGGTGCGGCGTAGTACCTCGGTTCCATCTTCCCGGTAGGGGAAAATGTCAAAAGCAAGCCACCCTTTGTAACCGAGTTTACGAATCCAATAGAAGAACTCAATGAATTCGAAGAAATTGATCGAACAAGGAATCAGGTCGTGATCCCAGTCACGGTAATTGTCATCCAGGTGAACTTGCTGCAATTTACCCTCTCGCATGGCAAGGACGGCGGCGTTGGCGGGATTCTCGAAGGCCGCCAAGCTATGGCCCACGTCCAGGGTTATGCCTACATGGGGCTTGTTAATCTTATTGACCAATAGCAACGCTATACCCACATTCGCGATGTACTCATTAGCTCGTGGCTCCTTCAGTTTGTACTCAAGGCTGATCGGCAGCTTGCTGTTGTATTCGGCTAACTCCTGAAGCCCTTCGAGAATCAATTTCCAAACCGTCTCGTAGTGGCCAGAGAACGTGTACTCGAAACCGTCATGTCCGAGCCAGAGGTTCATATCCGGAGAACCCGCCTCGATGCCAGCGTCAATGGCGCTCTTAATCCGGTCAATGGCGGCTCGCCGGATCATGGGATTGGGATTGGAAAGGGACCCATTCTTAAACAAGGCGTCAGTGTATATATCCGCGTCAATCGTTGCCAGTTTCAAGCCGCTGTTGTCAAAAGCCTTCCTGATGGCAGCCCCATTCGAAAACCCACTGCAAGGCCAACCGGCAGCTGCACCGGTGATCCCGTCAATCGCTGCGATCATCTCCAGCTTCTTGTTGAATTCATACTCTTTCGAGTAACCTGTTGTGACGAAGCGATCGCTCACCTGAGAGAACGGGACCCAGTTAGATGCCAGTTTGTACTCGAAGCTCATGTTCTCCTCCCATGGTTCTTATTGCCTGAACACCGTTCGCCCTCCGTCCACAAGGATGGACTGGCCGCAAATATAGTCCCCGTATGAACTCACCAGGAAGGCTACTAACCCGGCTATATCCTCAGGTCTGCCCAGCCGCCCGACGGGTATGGAAGCGATGAGTTTTGCCCGGGCGGGTTCATCAGAATTTCGCTTGCGCAGCAGATCCGTATCAATGGCGCACGGATGGACGATGTTCGTCACGATACCCTTCGGCGTATATTCCCTGGAAAGATGGGCTACTATGCCCATGAGACCACCTTTCCCAGCGGCGTAGTCGATCGCGCCGCCCCCCCCCGAGTAAACGGCGGACGAACCGATGAAGACGATCTTCCCGTATTGGGCCTTGACCATGTGGGGCAAAACCGCACGAACGCAATTGAAGGCAGAAGTAAGATTGATGTCGATAAAGCGACGCCACTCCTCGTCGGTGATCGCCTCAACAGGCCGCTCTTCGTTTTGTCCTACATTGGGAATTAAAATATCAATCTTTCCGTATTGTTGGATCGTGCGTTCGACGAGAGATGCGGTCCCGGCTGCATCGCAGGCGTCCAGAAGGACAGCCGTGGCCTGCCCACCCTTTTCCTGAATCTGGGCGACGAGTTTATCGATATCATCCCCGTGGTGCTTAAAGGTGAAAATGATCAAAGCGCCTGCCTGGGCAAGGGTCTCAGTCACCGCCCGCCCGATCCCTCGAGATCCACCTATTACTAGAGCAACGCTTCCACCCAGGTCTATGCCTAGCATTACGAAACTCCAAGACGGTAAGTCCGAATAGCGTTACCACGAAGAATTAAAGACTTGGCTGAATCCTCGATTTCCGCCAGTAATACCCTGCTGATATTGGAGCCAGGGTCCATCCAAGGAAAATCAGAACCGTAAAGAATCTTCTCCGCAGGCACAGATTCGAGCAGCTTCTCTAACAATCGATAATCGTAGATGTCACCTGCAAAATCGAGATGAACATGGGGATACTGGTTAGCCAAGCGGATCGCTTGTTGCCTGCCCGCCGAACGCCCACCGGCATGCCCAAGCACAAAGCGCACCTGCGGGAATTTCCGGATGTGAACTTCGAAGCGGTCGGGCGTGGAGAGAATTTGAACCGGATTGGTGCTTGAAGCACTCCAACTGTGCGACATGATCGCCAGATCATGGTCAGCGGCAAACCGCCACGCCTGGTCATAGACAGGGTCATCCGCCGGAACTCCATGGATTGACGGGTGGAGCTTGAGCCCGACAAACCCCGGCCAATCCCTCGCCTGCTTAAGTGCATTCAGGCATCCCGAAGCACGTCGTGGATCAAATGTTCCCAGAAAGTAAACTCGGCGGCCTGAGGTTTCGAAAAGATCCCGAAGGGGTTCGAGCCCCGCTTCGGCTCCTTCAAAAACGGTTCGGTGGTCCATGCAAATGGAATGACTGATGCCGTCGTGGTCCATCGTATCAAGCAGATCCTTCTGGCCGATCAGGGGCGCAAAAAAAGAACTGACATGCCCAACGTGAAGATGCGCGTCGACAATAAATGGGCTGCTCATATGCGCACCTCGCTAATCAGACGCCGCAGGTTTCCCCCGACAATCAGTTCTTTCTGGTCATGTGGGATTTCGGCATCGAATATCATTCCCATCGCTACCAGCGGATCGTTAACCGGCAGGAAACTTCCAAATATCAAGCGATCGGGGCCGAACTCTCGAGCGACATAGTCAATAAATCCCGGCCCCGCAAGATTGGAAGTTTCCAGCAGGGTATTCCGGCAGTCCCGCATGATCAAGAAAACGGAACGAGTGTGATACAGGATCTTCTGAACCTGTGTTTCGATCACGATCGATAATTTCGGATACTTCTTTGCGATTTCGTACAAGGATGGCCAATCAAGTTCCGTGTGCCAGATGAATAACGGCATACGTCGGTCTACAAGCCATTCGCAGAGTGAACCGATACACCAGTCGGTCATGGGGAAATGATGAGATTTAGGGAAGATCCGTACGGCGCGCACTTCCTTTGGGAGTTCGCAAGAACCTGGCACGGGGCCGGTTTCGGGCGGATACAACGGTAGCGCTGTCCAAGTGGCAAAGAAATCTCCGCTGCTTTCCCTGAGACCCTGCAGCACAGATTCATTTCCATCCTGGGCAGAAATCGTTTTCCCCCTCCAATGGGAGACAAGGCCTCCGGTAACAAATCGCTTGTCAAGAACCTCTTTGAGGCTCTTGGCACAGAGCTCTTCGGAAAGAGGGAACCCCTCGGGCCGACCGAGCCAGACATTACAGTCGTAAAATCTGAGCTTCTTTGCCAGGCCCGCCCTTTCCTGAGCCACCCTTCTAATTCGCTCCTCCAACATGGCGAATTCCTTTACTTTTTATTTACGTAAGACCCGCGTCATCGCAATGCGCAGCCTATCAAGCACCTCATCACACTCGTTTTCCGTAATAATCAGGGGGGGTTTGATCTTGAGAACGTTTTTTCGCGGACCGGCGAGGCCGAAAATGACCCCCGCCTTCATCCCTTCATCTCGGATGGCCTTACCCTCTGTATGCAGCGGCTCTTTGCTCTCAGGATCTCGCACGAACTCTACACCAATGTGCAGACCTGCCACGCGAACATCGCCCATTTCTGGGAACTCCGCCTGCAGTTTCTTTAGACCCGCGCGCAAATACTCCCCCATGCGTTGGGTGTTCTCCAGAATTCCATTCTCCAGCAATTCGATCTGCTTGGCGGCGGCAACCTGCGCCACCGAGCTATTCGCGAAAGTGTGCAACTCTTCGGCGTCCGGCTCGAAACCCTTGAGCTTGTCCGAAACGATGATCGCCGCGATCGGCAACCCTGCCCCGAACCCTTTGCCGAGCGCGATTATGTCCGGCGTGATTCCAAAATAATCCGCCCCGAAGAAGCGTCCGGTGCGAGCAAAGGTCTGAATCTCATCGAAGATCAGCGGAACGTTGAATTCGTCGCAGATCTTTCGCACGGTCTCGAGATACTCCCGCGGGAGAATAATCTGGCCGCCGCTTGCCTGGATGGGTTCCAGAATGACTCCCGCAGCGTTTCCGGCGATCCCGCGCTCCAGAGTCAGGCGGAGCATCTCAGCGCAAGCGAGGGAGCAACTTTCGCGCTTCAGGCCCAGGGGGCAGCGATAACAGTAGGGATTGGGGACACGAATGAATGGCTTCGTCAATCCCAGAAACCGGCTTCCGCCCGCCAACTTACCCGAGGAGCGGGTCGATATCCAGGACGAACCCATGACACCCAGCGTGGTTCCGTGGTAGCTATCGTAAAGGCAAATGAAGTCACGAGAAGGCTGAGTGTTTTTGTAAGCGACTTTCATCGCCGCTTCGATGGCCGGGCCGCCACCCACCGTGAAGGACACGCGGTTTAAGTCGCCCGGCGCGAGCTGTGCCAATTTCCGGGCAAGATAAAAGCGCGGTAACGTGTCGAATCCTTGGTGCACATGCGAGATGCTCGCCATGTGTTCCGCCACCACCCGGTTGATATCTTCATTGGCAAACCCCAGGTACATCGCCCAGCTTTGCGACGTACAATCGATGTAGTCTTTGCCGTCCTGATCGTAGACTCGAACCCCTTTGCCACGGACAAGTACGGGGCCACCCCGCGTACCTCCGCCCACCATGACATGCTTGGCACATTCGGCCTGCTCCGACTTGTCTAGCTTGTATATTGTTGTCAACAGTGTATCCATACTTTCAACTCCGCATTGAGGACGGCCAAGCCCTAGCTCTTGGCCGCCTCAGTAATTTGAAGGTATCTGGAGTAACGATCTTCCCATATTCCGGCGCCTTTCGGTTCGTATTCCATCATGTTCGTCGAGCGGTGAATGACTTCCCGGCTCTCTTTTGGCGACGCCAGACAACCGCGCGCCACAGCCTGGGTAAGGACGTTACCCGCCAGGGTGGCTTCCGCCGGCCCAACTCGAACTAGAGTGCGAGTGGCATTCGCCGTGCTCTGGCAAAGCAACGAATTCAAAGCCCCACCGCCGACAATGTGCAGGATATCAAAAGCTTTTCCCATCATGCCTGACAGTTGGTCCAAGGCTTGCCGGGAGGACAGGGCAAGACTATCCAGAATGCAGCGTGTTACTTCCCCCGGGCCTTCGGGCTGTGGCTGGCCCGATCGGTGGCAATATTCGCGGATCGCCGCGACCGTGTTGTCGGGAGCAAAGAAGCAGGCATGACTGGGGTCGATCACTGGCCCAACTGGCGGCACCCCCTCTGCCAATTGGCATAGCTCGCTAAAGGAATACGTATGGCCCTCCGCCTGCCATGCTCGACGGGCTTGCTGAAGTAGCCAGAGTCCGCACATGTTCCGGCAAAGGAAATAGCTGCCCAGAGTTAGCTCATTCGCGAAGCCCGCCGAGAACGCGGCCGGAGAAGTAACCATCTGAGGTGTGAGCGCCCCCAGCACTGACCATGTCCCCTGGCTGAGGAAGGCCCAATTTCCACCCCCTCCCGGCACGCCGGCCACGGCAGAACTCGTATCGTGCGTACACGGTGCGATCACCAAGGCATCCTTGAGTCCCGTATCCGCCGCAACGGAGTCGGCCAACCCACCGATTACCGTCCCCGAGTCTACCAACGTCGGCATGATGGAAAGGGGCAAATCGAATCGATTGAAGATCTCCTTCGACCAATTTCGAGTCGGCGCCTCATAGAGCTGGGTCATCATCGCCGCGCTGCGTTCGCACCTTTTCACACCACTCAAAAAGTAACCCAGTAGGTCTGGCACCAGCAAGAGCGACGCCGCGGAGGCAAGGATGGGACTCTTCTTCAAACGGAGGGAGAAGAGCTGACCCAAAGTCTGCATGGCGGCAAGGGGAAGACCGGTCCGTTGATATAGCTGGGGGGGCGGAATCCGCCTCATCAGGTCTCCCTCCAGCCCCTCGGTGCGGCGATCCCGGTAGTGCACGGGGTTCTGCAATAGCGTCCCATCGGCGGCGACCAGCCCAAAATCAACTGCCCAAGTGTCGATGCCGATACCTTCCAAAGTATCGCCAAAGCGGTCGCCGCAGATTCTCAGAGCCTTGAGCATGTTGTGGAAGAGCGCCAGTACGTCCCAGTAAACCGTATCCCGGATTTTCACCGGCTCATTGGGGAAGCGAAGGATCTCATCCAGGGCGAGCCGCCCGTCGGCAAGAGTGCCGACGGCGGCCCGCCCACTCTCGGCGCCCAAATCAAATGCCAGGAACGTGTGCTTGCTCATGACTACGAAATGCCTGCAGATTCGTCAGTTCCCGAATTCGAAATGTTTGGGATGGAATTTGGGGGCCACGCGCAACCAGGGTGTTCGGGGCCGCTCAATGTACCCCCACTTCTCCAGCGCTCGGCGGAGTTCCTTGTTTTCCGGTTTCCTGGCAACTTGCAGGAAGTCCTCCTTCGTCAGGCTGGCGGCAATCGCCTGTTGCCACGCTTTGGCTCCCGCCGTGTATCCGTCCGGATGCCCCAGCATCCCTCCGCCCGCCGGAATGACGATGTCCGTGCCGTATTCTCCGATGAGAATCGGCGCCAGGCCAGGGTATACCCCGGCGCAGGGCATCGGAAACATTGGCTTGATGTGTCCCAGCGGCGCCAGTTTCACGTGCGCGGTTCTGATGCCCTCCTCTAAACTCACCATGGGTATGCTCGACCAGTACGTGGGAGTCAGCATCATATCCCCCCCGCAGAGTCGCACCAGCTTGGCGAAAACCGGCCAAGAAATTCGTGGTTGCGCGGCAATCATGTGTGAAGCGTGAATCAGGAGGGGGACGTTGATCGCCGGGTCTTCGGCCAATTGCCGGATCACCGGCAGACCTGCCGAGTAACACACCAGCAACCCTCGGGCTCCCAATTCAACCGCCCGGGCCGCTTTTTCGAAGATACGGCGCGGCTCGTCCGTGATACTCACAAAGTAAATGGTACGCTTTCCCGTCTTCACTTCCGCCTTCTCCTGCGCCTCACGCACTGCCTTGATGCGGTCCTCATACTTACTGTTGTAGACGTCGCTGGTCATCTCGTCATCTTTCATCATGTCCACTCCGCCCAGCGCTGTCTGGTAACACTGTTCTGCCACCTGCGTCGGCGTCATACCCATCTTGGGCTTGATGATGTGCAACGAAAGCGGCCGGTCCGGAACATTGAGCGCCTTGCGAATTCCCGGCACGCCGAACTTCGGCCCTTTGAACTTTGCCAGCAGGTCGTCGGGAATGAGAACGTCCAGAAGACGCATTTTGGGACTATACGCGAAACAATTGCCCGCGATGCTCAGCAACATCATCGGCACGTTGTCAGTCCAAGCGTCGATCGGGAAGGCCAACTGCACGACAGCGCAGCGTCGGGAGGCATTCGGAGAGGGAACCTCATAGTAGCCCACCATTTTTCCACACAGCCGACGGCGCACCTCTTCGGTTTCCTCTTCCACCTTCTCCCAGGTACCCGTGGAACCTTCAATGGCCACGGATTGAATCAGCGCGAAGTGGTCCATGAACTCTTCGCCGGGCAACTCGTCGTCCATATAGTAAGTGGCTACAATATGGTTTGACCGATCAATTCCATCCAGGGTGTGGACGAAAATCTCCGGGTCGTGGTAACGCGTGAACATAGTTACTCCTCCTTATGAAGTCCCTGTTTTTTTAGTGGTCGCGGGTTTCTCAGGATTTTCTGGGCTCTGTTTTCAGCCTCGTTCGCAAGTCGCTTAGCCTTACTTCCGCCCCAACTCCCCAGAATAAAATAGAGCGAGGCAAACACACACAGTTGCGCGGCAATCGATGACGAGGTCGCAGCGTTGATGCGATGCTCGTGAAAGGCTGTAATGAGCTGGAATTCGCTTGCCACCGCCAGAGGGGACCGCGGGTAATTCGTTAAGGCTAACGTGTGTGCGCCCCTCCGCCGGGCAGATTGAATTGCTTCAACGATGGAGGTGGTTTGGCCCGTGTGACTGATGCCAATGGCCACATCACCCGGCTCCGCATTTTCGGTGGCAAAAATCTGGCTAAAGGGATCGACGACCGCAATGGCTGTAATTCCCAAATTTAAGAAAAGGTCCGCCGCGCAGCGGGCTGCCAGGCCTGACTCGCCAAAGCCCAGGAGAAGGACTTTTCCACTGCGCTGAATAATTTTCGCAACCCTTGTCAACACGCGGACGTCAAGCAGCCGTTCGGTGTCGTTGAGACTCTGCCGGTGATATTCGAATACCCTTCGAACAATGGTTCCCGGGCTTGCGCTCTCTCCGAATTCCTCCAGCGTAATAGCCTCACCATTGGCCAACGCCGCGGCAAGGTCCAATTGAAACTCCTTGTAGCCGTCATAGCCCATGTCGCGGCAGAGCCTGTGCACCGTAGCGGCGCTCGCTCCAGAGGCCCTCGCAAGTTCCTCGATTGAGAGATTCCGCGCTCGAAAAGGTGTCTTGAGGACGAACCGTCCGATCTTCCTCAGCGTGGCTGGTCCGCTCTGGATCCTGGCGCGAAGTCTGGCAAGACAAGAACCCGCTGCGTTATTCATCATCCGGGGGGTGCCTTTCTGAGATGAAGTTGGTGGATAAAGTTGATCCGATCATCGACCCGCGCCATGAGTAACTCAGCGCGGACTGAATACCAGCTCTAGCACCCAATGCGTTGGGTGAAACCGCATCTTGTTGGAGTTTATCGCAGCGAAACGGCCAGGCGGCCGTCATGATAGCTAGGAGCTTTCTTGCTCGACATGCAACATATCTTGTCGGGCCATCCTTCATCACCGACACGAAAGTGGGAGGGCATCCTGGGAGCCACCTATATTGAAGCATGCTAGAAGGATTTTTCATCGGTGAAAGATGGTAACGAAGCAGTTTTCATATGTCAACAGAATTAGTTCGTCGGAGGTCGTCTGGTGTGGCTCGTGCTGTAATACTTGCCCGGGCTGTTGCGGATGACGAACATCTGAAGCATGGTCAAGGTATGTGGGGACTATTTTTACTAATATTCAGAATATTGAAAACAATTTCTGTTGACGTCATCCTGCTGGCATGATAAATGGTGTCTTTTTCCGGAGGTCGCAATGATAATGCGCGACTCGATTGATGTCAACCCTACTCTTGCCGGGAGGAGGTTCCTGGTGGGATGGGCATCGTGGAAATGCCTTGCGTCCGCTCTGATGGACGTGCGCCCAATCCGGCAGGGAATTGTCTGCGACGTTTCCAATCGCTCTTTGCCGGTTCTGAACCCGTGATCTGGCTATTCACCGGTGACAGCATCACCCACGGCGCCTTCCATACCCGGGGGGGAGCGAAGCTACCCCGAACATTTCGCTGAACGTGTTCGATATGAGTTGGGTCGGATGCGAGACGTTGTGATCAAAACAGCGATTGCCGGAGCTACCATGGGAGCGATATTAGAGGACTGCGATTGGCGGAGTTTTCAATTTCGCCCTCATGTGGGTTCTCTTATGCCCGGGGTGAATGACGGCGCGGCCCGGCCGGCGGGCAGAGAAGAATTCAGTCGCAATCTCGACAAGTCCCTTGAAAAAATCCAAGAGCATGATGGCCTGCCCCTTTTTCACACTCGTAAGTTTATCTACATGTCCAATGCGCAGCAACAGAGGGACCTTCTCGCTTACGTCGACATCCATCGTGAGTTTGCGGCTCACAACGATGTCCTACTGGTGGACCATTACGCACACTGGTCCGAGTCCAAAAGCACCGCCTCGTCTCGAATGCGCGTGAAGTACTTTTCTGGCTCAACGATCGGAGCCCCCATCCCAACGCCTTCGGCCATATTGGGCTGGCTACGCTCAGTTTCAAGGAATCAGACATTTATGATCCTGCGAGTCACACGTGCAGGATGTTTGTCCCGTAGGTGAGAAACGTTGCTAATTCCGATTCCGGAGGCCCCTTACATCGTCCAGAAAGAGAGGGAATAGGAGGATCAAGTGCAAATGAATCCCATGTTAAGACTCTGCAGAGTTGCTTCTGGAAAGGGATTCCTGATTGGCTCTGCATTGCTACTGTTCATGGCTTCAAGCCTTTTTGCCAGGGCGGCCGCGGGGCCGGCGCAGGGTTTTTTGGTGGAAGCGGGGAAGGCGAAAGCGGCGATTGTGCTGGGAGACAACTCTGATCCCTTCTACCGTTTTGTGGGGGAGGAGTTACAGCGGTATGTGAAGGCGATCACGGGGGTGTCCCTCGAGATCGTGACGGCGAGTCAAGCGGCGAGCCGGCCGGAGAATCTGCTGGTGCTGGTCGGCGGACCGAAAGCCAATTCTCTGGTGGAGAAGGCGGTGAGCAAGCAGCAAGCCAAGTTTTCCGATTTGAAGGCGGACGGCTTTCTCTTGTGGAAAGTGCCGGTGGGAAAGAAGCAGGGATTGATCGTAGCAGGCAATGACGAAGCGGCCACGATGTATGCCGCCTACGATTTGGTGGAACGCTGGGGGGTGACATTCCTGCTGGCCAAAGACATCCTGCCGGAGAAGACCGCGGATCTGAAGTTGCCCGCTGAAAATGTGCGTGCGGGGACGCCGTT
>Ga0326727_10014498_pt1 | contig 17156 bp, 18 predicted proteins | sample MB2enrmetagenome_FD_207643 | JGI IMG/M metagenome (GOLD analysis project Ga0326727, IMG submission 207643) | Lab enriched peat soil microbial communities from McLean, Ithaca, NY, United States - MB29MY | ecosystem: Environmental > Terrestrial > Soil > Wetlands > Peat | place: USA: New York...
TGTACCGGGAATGCGTCGATGCGGTCCTGCATCGGCTGGACTTGGCGTACGAAGCGTTTTTCCGCCGCGTGAAGCGAGGCGAGACACCGGGATTTCCGAGGTACAAGGCTGCGTCGCGGTGGCGGCAGCTCACGTTCCCCCATGGTAGCCGTGCCTTGAAGTTCAACGCGACGCAGTCCCGCGTGCGGATTCCCGGCGTGGGAACGGTCGGCGTGCGCAAGGGTCGCCTGGTTCCGGCCTTCGGCCGCGCGTTCGTCTACGAAAAGAACGGTCGCTGGTACGCACTCTTCGAGTGTACACGTGACCCAGCGCCGTTGCCGTCGACCGGTCACATCATCGGCGTCGATCGAGGCGTTCACGTGCTCGCCGCGACCAGCGATGGGGAGCTGTTGGCCAATGGAAAGTACGGGGAGCGGCTGCGGCGCGTGGTGCGGGGTCACCAGCGCGCGCTCGAAACGGCGACGGAGCGGGACGAGCAAGGACGCTGCATCAATCGCTCCGACGCAAAGCGGATGACGTTGGTGCGGCGTTTGGCGCGCGCGAAGGAGCGGGAGGCAAACGCGCGGCTCGATCACGCGCACAAAGCGGCGCTGCGCTTGATTCGTAGCGCCGATGTGATCGGGCTCGAGGACTTAAACGTTTCTCAGATGACGCGCAGCGCGAAAGGCACGGTGGCATCACCCGGCCGCAACGTTGCGGCCAAAGCGGGCCTCAATCGAGCGATGCTCGATGCGGGCTTCGGTTTACTTCGACGTCTGATCGGTGAGAAAGCCGCATATGCTGCTCGCCGTGTGATCGAGGTTGACCCAAAGTTTTCGTCGCAGACATGCCGGCATTGTCGGCATGTTTCGGCGAAAAGTCGCAGGAGACGGCGTTTCCGGTGTGTCGCGTGTGGGTGGAGTGCCCACGCGGACGTTGCGGCAGCGCTTGAGATCTGTCGACGAGCCGAGCTGCGGCTCCGAGCGTGTTAACGCGGGCGAGGACCCCGCTCTCGCCGCACGATGCGGCGGGAGGACGCGCACTTCGAACACGAGCCAGGCAGAGTCGGCCGAGATACCGGATGGCGCACGAGCGCGCACAACGTCGGTCCAGCCCAGCGGTAGCCGTCCGCATCAAACGAGTCGCCGGCGATCTCTGCGTACGCGTTCGCGTACCGGCGGCCGTAGAAGACGACGAATTCCGGTTCGTGCTCGAGGATCCGACGACGGATCGTCGCGATGCGCTCTGCCCGGTGAGCCTCGCGCTCCAGAACCGGGACACTCAGGCTTGAGGCGTTGACCGACGAGACCTCCACGAGCAGCGTCTGACCATCGCGCCGGCCAAGGCGATCGCGCTGGTATGCGCGGACGTCTTCATTGCCACTCGCCTTCCCCTCGTATCCAAGCACCAGCCGAATGAGCTGCTTCCAGGTTGCCTGAAGGGGCGGCTCGCCGGCGACCAATCGCGTGTCATGGCAGGCGTCGCTGTGCTCCCAGAGATCGAGCAGGATCGTGTCCCAGCCCGTGGTGTATGAGGGGGCCGGTCCCTTAGGGTAGGGAGCGGCCACCGTGGCTCTCGGCGAAGGTTGTTTTTGCACAGCAACTTTCACGAAAGGAACCACGATGGCCAAACCAAGTATGGCACTCGCCGAGCTCGTTGAGAAGGGGGCCAACGACGACGTCGTCCGCGAGCTCCTCAGCCACGTCGTCCAGCGCCTGATGGACTTCGAGATTGAGCAGCGCTGCGGCGCCGGCTACGGCGAGCGGACCGACGAGCGCAACAACAGCCGCAACGGCTACCGGGATCGGGTCTGGGAGACGCGGGCCGGCTCGATCGACCTGCGGATCCCGAAGCTGCGCCGCGGCAGCTATTTTCCCGGCTTCCTGGAGCCCCGGAGGACGGCTGAGAAGGCACTGGTAGCCGTCATCCAGGAGGCGTATATCCAGGGCGTTTCGACCCGTTCGGTCGATGAACTGGTCAAGGCCATGGGCATGTCCGGCATTTCCAAGAGCCAAGTGTCTCGGCTTTGCGGCGAAATCGATGAGCGGGTCGGCGCGTTCTTGAACCGACCGATCGAAGGCGATTGGCCGTACTTGTGGATCGATGCCACGTACGTGAAGGTCCGGCAGGCCGGCCGCATCGTGTCCGTCGCCGTAATAATAGCCATCGGCGTCAATACCGACGGCGTGCGCGAAGTTCTCGGGCTTGCGGTTGGCCCGAGCGAAGCAGAGCCGTTTTGGACCGACTTCCTTCGCAGCCTCAGCCGGCGTGGACTGCGCGGCGTTAAGCTCGTTATTAGCGACTCGCATTCTGGCCTCAAAGCCGCAATTGCAAAGGTTTTCAAGGCCACATGGCAACGTTGTCGCGTGCACTTCATGCGCAACGCTCTCGCGTACGCCGGCAAGGGTCAACGGCAGATGGTGCTGGCGTTGATCAACACCGTCTTCGCACAAGAAACGCCGGCGGCAGCCAGAGCGCAATGGGATGTTGTAGCCACACAATTGCACGCGAAATTCCCCAAGCTCGCCGGCATGCTTGCCGACGCAAAGCACGACGTGCTGGCGTACATGGATTTTCCCAAGGCGCATCGCACGCAGATCGCCACCACAAACCCGCTCGAGCGCCTCAATGCCGAGATCAAGAGGCGCACCGACGTCGTCGGCATTTTCCCCAACGACCCTTCGATCGTAAGGCTCGTCGGCGCCCTCCTGCTGGAGCAGAATGACGAGTGGCAGTTGCAGCGCCGGTACATGCAACTCGAAGGACTTAAGGTCGTGAGCGACAACCCTCTTCACCGCATCTCAGCGGTCGTCAATAGCTGAGAACGGCACCTCGCCGGAGTCGCTCTCGTACACCACGCCCTGGGACACGATCTCGAGCAGTTCCGGCGCGCCTAAGTCGCGCCATGCCGAATAGACGAGCGGGTTGTCCGCGCCGCCGGGCTCCATGCCGACAAACCAGTAAGGCGCTGACCACCGACCATAGCCGAACCACTTCTCGGCGGCGAGAGCCTTGAAATCAGTCGACAGACGGTTCGTTCCCATGGTGGCCCTGTAGATTCGACGGACAGCCGCGACCGGCCGCTCGTGGAGTGCTGCCAACTGTTGGACGAGCAGATCGTCAGTAACCGACGACGACGCAGCTATCGCCCTGAGGAGCTTCAGACGGCGCCGGCGGCAGGCGGCGCTGCAGCAATTCCGGTGCGGCGCGACGGTCCCGAACTCTCGATTGCAGATCGGGCACACGTGCACGCGAACGTACGGCACTTTGGCGCGGCTCATGCCCCGGTTAGTGCCCCGCATTCCGGGCGAACTGGCCGCGCGCCGGCGCCGAAATTCAGCCCAGGCCCGACAGCACAGTTTCATAGTTGCGGCTAATTGACGCCGCCTTCAACCAAGGCGCAATCTTCAACTCTCCGCCCGCGACCGGTCTTTCATCGCCGCTGGAATGCGCAGATCGATCCGATCGACGGCGCTGCCGGCTTCCATGCTTCCTCGCTCGCCTTCCGTAGGAAATCGCATCCGACACAACCGAACAGGTGTTCGATGCAGCACTCCGTCGCCTTCGCGGCCGTTCGGGACCGTCTCCTTCGCGAACTCGATGACGCCGACCGCCGGCGGCTCACCGGGCTGTTCGGATCCATGACCGACCCGCTACCGGACCCGTCACCGGCCCTGGTCGCCCTACTGGCGGCGATCGTTGCGCTCGAGCCGGCCGATCGCGTCAAGCTCGCTCGCTGGGTACGGACCTACGTGACTCGCTGGGGCCAGGTGCCGAGCGCCGCCAGCCGCCAGGTGCAGCATCCCGAGCGGCATTGAACGGTGGATCCGTTGCCCCCAAGGCCAGCCAGGCCGTTCTTGGAACGCTGGCCGACCCGACCTTGACGCGAAAGAAACGGCCGCCGACGCCGTGAACGAGACACCTACCCTGAAGACGCCGAGCCCGTTGAGTGGACCGTGGCCAATGAATGACCCGCAACCAAGCCTGACCTATGCGGAATTTCTCGCATTCGTCGCCGACCACCCCGACGAACAATACGAGTACGTGCAAGGGCGCCCAGTCGCCATGGGCCGCCCGTCGACGATGCACCAACGACTCGCGGGAGAGATTTTCGCCGCCCTTAAGGCACATCTGCGAGGCCAGCGCTGCGACGTGTATTTTGACGTTCGCGTCTGGATCGGCAGCTGCGACCGCGTGCCAGACGTCGCCGTCACCTGTGACGAATACGACATCGCCGAAGCCACAAACGTCATTCATTCGCCGAAGCTGGTTATCGAAATCGTGAGTCCAACACGAGGCGATGACCTGGACTTGAAAATCAAGCAGTATGAATCTCGCCCCTCTATCGAGGAGTACATCATCCTTGATTCTCGGCGGCGCTGGCTGCAGCGACATTGGCGGACTCAGCCGCTTACAACATTTACAACCGATCCGGTGCGCATCGCAGGCTCGGTGATCCTTACGTCGGTCAACTACATGCTAGATATCGACGAACTGTACCACCTGGTTCGATTCGATCAGCGATAAACGCGATCGGCACAAACAAACCGTGGGACCGTTGCGTTATACGGGGCTGTTCGGATCGATGAACGACCCGTCGCTCTTGCTCCCGGCGATCGTTGCGATTGAGCCAGCGATCGCCAGGAGCTTGCCCGCTGGGTACGGACGTACGCGACTCGCTCGGCCAGACTGCCGGGCGCGGCTGCCGCCAAGCGCCGCACCCCGAGCGAGGGGAGGGTTGGGGATAGTTGACCCTCCCTTTTCGGTAAAGTCTCGCGAGGCTAAGTGCCGTAGAGAAAGTTTACGAAAATCGGCCTCCAACTGTCCCCAACCCTCCCCTCGCTCACGCGCCCCCCTTCTCCGAGCCTTAGACCGCGGCCGGCAAGGTCAAGAAGTGGGCCGCGTGCCGGCGACGGATCTCCACTAAACCGGTCGGGCTGTTCAGATCGATAACCGACCCGCTGCCCTGCCTCGTCGCCCTACTGGCAGCGATCGTCGCGCTCGATCCAGCCGATCGCCCCAAGCTCGCGGGGTACGGACCTACGTGACTCGCTGGGGATAGTTGACCCTCCCTTTTCGGTAAAGTCTCGCGAGGCTAAGTGCCGTAGAGAAAGTTTACGAAAATCGGCCTCCAACTGTCCCCAACCCTCCCCTGGCTCAACGGCCGCCCGCATCCTCTCGCTGCCAGGGCTAAGCCGCGATCTGCGGAAGTGGGAAGACTCGAGTCGACTCGAGTCGACTTTGGGCGGGAAGGATCATGAACAAGCTACAGAGCCTGAAACCGCTTCCCGAAGAGTATGTGGCGATGCTCTTGTCATCGGAATCGCCGTTTATCCCGACGCAGAAGGCCGACGTTCAAAAGGCCGACAGCCCCGGGGCGAAGATCGCGCGGCTCTCGTCGCTGCTAGAGTTCGGCAGTCGTTAGCGACGCGGACCTGCCATGAGAGAGGGCTACGGGTCGCCGGCCGTGACACCGACCCCGGAAACCGCCCCGAAGACGGCAGGACCAGTCTCGGGCGTGCCGGCTCCCGCGTCGTCCTTCGACGCCTGGCGGATCGCCAATCTCGAACGGCGCGTTGCGGAACTCGAACGCACCCTCGACGAGAAAAACAAACCCGCCGAGTAGACGACGTCATGCTGCGCCCCGTCGAACGCGACAGCACCGCCGGCCGTTCACTTCATTTTTCCCGCGAAGTTGGTTGCCATTATTTCTGGAGCGAGCGAAAAGGCCGCACTACTCGACGTCGCAGCCAGCCCAATACCTAATCAGCGCCCTTAACCCGTGAGTGAACGTGAAAAGAAAAATCGACCTGACCATCCCATTCATCGCGATCAGAAAAGACCTGCCCGGGGACCCGTATACGGCCACGATGGGCGAGTATCTCTGCAATCCGCTCAACGAAGCCCTATTAGATGTCGAGATCTCGAGCGGCGGGTTCTACAGCGCCGAGGATCTTGGCGTTGTCGAAAGCGTTGTTCAAGAGCCAAAGCCGATAGTAACGATTCCTGCCGGCGAAAGCTTCCGATTCGCGCTATCGACCGAAGATGAGTACGACGAGATGGTAGTCCATTGGAGCCTTCGCTATCGAACCGCAACCTTGGGCGCGCAAACCGATGCATTCGGCTCGTTTCAAACGGCCGCCCAGTGGCTTGAAGACGTGCCGACTCTCGGCGGTCCTGGCAACGTCGTACCGCGAAGCGTACCTGACGAGATAAGGTAACGAATCTCGACGCTCGCTAAAACCTACAGATCGACCGGAATTCCTCGCGCTTCACGATATTCTCGCTCCGCGGCATCAACGACCGCCTGCGCCGCGGCTACTGCCGCATCGTAAGCCTTTGCTCCATCGGAAGCGGCGCGCTTAGCATTGTAAAGCGCCTCGCGCGCATCGATGACCTTGATATCGAGAGGATCGGCGACGCGATACGTATCTGGCGCGGCCGCGAAACACGCTGGACATAAGCCGGAACCATCGGTTGCGTACCAGACGCCTTCGGACGTGATATAGGCGTAGGCGTCGTAAAGATGGGCATCGCTCGAAAGCGGCTTCGTCCGAACGTCTGCACCCTGTTGCGGATCGCAAAGCATCGTCACCGAGGTCGACGTCGTCGTCGCAAACTCGCTTCGCGGTTCGGCAAGAGTAGGGCCCTCACAATACAGCTCGGGCAATCTCTGAGTAACCATCCTCTCCTCCCGGTCCTTAGTGACTACGCGACGCGGTCAGAACGACCGCCGCTCGCAGGTGTGGCTCTTCTAGTCTACTCGGAAACTCCTGCCTATTGAACGGCGAACCCGAGGGCAAAGAAGCAAAGGACCACGCCGCCTAGAAAGCCGAGAGGGCCGAACGCTACCGTGGCGCCGAGCGCAAGTACGACGGCGATGGAGAACGTGAACCAGCTGGCCGTCGGAATCAACGCGATCAACGCCATTCCGGTACCGACGCCGAGAACGATCCACGGAAGGGAGTCGTCTCGCCGTTCGTCCCCATGGTGCGCGAGCCGGTCGCGATAGGTACTCGCCGCCTCGGGAGCAGACTTTAGCATCCTTTCGCGCCATGCCGCGTGGAATTCGGGAGGAAGAAGCGCTGGCGGAGATCCCTCAGGCAACGGCGGCTCGGATTTGCTTCTCCTCGAATATGCAACCCACAGTACCGCAATGGCTAAAACCGCCCAGATCGATACGACGATCGGCCACGAATGCCAAGCACGCGGAAGGTCGGTTACGCCGTAGCCGTAGATTAGGATGCCGATGATCCAAAGCCAGACCACCACACCGGAATCGTCTGAACCCTGCTTCGGAATCGGCCGCTTCGACCCCCGGCTGCGCCGGCCATAGACGATGGAGGCGGCCGCTGCTGCCGAAAGGATAGACGAAAGAGAGCGACGTCGGTAGCGTCTCAGGATGAAGCTCCGTTAACGATATGATGGTCTGATGCACTCGACGAGGAGGAGTCGGCGATTCCGCTACCATGCGATGTCGCGACCGCTCGCGCCTGCAGAACCACGATTGCGACGGCACCCATTCGCTCGGCTGAGAGTAGGGCGAGCAAAATAGCCCTGTCATCACCGATCGCCGCAGCTCTGCGATCGGCGTCGGTGATGAAGCCGCTCATCCCGCTTGGATGAAGTATGCCACGTGGCCTAACGGTCTTGAGTTTCGGAGCCGGCACAGATTCGGGGTGCCTCCTCCAGATGTACACACACGATGCCAAGTTTCGTGCGACGTACGCGCCGCATGATTTTGTGGTCGCGATGTCCGCAACGGGCGACGAACATTCTGAGACCGATGCCTACCGAGTTGAGATCGAAGGACAATGCGCTCAACGAGGAATTCCGTTCGTTCACATCGTCGGATCGATGGGCTACCACAGCGGCACGTGGGCCGGCGGGCTTCACGCGACCTGGGAAGCGAAATCAACGATCGGTTCCGTCGCGTACCCGGCAACTTGCTCGCCGAACTTGAAGTCAACACCGTTCTATCACTGGTTGGCAGACTACGTTCGCGAGCGCTACGGCTATGCCGGTGCCGGAAAGCAATCGCTCGTACAGTTCGCCGAAAAACACGGCAAGATCCGGGTGATGATCGGCTTCGCTCGCGGCGAAGAGTCGCGCGTCCCCGACACCAATCCGTGCCAAACGGCGTTCGACTTCGCGAAACCCGTCGACACACAGCCGCTCTGGCGCAAGAACGCTATCGAACTCATCTTCCCCCTGATCGAAATGCGCATGGACCGCGGCGATTGCATTCGATATCTCGATAGCGTGAAAGAAACGAATCCTTACCCGAGCTTATGCTTCTCATGCATGTTCAAAGGCCCGATCGAGATTCTCATTTCGGCGCGGACCGATCCTGCCCGATTCCAGCGATGGGTGGACGCCGAGCAACGAAAAATCGACGCATGGGCCGACGAATCGTTCCGGCGCGCGCGACAGAAACCCGAGAACTTCAGACCCAACAGTGAATACAAGAATCTGGGCGTCGCCGGACGCGGCGAATTCCGAAATGGAATCTTCGTGCCTGTGACGCTCCTCGACACGCTGCGCGAAGCCGAAAGAACATACGGCCACATGACCGCGGAGGAACTCGACGACTACCGCCGATCACACGGCCACTGCGTCAAGACGAAAGCCGCCTAAGACGTCGATCGCGGTGCGCCTCAAGATCTTGAAGCCGCACCGCGATGGCAACTCCCTTCCCCTTCAACGTTCGACCCGGAGTGCACCAGTCTTGAGCTCGCCCAATACCGGCCTCTGCCCCGACTTCAGCAACTGCCAGATCGCGACGGACTTCAGCGCGATCGAGGCGTTCGGCTATACCGTAACCGCCTCCGGCGACCCCGGGACACCGTACACGATCGCCGGCCCGCGCAACGTCCGCTACGCACTGATGCGCAACGTCAAATCACCGACCTCCCTCTTCGCGATCTCCGACCGTCCGGGGCACTTCGGCGTCGCCAAGATCAAAGGCCACGAGTGGTTCACCGATCGCGACGGCGTTCTTCGACCTGCCTAACTCACCAATAGGACATTGAAAACAATGAGAAGCCCAAGACCCTACGGCTGCCGTGGCCCTTCCTACGGCCGCGGCCCCAACGCCGACGGCTACGATCGGCTCACCAGGCTCGAGACCGATAAGACAACCTGGTATCCGGAACCGGGCGCCTACCTCGCCGCGATCCGACGCGCGCGCGCCATTCTGGCCGCCGGCGGGACCATCCGCATGGACTGGGCCGGCTCGCCGCTCAACGCCGAGCAGTTCGAAGAAGAAATCCGAGCGGCGATCCACCGACGCATCAACGCCAAGGGCGGGGCCCGCTACAGCCGCTACAACGATCCGCACGAACGCGGCGTCCACATCGGCTTCCGCCGGGACCTCCAGGCGCTCGCAGCGATCAAAAACCGGGTCTGCACGCATCAGTTCAGCACGCGCGCCGTCCACGAGCGGTTCTCAAACCTGCTGACGCCTTACCATGATTTCTAAGACCCGGCTCGAACGACCGCAGCGCCTCGCCGAAGCCGTGCGCCGCTTCGCCGCCAGCAACGCCTCGTACGATCTCCTCGATCAGGTCACCGACGGTACCTGGCTCGCCGGCGGCTGCGGCATTCTCGCCTCCGCCCTGGTCCTCATTATCGGCGAAGAGGAGGCGCGCGTGCTGCTCATTCGTTCGGAGAAGGGGACGCCGCAACATCTTGGCGTCGAGTTCGACGGCGTCATCATCGACGGCGCCGGCGGCCACACCGCGCGCGAACGATGGCTGGCGTCATTCGAAGAACGCGAAACGATGAAGGGCTGCAGCGTTCACGAGATCTCTTTTCGGAAGATTCTCGATCGGCAAGACCTCGAAGAAGCCGACATCTGCCTGTCTTGCGACAAAGTCGTGATCGCCAGCACAATCATGAGATTCTACCATTCTCCGGAGCTTCGCACACTAGAAACTGAGACGCGCGCAGAGGCACAATAGTCACGAAATCAGCGCAGCTCGTCACCAGCGGGCCACGACGCTGGCGCATCCACGTATCGATGATTGATGCGAGAACCAGATTCGCAACTGGCGCAGCCAGAGAGACGCACATTGTCCTCTATCTCTACAGCAAGATCTGAAATCGGCTCGAGTCCTGGCCGGGGCATCTGCGCACGTTCTCTCCCGGGCAAGCCGGACTCCGAATGGCCGCTACTCGTTGATCATTTACGCACGACGGGACGCCTCGCGGCAGAATTCGCCGCCGCATTCGGCGCAGCCGATCTCGCCTATCTCTGCGGCGTCTGGCATGATCTCGGCAAATTCGCGCCCGAGTGGCAACGCTATCTCAGGGTTGGACGCTTGAAGCGGAAGAAGCCGGATCACTCCACTGCCGGCGCCTTACTAGCGAAGGACAAACGCTTAGACGTTGTGGCTTACGTTGTCGCAGCCCATCATTCTGGCCTGGCAGACATAGACAATCTCCGGAACCGGCTCACTGCAAAAGCAAATCTGCTGCAAGCCGCCCTCGCGGGGAGGCCTCCGCAATCCATCACGGACTCATCCGAGGTCAAGCCACCGGCTTGGGTCTCGTCTGTGATTGAAAGAGAGTTTCTCATTCGAATGCTGTTTTCGTGTCTCGTGGATGCGGATCGGCTCGAGGCGGAACTCCATCAACCAGGTGATCGAAGACTTCAGCCTGCGCAACCACTCACGGACCTCCTCAGCAAACTCGAACGCCACATCTCATCGGTAGCCACAGGCTCGAAGAGCCCGGTCAACGATCTCCGCTCGGCCGTTCTAGCGAACTGTCGAAAGATGGCGGATTCGCCGACCGGAGCCTTCTCGCTCACGGTTCCCACGGGAGGAGGCAAAACTCTCTCAGCGATGGATTTCGCGTTGCGACATGCGATCGAGCACAATCTCGACCGAGTAATCGTCGCGATTCCCTTCACGAGCATAACGGAGCAAACCGCGAACGTATATCGACATATCTTCGGCGCGGATAGCGTAGTCGAACATCACAGCGCGATCGACCCCGTGGACGACACGCCGGCGAACAGACGAGCCTCTGAAAACTGGGATGCGCCGATCATCGTGACAACAAATGTGCAGCTGTTCGAATCGATCTTTGCGAACAAGACATCGAGAGCCAGAAAGATTCACTCCGTCGCAAAGAGCGTCCTCATCTTAGACGAGGCGCAAACGCTTCCGTCGGCCTTCCTCGATCCCATATTGAGCTGTCTTCACGAACTAACGGAACACTACCGCACCTCCGTTGTGTTCTCAACGGCAACGCAGCCTGCTCTATCTGGGCGAACGTTCGAGAAAAGCAAGTCATTGGTTGCTCAAGAGATCGTAGAGAACCCGTTGGCGCTCTTCCAACAAGTAAATCGCGTAGCCGTTTCCGTGCCTACCGATCTGGAAACCCCAACTTCCTGGAGCGCGCTTGCCGCTCGGCTCAAAGGCGAACGTCAAGCGCTGATCGTCACGCATCAAAAGGAGGATGCGCGAGAACTTGCGAGCCGCATACCCGAATCGCTTCATCTCTCAGCCTCGATGTGTGCGGCCCATCGAAGCGTTGTCCTCGAAGAGGCAAAGAATCGACTCAGCAACGGCGCACCGTGCGTCCTCGTTTCGACACAGGTTGTCGAAGCTGGCGTCGACATCGACTTTCCTTTCGTCATGCGCGCACTTGGACCGCTCGACTCGATGGCACAAGCCGCTGGACGATGCAACCGAGAGGGACGCCTGAAAGACGCAACGGGCGCGAGCATCCAAGGGCGATTCGAAGTATTCATCGCGCCTAGCCCGCCCCCGCCGGGAACTCGCGATGCCGTAAGCGTGACCAAAACGGTCCTCAGCCTCAGCAAATCGGGCTTCTCTCTTATTGATCCCGAGATCTTCCTCGACTATTTCAAACGGTTGTACTACAACTGTGAAACGGATGAAAAGGGCATCCAGATCCAAAGGGAGGAATCAAATTTCGAACAGGTGGCGCGCGACTTCAGGCTCATCGATGAGGGGCAATGCGCGATCATCGTCCCGTATAGCGACGCCGCCGACCATGTAAAGCATTTAGAAGCGTCGTTCGTGGCGGAACGAGCCGAACGACACGCGCAGCGCGCCCTGCAGAGATTCATCGTCAATGTCTCCCGGTCGAAATACGAGCATCTGGAAGAAACGGGATCTCTTCGGATTGTGAGCGACACGGTCGCCGTCCTCAGCCCTTCCGATCACGCCGAATACGATCCGCGTTTTGGTCTCATTGTCCGACCAACTGAGCCGCCGAGAAAGTGAAAAACGTGAAAACCGTTAGAGTCAAGGTCTGGGGCGACCTAGCCTGTTTCACCCGTCCGGATATCAAGGTCGATCGCTTGAGCTACCCCATCATGACGCCGTCCGCTGCGCGCGGTATAATCGACTCGATCATCTGGCGCCCCTCCATTTTTTGGGCGATCCGCACCATCACCGTCCTGCGCCCAATACGTTACACGCAGTTCAGACGCAATGAAGTCACCTCGAAGGCACGTCCCAAGTCTAAACCCATCGTCGCAGATGACCTGCGCATCCAGCGGAATACCCAAGCCCTCAAAGACGTCGCATACATCATCGAGGCGGAACCGTTGTTAACCCCGGTTTCGCATGCTGATGAGACAACACTGAAGTTCATCGAGATGCTCGAGAGACGCGTAGCTAAGGGGCAATGCTTCCGAAGGCCCGCGTTCGGCTTGCGCGAATTTGCAGCACATTTCGGTCCCGACGACGGTGAACCGGCCTACGACATAACCCAAGACTTCGGCGTAATGCTCCACGACATCGCGTATTCGAAAGTCGACGATGTAGAGCGGTTCGAGCCACGCTTCTTTCAAGCGAAGGTGGACCACGGAATCATGATGGCGCCCGATCCCTCGTGGGTCGCAGTGAAATGAGCATACGGGCTCTGGTCGACTATGCACAAAAGCAAAAACTGACCGAATATCACGGATACGGTCCAGTTCCCATCCGCTGGTTGATTCATATCAAGATCGACGGTAGTTTTGTAAACTGTGACGAAACGACCTCCGTAGCGGAACCCGGCAACGGGCCAATGCCGAAAAGCTATCAGGCGCCGCTCCCGCACAAGCGATCGAGCGGAATCTCTCCACAAAACCTCGTCGACAACGCGGCGTATGTGTTCGGCGAACATGTAGGCAAGAAACCTGATGGCAAAAAAAGCGCCCGAAGGGCGCTCGAGAAGGCGGCGTTCCGAGACCGCCTGAAACTGCTTGCCCGGCTATCCGGGAGTCCCTATTGCAGCGCAGCTGTGAAATTTCTCGAACGCTTCGACGCTAAAGAATTTCCGACCGCGAACCCCCCAACCGCGCTCCGAGAAGACCTCTTTGGCTTTTTCATCGAGCCCGAAGGCGTCGCGCTTCACGACCCGGATAATGAAGCAATCAGGGAAGCCGTACTGAGCCTAGAGGTAGGACGCTTACGCCTAGAGCAAAATGACCGTCGAACCTGCTCGGTCTGCGGACGCGATCGGCCGATTGCAACCGTCCATCCAGCGGTGACGGGTATTTCGGGCGCCACCCAGCCGAGCGCCGGCCTGATTTCATTTAATAACGCTTCTTGCGAATCATACGGATTAAAGCAAGCTGAAAACGCTCAGGTTTGCGTCCACTGCGCAGAAGCGTATAAGTTGGCGGTTTGCCACCTTCTGGGGAAAGACGGCTCCAAGCGAAATCAGGCGATAACGATCGGCAAGACAACGACGGTCCTCTACTGGGGAACTGAGGAATCGAACGACAAAGCGTGCAAACTGATGGCATTCTTGGACGGCGGAACGATTGCTGATGTCCCCAACATATATCGGTCGAATTACCGGGGCACTCTGCCAGCATGCGCGCCGGATTCGGATCGGTTCGTTGCCCTCGTTTTAGAGGGGAACGGCAAGGCTCGTATCTCTATTGCCGAATCGATCGACCAGTCGTTGAGCGCAGCATGGCAACACGCGCAAAATTACTTTGATGATTTGGACATTGCCCTCGGCGAACCAATGCGATTAACAACGCTCATCGGCTCGATCGTGCCGCCGGGGAAGAAAATCAACGGGGTCGTGGACCTACGCGACAAATCGCTGACGCACCTTGTCCGCCCGCTGCTCCGCTGCGCGCTATCCGACGACCAATACCCGTTGACACTTTTAGCGGCAGCGTGCTCACGCCTTGCAATACCCGCAAAACGGACAAACGGGGATATAGAACACGCATGTCGAGTGGCGATTGCAAAGGCGGTGTTGCAACGATCAAAGACGTTCGGAGAAATAACGAAAATGTTGGATGAAGAGCGAAGAGAACCGGCGTACGTCGCGGGCCGCCTATTGGCGCTGCTCGATTACGCACAACAGACGGCGGCGCCGGAAAAGAGAGTCAGTATCGTAGATCGCTATTACCGCGCGGCGAGCCGCACGCCAGCTGCGATCTTTGGGCAAATCGTCAGGTCGTCGCAGGTGCACCTGTCGAAAATTAAGGGTCCCTTAGGCATAGGTCTGAATAACAAAGTAAGAGACCTAATGTCTGGGCTCGATCAATTCCCGCTTACGTTAAACCTGCAAGAGCAAGGGCTTTTTGCAATCGGGTTTTACCATCAGCAGCAAAGTCTTTGGACAACGTGGAAACGTAATGATCCGGACGACCGCGCACAACGAACCGCAAATGCGGTAGAAGAGTAGTGATTCTGTGGCACTCGCACATCGATATGAATTCGTCCTCCTGTACGACGTCGTCTACGGGAATCCAAACGGCGACCCGGATGCCGATAATGCACCGCGCACGGATCCAGAAACCATGCTTGGGCTGGTTTCCGACGTCTGTCTGAAGCGCAAGATCCGCGATTACGTGTATCTCCGATACGGAGGCGGAGAGCGGAATAAGGACGCGGACGACGGATACACGATGGACATCTTCGTGCAGCACTCGGGCATCCTCAATAACTTGATCGAGGAAGCCCGCGCCGCCGTAGAGGTCCCCCACCCGAGGGCCGGGCGACGTAGAGGGCAGCGCGGGAATCATGCGCTAGGTCAGGAAGCGCAGGGCCGCGCCGGCGCGTTAGCCGAAGAGAACGCCGCAGGCAACACGTCGGCCGAGGGAAACGCCGCAGCGGGCGCGTCGGCCGACGAGAACGGCGCAGGCGAAGCCGTCGCAGCAAACGTGCCGACCGCCTTGGAGAAGCGCACGCAAAGAGACCTTGCCCGCGAATATATGCAAAAACGATACTATGACGTTCGGACGTTCGGCGCCGTGATGACAACGGGCGCGAACGCAGGACAGGTGCTCGGGCCGGTCCAAATCATGATTTCGCGATCGATCGATCGAGTAATACCCGTTGAACTTTCCTTAACGAGAGTCGCCGTAACGACAGCTGAGACCGCGGCGAACCAGAAAAGCGATGGAACGATGGCGCGGAAGAGCGTCATTCCTTACGCTTTATATCGAGTTGAAGGGTTTATCTCGCCGAAGATTGCAGAAAAGACCGGCTTCAACGAGATTGATCTCAATGTTCTGTGGGACGCCCTGTACAACATGTTCGAATTCGACCGATCGGCCGCGCGAGGCATGATGTCTTCGCAGCGGCTCTTTATCTTCGAGCACAACAGTGAGCTCGGCAACGCTCCAGCACATCGGGTCTTGAACACAATCCGCGTCAGGCGCAGCGAGAGTTGCGTCGGGCCGGCCCGATCGTTCACAGACTACGAAGTCGAGGTCGACGTGCCGCCCAGCGGTGTAACTCTAAGGGAATGGCCGTCGGTGGACGCGGCCGTTTCGTCAAATTAAGGCGGAGTGGTATCGAGCGCCTACGTGGCGAGGTCGCCCTGCAGGGGCGCTCGAATGCCTCTATGCGATCAAATGTCCGCAGATCTCGCCCGTAGACAACCATCCGCCGGTCACCCAAAGCTTCTAGGTTAGCGGGCAACGGCGGACCCGCTCGAAATGTGTGTCGCAGATGTCGCCCTTAGGCGATCTCCGATGCCCGCCCTTTCATCGGGCCCGACGCCCGATGCGGATTGAAACGCGCCGAGATTCGTTCTCGCGTTCAATACCAACGACCTTTCATCGGGCCCGACGCCCGATGCGGATTGAAACCACACAACTCGCCTCGACGAATCGTGCGACAACGTCTTTCATCGGGCCCGACGCCCGATGCGGATTGAAACATGCACCTCCGACGAGCGTATCAGGCCCATCTCGCGGCCTTTCATCGGGCCCGACGCCCGATGCGGATTGAAACCAGCCGTAGACTTTCGGCGGCGATCGCCTGCGCGTGCTTTCATCGGGCCCGACGCCCGATGCGGATTGAAACGCGATTTTTTTGCGGTGGTCTTACCGGCCTCGTCCATCTTTCATCGGGCCCGACGCCCGATGCGGATTGAAACACCGAACCCTACCGCCTGAAGTCTTCAGATAAGACTTCTTTCATCGGGCCCGACGCCCGATGCGGATTGAAACGCGGCTACCCGATTTGCGGCTAACTTCCATGCGGCCTTTCATCGGGCCCGACGCCCGATGCGGATTGAAACGCGGCCAGCTCCGTCTGCTCGCGCGTCCAGCGTTGCCTTTCATCGGGCCCGACGCCCGATGCGGATTGAAACTCGTCGCGGATGGCGCTCGGCGCTTGCCGCGATCAGCGTGAGAAGTTCTTTCATCGGGCCCGACGCCCGATGCGGATTGAAACTGCTGCGATCAGTGCTACGGCGCCTACCATCAGGCCGCTTTCATCGGGCCCGACGCCCGATGCGGATTGAAACCTTGCACCGCCGTGCGCGATCTCGTAGCGGCGATGTCTTTCATCGGGCCCGACGCCCGATGCGGATTGAAACACCCAGGCTGGCGATCCGACTATCAGCGACGGCGATCTTTCATCGGGCCCGACGCCCGATGCGGATTGAAACGGTTTCGGCCGGTGTCGCGGCCCTCATACCAATTGAATTTGCCTCTCTTGAACAAAATAGAGATACCATTGCCGCAACGAAAAAGTTGCGGCCTAGTTGAAGCAAAAGTGTAGCCCGTATAGCGCCGAATTCCCGAAGAGATTTCCGCAACGAAAACGTTGCGGCCTAGTTGAGACGACCCCTCTAATCGTCGCATCTTATGTGGCCGAGAGCCTTTGGACCGGCATTTCCCTTGCGCGTATGTGTATGAAGTTGCACGTGAAGCGTTGTAAGGCCGTAGATTA